>Ga0302274_10001187_pt1 | contig 25277 bp, 26 predicted proteins | sample III_Bog_N2_1_FD_198755 | JGI IMG/M metagenome (GOLD analysis project Ga0302274, IMG submission 198755) | Peat permafrost microbial communities from Stordalen Mire near Abisko, Sweden - III_Bog_N2_1 | ecosystem: Environmental > Terrestrial > Soil > Wetlands > Peat | place: Sweden: Abisko...
CTCAACAAACTCGAAGCCTCTGGTCTGATCGAGGAATTGCTGGAACAAACGGGCCAGACCAAACCAAGGAATCAGCGGTTTCAGAAAGCAGGTGCAAGATGATCGCTCTGGCAGAAAATGGCGTGAACCCAATCGAAGAAAATCAGGTCCTTAGACTCATTGAAGATGACAACTGGTGTATGCAAGAGAAACAAGATGGCCGGCGCCTGATCGTCCGTAAACAGAGTCAGGACATCACCGGCATCAACAAGAAGGGCAATACGGTGGGACTGGCGTTGCCGTTGTTTGAAGTGGTGCGTGCCTTTGATGCGGATGTGGCCATTGACGGCGAGAGCGTTGGTGACAACTTGTTTGCCTTCGATTTGCTCGAATTGGACGGCGTGGACATTCGTTCCTGGCACTACCGTGAACGTCTGGCCGCACTCATGAACCTGCTCTTCAGTGTCCAGCAGCGGGTGATCAAGCTGGTTGAAACGGCCTTCACCCAGACTCAAAAGCTGGCGTTGTTGCAGAAGTTGAAGGCTGACAAACGTGAAGGCATCGTGTTCAAGCAGCTCTACGCACCCAGCACTAGTGGCCGGCCGAATTCAGGTGGGACGCAGTTGAAGCACAAGTTCGTCGCCACCCTGTCAGCTTTGGTTGCGAATGTGAACCGGCAGCGCAGTGTCGAAATCAGTCTGCTCGGCAAGAATGGCTGGCAGACGGCCGGCAACGTCACGATTCCAGCCAATCACAACATCCCTCAGGTCGGTGAAGTCGTCGAAGTGAGGTTCCTGTAGCCGGTGTCGTTACCCTCGCCGCCACCGATCTCGACACATTCGTCAGCTACAACCTCGAACACTCGCAACAAGGTGAACCACTCGATCTGCTGCTCCCGTTCGATGAATTGAACCGGACTGGCAAGGGTGGTGATGTCGTTGTGACCCAGGAATCCAAACTCAAGGCCAGGCTCCGGTATCAAGTCTCAGGCTCAAGTTTGGAACAATCCGTGGCTACATTGGCACCTGACGAGTTCCCGCCCACACCCAAAGTCACTGATGCTCCGGTCAAAATGCCGGACAACTTTGGTGAATGTTTGAGACAAGCGTTTGAAACCAGTTCCACCGATCAATCCCGTTATGTCTTGCAAGGGGCGTATCTGGATGTGAAGGAACCGAAGTGTCACACAATCGTCAGCACCAACGGCCGCTGTCTGTTCGCCGCCAATACATTCAAGTTCGACCTGAAACAGTCCGTCAACCTCTCCCGTCAAAAGTTCCTGGAGTGGAGCGGATTTCTGACTAGCGAATGCGAAATGGCCGTAAAGTCGGACAAAAGCAATAGCGGCTGGGTCAAACTCACCACTCCTCGCTGGGATTGCGTCGTGAAGCAGATCGATGGGCAGTATCCGAACTGGCGTCAAGTCGTCCCCAATGACACCGAGAAGTGGACGAGGATTCAGTTGAGCCCGGCCGCTGTTAAACAAATGCTCAACCTGTCATCCAAACTGCCGGGTGATGATGACGAGAACCGGACCTTGCAGTTGAGAGTGGACAGTGAATTGCATCTCGAAGGAAAGAACAAGGACGACAAGGAGTTCACCTCAGCCCAGATTGCCGATGTCAAAATCATAGGCAGATCCGTTACGACTGCTCTGAACCGTGAATATTTGCAAACGGCTCTGCGGTGTGGTCTGAGTGAAATCCGTATCCACACTGAACTGGAACCGCTGCTATTCCTCACTCCTGGCAAAAGGCTAGTTGTGATGCCTGTTCGTTTGCAAGGCCCGGCAACTCAAACAGTGCCGGCTAAACTTGCTGCACCTCCTACCACCACGAACCTGCCCAAGCCCGAAGCTGAGGCGAAAACTGAAAGGAAACCTGAAATGCCAAAAACTACAACAAAGCCCGAAGCCCCGAAATCCAACGTGCTCTGCAAAGACACGTGACCGGTGATTGGGGCGAGCTGGACGAAGAAGATAAAACGGCCAACGACGAAGCGCTGAAAACCGGTGAACGATTGCTGTCCGCCTACAAATCAGCAACGGGCACCAAGTTCTGGATCATCACGGAGAGAGATCGGTCGGTTACGACCATCTTGCTACCCGAGGATTACTGAACCTGCCGTCCATTCATTGAAATAAAATCCAAACAAACCTAAACTGAAAGGAGCATCAACATGGGACTCACCATCCATTACACCCTTAAGCAGGAAGCCCAGGAAACCTCTGCGCGGCCAATGCTTGAACAACTGCGGCAGACGGCCTTGGATCTGCCGTTTGCAGAAGTCGGTGAAATCGTCGAATTCAAAGGCGACCAGTGTGATTATCAGAAACGGGAACAGGGCGATCCGGCGCGCTGGCTGTTGATTCAGGCCGGCGGTTCGGTGTCACTGGGCGGACACAGTTCATTGTCCGTGGCCCCGACGCACCTGATCGCCTTCCCTAGCTGACAGGAATAGCAGGCGAGGTTGTAGCGGATGGTCGGCTCGGAAAACTTGTGAACGACGGGAATCAAGACGCCATACGCTTCCCGGGTTCGTTTCAATTCGTGGAGACTGAAAGCGTAGTGGATGAAGCCCCAAGAATTATCTGGCAGCATTTCCATCAAAGTTCGGGCAATTTCAACTGCGCCCTCCCATCGTTTAGATTTGGCAAAAATCTTGTAGCGCATTTCCAGAACGAGGGGATGGGCGCGCAGTTTGGGACTGATGTAGTTCAGTTCCTCATTCGCTGATGAATGATCCCCAAGCCCGAGCCAGCCTTCCGCCGCTTCGAGATGCTTGTTGTCGGGATGTGGGAGGTCTTCCATTTCTGCAGGTGTTTTATGACTAAACTACCGGGAATGTAAAGCTGTGGATGGAAATGTTGAACCGGAAAAAAGAATGACTGGCATGGGCGTATCTACTACTGACTGACTTCAGACACCATTAACGATTTCTGCCTTACACCGTCAACTGCACTCACGTCCATGCCAGCCAGACAAAAATCGTCCCCTTTCCAGTTCTGTCAAGTAGGCCGGACTAAACACCCCATTGTAGATTCCGGCAACATGAAGTAAGGTCGCTGCTACTATATGAATATTGAGAGATTTCAAGCGAGCCGATGGTCGAGTGGAAATCATCTTTTTCCCACCATCATCGAGGTTTCAGAACAGGCCATAGTTCGCCGCAAACGTTCGTGGCTGAGCAAAGATGAGATCAGCATCAGCATTAGCAAGGTCGCTTCGGTCCATATAAAAACCGGCCTCTTTTGGGCAACCATATTGATTGAGTCAAGCGGAGGCAGCGATCCATTAGCCAGCCATGGCCATTCCAAAGCCGATGCCCGCCGTATTCGAGAACTGGTGGAAGCGGCTCAAGGTTTGGGGCCGGAGAAACTCAAATTGCCTTGATTATTTTCCCATTCAATCCTAAACAACCAAAAATTGCAAAGAAACCAAACCCTAAACAATTTCTGCAGTTTGAGGGTCGTCGCAATCTTTAAATTCGTGGCACCATCACTCGTTGATTCCCCAGCGTACCTGACCGTGTTTCTCATGAAGGATATTTTCCAACACTGATCCGACTTTTGTAGCCCTCACCCACATTTCCTCTCTAATTTCTTCCGGATTTGTCGGACTGGCATTCACATCAACATCCGTATTCATGAGTTGAACCGCGATCTCTGGCCCAACGATGCCACTCACCGTTTGTTGCACAGGATTCATAATGCACCCTCCACCCACCTCCGCAAAAAAGCAAGTGGTCGATGTAGAAGAAATCTTTGAACCAACCACTACGATAAAAACACAATACCCTCAATAAATACACAGGTTTTTCTTGGCTCATCACACATTAACCCCTAGAATGTGCCCGTAAACATTAACCAACAACACACTATATGGCAAAAGCACTGACCAAATCCCAAATCGCATCTGAAATCGCGGACAAGAACAGCCTCACTAAAAAGCAGGCCGTTGAAATCCTGGAACAACTGGCTTCACTCGCCTACAAACACGCCAAGGATTCATTCACCATCCCAGGTTTAGGCAAGCTAGTTCTAGTCAATCGCAAAGCTAGGGTTGGACGTAATCCTGCAACCGGTGAAACGATCCAGATCAAGGCTAAGAAAGTGGTGAAGTTTCGGGTCGCCAAAGCTGCCAAGGACGCGATCTTGGGTGTGAAGAAATAATTTCAGACCTCATTCAAAGGCACTCTGATAGTCAGGGTGCCTTCTTTTTTAGCTTCGGTGTCAGCTTCAAGACCTCCGCCCCCATTTCTTTGCCAGCCTTGAATTTGACCATAGATCGGGCAGGAATTGGCACATCCGTCTCTGGCCTGTTCGGATTGCGCCCTATCTTTGCTTTGCGGGTTTTTACTTCAAACACACCGAAGTTCCGCAGTTCTACCTTGTCCCCCCTGGCCAATGATTCGGTGATGTAGTTGAGAGTTTTCTGCAACAACTCAAAGGTCTGGGCCTTATTTAGTCCGGTTTCTTCACTGATTCGCTTTACGAGGTCGCGTCTAGTCAGCGTCATATTTTAGTGATTGATGCTCAATTTATGCAAAGCTCTTCAACAAGGTCAAACGTTATTCGTGTCTTAAGTTGACCTAGATTGTCACTTGGATGTGGAAAAATGTATGAACCAAGCGATGATTGCCGCGCTTAAAAAAACAGCCGCAGTTACCCAAATCATTGTTTGAATCCGCTTCTTCAGTTTCCATTTATTTCGGAAATGATAAGCGGGATTGTTGCTAGAGTTTATTCCGTGCATAGTTTGTGACTATAAAGTTTGGGATAAAAATCACAATGGGGAGAAACCCGCATATATTTAAAAATGAGCCACTACCCGTCCGTTCCAGTCGTGCAGCAAGTTTACAAAAAGGTGGGATCTCCAGCCAAACTCAAAACAGCGCCAATTGTCGGGTCGTCGGCTCTCTCAAACTGCTGACTCCAAGATGCAAATGGGGGATGATTGGTGAGTCATATTATCCAGATCAACTGTCAGTAAAAGTGTCAGTAAACCCATAAAAAATCATATTACAAAAAGTGGCGGACATTACTTGAAAAGTACTGATTCAGCGTTATAATGCACTTGAAATACGGTGTTTTTGGGCACGAATCCCACCCCTTCCGCCAATTATTAAAAGGGTTTTATGAGTTTTCAAAAAATAGAATAACTCGGAAAAGTCGGTTTTCTTCTGACACAATTCTGACAAATACTCGGTTGTTCATAAAAAATCCTTTGGATCAGTGCGGTGTCTGCCGCTCAAATTTTGCTCGGCACTGCCGAAGTTCAGTAATCCTTCGTTTATCTGTTTCGCTTTGCTTCCAGCTTTTTTTCAAGATCTGAAATCATTTCAGTCCCGGGCTGCCTTTGAATCCTGGTGCCAAAGTCGAGGCTGCCGATGTCAACCTTTGGACGGTCTGGGCAAAAGAAAGCAAATCGGGCGGCGAAAGCCGGCGCCGTTCAACCGCTCCTCACGATTTCCGCAAAGTCGGATGCGGATCACCCAACCCACTGCTGGCGGCCATGGCCGCAGAGTTGCGGACGATGAAAAAGGCGCTTTCACAATGCTTCGGCAGAGTTATGAGCGACTTGGCATACGCCTTGCGGCAAATCATTCGTGAAAAAGCTGTTGGATGAATGCACGCCTGGCTGCCCCGGAATCGATGCAAAAAGAAATAACCCGGCCCCAATGGCCGGCAGCTGTCGGGTCGTGGACGAATTAAGCCTGCTCTTCGACATTTCCTACACGCTCGAAAGCAGCCTGGAACTCCGCGAAGTCATCCGGCCGGTGTTGCTCAAAATGGCGGAGGGGCTGGGCATGAAGCGTGGAACCATCACCATACTCAACCGACAGGACGGCACAGCCAGCATCAGCGAGGCGGTCGGGCTCCCCGGCGGCCAGAGCCAGCAGGAATACCTGCTCGCCTGCCAGGATCTGGTTCAACAAGTCATGGAATCCGGCCTGGCCATCGTGGTACCGGATATTTCCAAGGAGCCGGTTTTGAAGACACGCTGGCAACAGGAACGGCAGGCCAATCCCAACTCGCCGACGGCGGCCTACATTTGCGTACCCATCAAGTTTGGTGAGGAAGTCATCGGGGCCTTGAGCGTGGAACGCATCTTAGACGGTCGCGTGCTCCTTTCCGCCGATCGCCGGCTGCTCTCGCTCATCGCCAACGTCATCGCCCACACGGTTCATTTTCACCGGCTGGCGCAGGAAAAACTCGAATCGCTCCAGCGGGAAAACGAGCGGTTGCAGCACCAGATCCAGACCAGTTTCCGCCCGCCCAACATGATTGGCAATTCGGATGCGATGCGCTCGGTTTACCGCCACATTGAGCAGGTGGCCAACAGCGTGACGACCGTTTTGATCCGCGGCGAAAGCGGGGTGGGCAAGGAACTCATTGCTCGCGCGCTCCACGAGCAGAGCCCGCGCAAAGGAAAGGCGTTCGTGAAGTTCAACTGCGCCGCGCTGCCGGAATCCATCATCGAAAGCGAATTGTTCGGCCACGAAAAAGGGGCGTTCACCGGCGCGATTGCCATGCGCAAGGGCCGGTTTGAGGTCGCCGATGGCGGGACAATTTTTCTGGATGAAATCGGTGACATCTCGCCGGCCACACAGGTTAAACTACTGCGCGTATTGCAAGAAAAGGAATTCGAACGCGTCGGCGGCCATACCCCAATCCGGACGAATGTCCGCATCCTCACCGCCACCAGCCGCAATCTGGAGGAGATGATCGAACAGGAAAAGTTCCGCGCGGATCTTTATTACCGGCTGAATGTGTTTCCAATCTACGCCCCGCCGCTGCGCGAGCGGAAGACGGACCTGCTGCTGTTGGCCGATCATTTCATCGAAAAGTATTCCAAGCTGAACCAGAAGTCCGTGCGCCGGATCTCCACTGCGGCGATTGATTTGCTGATGAGCTATCACTGGCCCGGCAACGTGCGGGAACTAGAAAATTGCATCGAACGGGCCGTGCTGCTCGCGCCGGGCAAATCAATCGAGGCGAATCACCTGCCGCCGACCTTGCAGAAAAAGGACGCTTCCGAAAAATCATCCAGCCGAGGCACGCTGGACGCCGCCGTGTCCGCCCTGGAATTTGAAATGATCGTGGCCGAACTCAAGGGCTGCGAAGGGAATATGGCCGCCGCCGCCCGCAAGCTCGGCCTCACCGAGCGGCAGATGGGCCTGCGCGTGAAGCGGCTCGGCATTGATTTCAAACGCTTTCGGCACGGCGAACCGGTCGCCGCCTGACCGCCGTTCGTGCCGGCAACCCCAGTGTGAGCATGACTGCATCGCAAGACCGACCCATCCGGCGGCAAACCGATCCATGGATACTAGACCGGGCCCTGGGAGCATTCCTCGGACTGGCCATTGGCGACGCGTTGGGAGCCACCGTGGAATTCATGACGGCGGGCGAAATTGCCGCGCAATACAAGGTCCACCGGGAAATCGTCGGCGGCGGCTGGCTCCGCTTGAAGCCGGGACACGTGACCGATGACACCGAGATGGCGCTCGCGCTCGGCACCGCCTTGATTGCCAGTGATGGCTGGAATTTGCGCGCCATCGCCGATGCGTTTGTCGCGTGGATGCGCGGCGGTCCGGTGGACATCGGCAATGCCTGCCGGCGCGGCATCAGTCATTACCTGGCCACCGGCAAACTGGGCGTGCTGCCGGCTGAGGAAAACGGCGGCAATGGCGCGGCCATGCGCAATCTGCCCACCGTCCTAGCCTCGCTGGAAAACGAAGCGCTGCTCCGGCAACGCAGCCTCGAACAGGCGCACCTGACACACCATCATCCGCAATCCGACGCCGCCACCGTGACGCTCGCCCGCATCACGCGGCGGCTGTTGATCGAAGGCAACGCGGCCCCGTGCAACCAGATCGCCGACGAACTGATTGCCCAACACCCCGCGTTCGGTTTCCGGCCGTGGCCAGGGCAGACCAGCGGTTACATTGTTGATACCGTGCAAACGGTCTTTGACGGTTTTTTTAACACCGGCAGTTTTGAAGATTGCCTCGTACGCGTGGTCAACCGCGGCGGCGACGCCGACACCACCGGCGCGCTGGCCGGGCAACTGGCCGGCGCGCTGTACGGCGTTCAGGGCATTCCCGCGCGCTGGTTGAAGAAACTTGATCCAAAGGTCGCCACCGCCATTTTCCAGCAGACACAAAAGCTTCTCAACCTACCCACCCCGTGATATAAACTCCGGCCAGTAAGCTTTTTCCATGCGCCCGCCGGAAAATTTATATCACCAGAACATCGCCGGTGATGATTCGCGCTCGTCCTGCTCGCTCAACCGCTGCAATCTTTCGCCATGGATCATCGGCTCCGAGGAATTTCAGGCCCGGCCGCTGCCGGTCGAGATCGATGGCGCGCGCGACACCGACGCCCGCCTCTTCCGCCGCCTGGACGAAATTGCCGACGCCGAGGAGCGCAGTCGCCTATTCCACGAATACGTCACCGTCAAATTTGGCTTAAACGAACGCCTTGAAAAGGGCGGGAAATCGCAGCCCGTTTACAGTTATGTGAATTTGCTACGCGCCTGGGGGGCGGACAGCAACCGGCAGGCCGGGGCCGTCCTCAAATCCTGGGTGGAAAGCCGCTTTGGCATCCTCGCCACTTACCACAACGGCCGGCTCGCTGCGAACGCCACCGCGCGCACAGCCTTCACGCTCGACCGGATGCGGGGCGCGGCCAAATCCATCGGCGTGCTGATGCAGCTGGATTTGCTTTACACTTTCTGCCAGGACGAACTGCGCCGCCGGTTGCCTGGGGCTACGCGCAAAATCCTTTATCGCGGCACGCATGACCCGGAAGAATACGTCATCCGCCAGCAAAACGCACCGAATGAAGGTGGTTCAAAACCATTGACGCTCGTGCAATTGAACAATCTGAGTTCGTTCACGTCGGACCCGGAGGTGGCGTGGGAATTCGGCTCCCGCGCCTGGGAGGTGGACGTGCCGCTGGCCAAGATCGTATTTTTCAGTGGTCTGCTGCCCAAATCGCTGCTTTCGGGCGAATCCGAGCACCTCGTCCTGGGCGGTTATTACCACGTGCGCACGCTGCTAGGCTGAAAGCGCCGGCGGGACACTGAACTAACCGCCCAACGCGGCCAGTTTCTTGCGCGCTTCGGCAAGTTTTTGGTAGGTCAAAAAAGTCCTCTCGGCGGTTTCCATAATGCGTTCCCAGCCGGTGGGCAGTTCCTCGGACAAATCGTGCAAATCCAGCTTGGTCTGGATGGCATGCGAGCTGAGTCGTTTAATTTCCAATTTCAGAGTTTCAGGTGTTTCCATAATTTTTCAGGCGAAGGTTGAGCCGGTTGCGGAAAAGCAATTCGGATTCCAACCGGAAAAATAACCACCGATAGACCCGGAGGCACACGGATAAAAAATAAGAGCAGAGGTGCAAAGGCCGCCAAGCGACGCCGGGGATTTACATTCTGCGATTCTCCGCGTTTCGGCTTTTTGCCACATCTGGGTTTATCCGTGTCCATCCGTGGTTGAAAAGTTTTGGCTGGCTACATCCGGGTAGTTTTAGATTTTCAATCCTACGCAAATGTCGGATTTCTCCCGCGGTAAAAACTTTCCCGCCGTCCAGCCAGAAACCCATTCGCTTCATTTCGCCTGTTTTTATAAGGCATTCAACGCTTTCCGCTACAGTGAAAACCGGTTGGCATCCGGCTTGCGATAGGGACAAGTACGCCGGTTGGAAGTTTCCGCCGGATTCAAAATTAAAATCAAAAACATTATGAGAAAAATTGCAATCTACGGAAAAGGTGGCATCGGCAAATCCACCACCACCCAGAACACCGTCGCCGGCCTCGCCGAGATGGGCCACAAGGTCATGGTGGTCGGCTGCGATCCCAAGGCCGACTCCACGCGTCTGCTGCTCGGCGGCCTGTCGCAAAAGAGTGTGCTCGACACGCTCCGCGAGGAAGGCGAGGACGTGGAACTAGCCGACATCCGCAATGGCGGTTTTTGCAACACTCTATGCGTGGAATCCGGCGGACCGGAACCCGGCGTCGGCTGCGCAGGTCGGGGCATCATCACTTCCATCAACATGCTCGAACAGCTCGGCGCTTACGACGCGACAGAAAATCTCAATTACGTGTTTTACGATGTCCTGGGTGACGTCGTGTGCGGCGGATTCGCCATGCCAATCCGCGATGGCAAGGCCGAGGAAATTTACATTGTCTGTTCCGGCGAAATGATGGCGATGTATGCCGCGAACAACATTTGCAAGGGCATTTTAAAGTTCGCCCAAACTGGCGTGGTGCGCCTGGGCGGATTGATCTGCAACAGCCGCAAGGTGGATAACGAAAAGGAAATGATCGAGCAATTCGCCAAGCAACTCGGGACGCAAATGATTCATTTTGTGCCGCGCGACAACGATGTGCAGCGCGCTGAGATCAACCGCAAGACGGTGATTGAGTGGAATCCGCAATGCGGTCAGGCCGAGGAATACCGCAAGCTCGCCCGGGCGATCGATCAGAACAAGAATCTGGTGATCCCCAAGCCGCTCGCCATGCCGGAGCTGGAAAAATTGCTGATGGAATATGGCTTGTTCAATTGATCCTGAAATTTGTAGGAGCCGAGGTAACGAGGCTCAAATAAAAACAAATGGGAGACTGCTCACGTCGTCTCCTACAAAACAACAAAGGAACTTTTATGTCCGAAACCAATGAAACGGTGATGGCGTCCGATCCGGCAGCGGTCAAGGCGGAGATGCTGAAAATCTATCCCGCCAAAACGGCGAAAAAACGCGCCAAGCAAATCATCCTCAATGACCCGGAGGCGCCGCCGGAAATCGGCGCGAACACGCGCACGGTGCCGGGCATCATCACGCAGCGCGGGTGCACTTATGCCGGTTGTCGCGGCGTGGTAATGGGGCCGATCTATGATTTGCTCCAAATTACGCACGGCCCGGTGGGCTGCGGCTACTACGCCTGGCAAACGCGCCGGAATTTGGTGCGTCCACCGGAAGGCACGACGAATTTTCTACAATACTGCATGAATACCGACATGCAGGAAGACCAGATTGTGTTCGGAGGCGAAAAGAAACTGGCCCAAGCGATTCGCGAGGCTTATGCCATTTTCAAGCCAAAGGCGATTGCCATTCTTTCCACGTGCCCCGTCGGCCTCATCGGCGACGACGTTCATGCGGTGGCGCGGCAGATGAAGGAAGAACTGGGCATCAACGTCATGGGTTTTTCCTGCGAAGGTTACAAAGGGGTGAGCCAGTCTGCCGGCCATCATATCGCCAATAATGGCGTGTTCAAAAACATCATCGGCCTAGACGACAAGGCGGACGTGGCGGAGTTCAACATGAACATTCTCGGCGAATACAACATCGGCGGCGACGCTTGGGAAATTGACACGTTGCTGCGCAAATGCGGCATCCATGTCACGGCGACGTTGAGCGGCGACGTCAGCTACGATCAGGTGAAAAAGTGCCACACTGTCCAACTCAACGGCGTGATGTGCCATCGCTCGATCAATTACATCGCGGAGATGCTGGAGAAGAAATTCGGCATTCCATGGATTAAGGTGAATTTCATCGGCGCGGAAGCTACGGCGAAGACCCTGCGCAAGATCGCGAAGTTCTTCGACAGCAAAAAACTCACCGACCGCGTCGAGGAAGTCATCGCGCAAGAAATGCTGGCACTCAAGCCCGTGCGCGAGGAAATCAAAGCTAGGCACCAAGGCAAGAAAGCCGCGCTGTTTGTCGGCGGTTCGCGGGCGCATCATTACCAGGATTTGTTCCGAGACATCGGGATGGAAATCGTTTCCGCCGGTTATGAGTTTGCCCACCGCGACGATTACGAAGGCCGCAAGGTTTTGCCGACCATCAAGGTGGATGCCGATTCGCGCAATATTGAAGAATTACACGTCGAAGCGGACCCCGCACGATTTAAGCCCAGCAAGACGCCGGAGCAGATCGCAGCGCTGGAAGCCGGAGGTTTCAACTTCAAGGATTACGAAGGCATGATGGTCGAGATGAAAAAGACCACGCTCGTCATTGACGACATCAGCCATCACGAGATGGAAAAGCTCATCGAAATCTACAAGCCGGACATCATTGGCTCCGGCATCAAGGACAAGTTCGTCATCGAAAAAATGGGCGTGCCATGCAAGCAGCTGCACAGCTACGACTACAGCGGACCGTATGCGGCGTTCGGCGGCGCGATCAATTTTTATCGCGAAGTAGATCGGATGCTCACGACCAAAGTCTGGAAGTTCATCACCCCGCCGTGGGAAAAAGATCCGCAGTCGGCCACGCCGCTCACGCACACCACCAAGACGGAAGCCAAAAACGAAACGAAGGTCTGGCGCAAGGCCGCCGCGGCGGACGCGGATGGGCCGATGTAACCAACCAACGATTCAACCTTTCAACCCAACAATATTATGCTTAACGGAACCACTGCTGAAATCAAACCGCGCGAGGCGCTCCGCATCAACCCCGCCAAGACCTGTCAGCCCATCGGCGCGATGTATGCCGCGCTCGGCATCAACGGCTGCATGCCGCACAGCCACGGTTCGCAGGGCTGCTGCTCGTATCACCGCAGCCACCTGACGCGGCACTTCAAAGAACCGGTCGTCGCCACGACCAGTTCGTTCACCGAAGGCGCGTCCGTTTTCGGCGGCCTGGCGAACATGACACAGGCGCTGGCCAACATCTTCACGATTTACAATCCGAAGATTGTGGCCGTGCACACGACCTGTTTGTCCGAAGTCATCGGCGACGACATTCCGATGATGATTAAAAAAGCCAAGGAAGAAAAAATTATTCCCGAAGGCAAATACGTCATTCACGCGAACACGCCGAGCTTTGTCGGCTCGCACGTCACCGGTTTTGCCAGCATGGTCACCGGCATGGTTAAATACCTGGCCGAATCCACGGGCAAGACCGAATCGCAAATCCGGGAGGATGGCCAGTTGAACCTGATTCCCGGTTTCATTGACCCCGCCGACATGCGCGAACTCAAGCGCATCGTCGAGGAAATGGGCGTGAAGACCGTGATGTTCCCCGACACCAGCGGCGTACTGGATTTGCCGCAGGACGGCCAATACCGCATGTTCCCCAGCGGCGGCGCGACCATCGAGGAGATCAAATCCTCCGGTGACAGCCGGGGCACGATTGCCCTCGGCCACTTCGCCTCGCATCCAGCCGCCATCGAACTGGACGAGAAATGCAAGGTGCCCGCCGCGCTGCTGGAACTGCCTTACGGTCTGACGAACACTGACCTGTTCATCCATGCGCTGCGCAATCACGGCGGCGTGGATGTGCCCGCCAGCATTGGGCAGGAACGCGGCCGGCTGCTCGACGCCATGAGCGACATGCACCAATATTTCCACGGCAAACGCGTGGCCATCGTCGGCGATCCCGACCACGTCATCGCGCTCACGCAATTCCTCGTGGAACTCGACATGCAGCCGGTTTATGTCTTCACCGGTTCTTCCGGCAAGCATTTTGAACAACGCCTCACGGACATCCTCGCCAACCACGCGCCTAACGCGATGGTGAAGCAGAACGTGGACTTGTTCGAACTGCACCAGCAGATCAAGAACAACCCGGTGGATCTCATCATCGGCAATACCTACAGCAAATACATCTCGCGCGCCGAAAATATTCCGTTCGTGCGCTTCGGATTTCCGTTGCTCGACCGCATGGGCCACCGCTATTTTCCCTGCGTCGGCTACATGGGCGCGCTGCGGTTGATGGAAAAAATCAACGACGCCCTACTGGACAAGGCAGACCGCGAATGCGCCGAGGAAAATTTTGAACTAATCCAATAAACCATCATGAAAATCAGCGCACGCAATCAACTCATCGGCACCATCAAGAGAATCACCACCGGCGCGGTCAACGCCGAAGTTGTCCTCGCCCTGCCTGGCGGCGGCGAAATCGTCTCGGTCGTCACCAAGGCTTCGGTCGTGGCGCTGAAGCTGAAGAAAGGCTCGGCGGTCGTGGCCGTCATCAAGTCCTCCGACGTGCTGCTGGCCGTGCCCTGCGGCAACCCCGACTGCAAATGCGGCAAATGAAATGACGCCGTTCACCATCAAACCCGCCACCGCGAAGGATGTGGCCATCCTCCTGGCCCTGATTCGCGAGCTGGCGGAGTTTGAGAACCTCGGGCACGAATTGGAAGTCTCCGCCGATTCGCTGCGCGCGGCCCTGTTTGGCCAGGATGCCGTCGCCCGCGCCCTAATGGCGCGCGTGGATGGGGAGGCGGCGGGCTATGCGGTTTTCTACCGCACTTTTTCCACCTTCGTCGGCCGGCCCGGCATGTTCCTCGACGACCTTTATGTCCGACCACAATTCCGCAAGCTCGGCATCGGCCGCGCGCTGCTCACGCGCGTGGCGAAGATCGGCGCGGAGCTAGGCGGCGGACGGTTCGAATGGATCACACTACGCTGGAACGAAAACGCCTTCCGCTTCTATCGCAGCATTGGTGCGTCCGTGATGAACGAATGGGCGCTACTTCGCATGAATGGCAAGGAAGTCCGCAACCTCGTCAGCGCGAAAGTGAAGGTGAGCGGGTGAACAGGAAAGGCAGAATGAAGAATGTAGAATGCAGAACAGTTCTTTCGGTTAACCGGCTGCCTGGCGTTCACAATGACTGCCGGCCCGCTTCATTTTTCATTTATCATTCTGCCTTTTCCCATGATTGACCTCCTTCCAGGCCGTGAAAAGCAGGTCGTTCACACGGGCGGCGCTGGCGGCAAACCCGCCGAGATGGCCTGCGGCAAGAACAGCGTCGCCGGATCCGTCAGCCAGCGCGCATGCGTGTTTTGCGGCTCGCGCGTGGTGCTTTATCCAATTGCCGACGCGCTTCACATCGTCCACGGGCCGGTGGGCTGTGCGGCTTATACGTGGGACATTCGCGGCGCCTTATCGAGCGGACCGCAACTGCATCGCAACAGCTTTTCCACCGACCTTCAGGAGATGGACGTGATCTACGGCGGCGAGAAAAAGCTCGAAGCCGCGCTCCTCGAACTCATCGCACACCATTCCCCCAAGGCCGCGTTTGTTTATTCGACTTGCATCGTTGGACTCATCGGTGACGACGTGAGCGCCGTTTGCAAACGCGTACAAGCCAAGACCGGCATTCCTGTGCTCGGTGTGCATTCCGAAGGTTTCAAGGGCACAAAAAAAGACGGCTACAAGGCCGCGTGCGAAGCCATCTACAAACTCATCGGCACCGGCGACATCACGGGCATCAGTCCGCACAGCATTAATATACTCGGCGAATTTAATTTGGCCGGCGAAACCTGGATTCTACGCGATTACTACAAACGCATGGGCATTGAGGTCGTTTCGTGTCTCACCGGCGACTCGCGCATCGAAGACATCCGCCGCGCGCACGGCGCGAAATTGAATTTGGTTCAATGCTCCGGCTCCATGACCGGCCTCGCCAAAATGATGGAGCACGACTACGGTATTCCGTTCAAGCGCGTTTCCTATTTTGGCATCGAGGACATGAGCGCCGCGCTATACGAAGCCGCGAAATTCTTCAAGGACGATCCGGCGATCATGGACCGCGCAAAAAATCTCGTACGCGAAGAAGTTGCCGCCATATATCCCGAACTGCTGCGCTTCAAGCAGAAGCTCATCGGCAAGAAGGCGGCCATCTACGTCGGCGGATCGTTCAAGGCCTTTTCGCTCATGCGCGCGTTGCGGCTAATCGGCATGGAGACGGTCATCGTTGGCTCGCAGACCGGCGACAAAGAGGATTATAAAACGCTTCAGGAGATGGCCGATCCCGGCACCATCATCGTGGACGATGCCAATCCGCTGGAGTTGGCGAAATTCTGCCTGGAGAAAGACGTGGACCTGTTCATCGGCGGCGTGAAGGAACGGCCCATCGCCTACAAGCTCGGCATCGGCTTCTGCGACCACAACCACGAGCGCAAGGAACCGCTCGCCGGCTACATCGGCATGTTGAATTTCGCGAAGGAAGTCTATGCGAGCGTCGCCAGTCCCGTCTGGCAGTTCGCGCCTCGCCGCGCGAAATCGGCCGCCACCCTGGCCGCCGCCAAATAGGCTGTCGGTGAGGCGGCTTCGGCCTGGCAAAAGGCCAATTTCCCCAATCCAAGCTCCACACTAGCCCGGCGCGTCCGGTCTGGTCGCCGCCGCCCGAAAAATCGTTGGACTTCCCTGCTGCTGGCACCGTTGAAGCCATCCGCCGACCGGCATCGGCGTCACCGAAGCTCGCGACCTACATTAATGTGGGTGGCAGGGTGCAAACCTACACGAATGTGGGGTAGCACCGGCCGCGATTTCAGTTCGGGAATAGATGCGACCGTAAAAAGCGGGTTTTCCCGCGCATTTTCAAATATTCACCGGCGAAAATCGCGTTGGCATCGCGATTGCAATGAGTCGCTTTGTGGTGCTGAAAACTGACATCCAGGAAACGTTGGCGGAGACGAGCAGTTGCCCCGCGACTTGCGCAAGTCCGGCGGATTGTCAGGGCTTGGATCACTGCACTGCCGCCAAGGTAAAACCGCTCACCGCCATTGCCATTCCGCCGATGGACGACGACGAAGAGCCACAGTCGAAGAATTTCACCTCCACTCGCAACGCCTGCAAGCTCTGCACGCCGCTGGGCGCGTGTCTGGCGTTTCGCGGCGTCGAGGGTTGTATTCCGTTTCTACACGGGTCGCAAGGCTGCTCGACTTACATCCGCCGCTACCTCATCAGCCATTTCCGCGAGCCGATTGACATTGCGTCGTCGAATTTCCACGAGGACAGCGCGATTTTTGGCGGCAGCAAAAATTTCACGCAGGGCGCGCTGAACGTCACTCGCCAATACCAGCCGCAGCTCATCGGCGCGGCCACGACCTGTCTCGCGGAAACCATCGGTGAGGACATGGCGCGGCTCCAGCACGAACTCAAGGAACAGCAGGGCAGTTCTGCCGCGCCCATCGTGCATGTCTCCACGGCGAGCTATCGCGGAACGCACATGGACGGCTTTCATTCCGCCGTGCGCGAATTGGTGGAGCAAATCGCAGTGGCCGGAGAAAAAAATAAAACCGTCGCGCTCTTTCCCGGCATGGTGTCCACCGCCGACTTGCGCCAATTGAAGGATATTTTCGCGGACTTCCATTTGCCATTCATCTTGTTACCGGATTATTCGGAGTCCATGGACGGCGCGACGTGGTCGGAATACGAGAAGCTCCAGTCCGGCGGCACGCCCATCGCCGCGATCCGCGCGCTCGGTTCGGCGCAGGCGGCGATTGAATTTGGCCGCACTCTCGTCGAAACCAAAACCGGCGGGACGGTGTTGCAAACCAAGTTTTCCATCCCACGCCGATTGCTGGGTTTGCCGATGGGCATCCGCGAGACCGACGCTTTCTTCAATGCGCTCGCCGAACTCGCCGGCATTGAAACGCCGGTGAAATATCAGCGCGAACGCGGCCGGCTCGTGGACAGCCTGATTGACGGACATAAATATGCCTTCGAGAAACGCGCCGTCGTTTTCGGCGAGGAAGATTTGGTGATTGGTTTGACGGCGTTGCTCTGCGAAATCGGCGTGACGCCCGTCTTGTGCGCCAGCGGCGGCCGCAGTGGAAAATTGATGAGTTCCCTGCGCGCCGCCGTTCCCGAGCTACCGGCGGAAACGCTCGTGAAGGAAGGATTTGATTTCGCCGAAATCGCCGAGGCCGCGCCCGGGTTGAAACCGGATTTTCTCATCGGCAGCAGCAAGGGCTATTCGATCGCGCGCCGGCTGAAGGTGCCGCTCATTCGCGTCGGCTTTCCGATTCACGACCGTATCGGCGGCCAGCGCGTGCTGCATCTGGGCTATCGCGGCGCGCAGGAATTGTTCGACCGTATCATCAATGCATTACTCGAAGTGAAACAGGAAAACTCTCCCATCGGTTACAGCTATCTATGATCTCCACCCTTGAACCGAGCTGCGGCGCGTCCACGCTGGCGCCGATTGATTTCAAAAACCATCCGTGCTTCGACAAGGACGCGCACAAGAAGTTCGGTCGCGTACATCTGCCGGTCGCACCGCGCTGCAACATCCAGTGCAATTTCTGCAACCGCAAATACGATTGCATGAACGAGAGCCGGCCCGGGGTGACAAGCACAGTGCTCACGCCGCAGCAAGCCATCGCTTATCTGCGCGACGTGGTGGAAAAACGCCCGGAAATTTCCGTGATGGGCATCGCGGGGCCGGGCGATCCGTTTGCGAATCCCGAGGAAACGATGGAGACGCTCCGGCTCACGCGGAAATATTTTCCGAAAATGATTCTCTGCGTGGCGACGAATGGCTTGAACGTCGCGCCTTTCGTGGACGAAATGGCTGAGCTGCAGGTCAGCCACGTCACGCTGACGATCAATGCGATTGATCCAGTCATCGGCAGCGAAATTTACGCCTGGGTGCGCGACGGCAAGCGGCCGTTGCGCGGCGAGGAGGCGGCGGCGGTGCTGAGCGCGCGGCAGATTGACGCGCTGGTAAAGCTGAAAGCGCGCGGCATCACGACGAAGGTCAACACCATCATCATGCCCGGCGTGAACGACGATCACATTCACGACGTGGCCAAGAAAGTTTCCGCCCTCGGCGCAGACATCATGAATCTAATGGCGCTGGTACCGGTGAAAGGCGCGGCGTTCCAGGATTTGCCACCGCCGGACACGATGACTACCGCGCGCCTGCGCCTGCAATGCGGCCAACTGCTGCCGCAGATGACCCATTGCGCCCGCTGCCGCGCCGACGCCGTCGGCTATATTGGCGAGAATATGACCACCGAGCAGCACGATGCGCTAAATCATTACGCGAACGCCGCTTTGAATCCGGCGGAGAACGATCTCCGGCCATACGTCGCCGTCGCCACAATGGAAGGCGCGCTCGTCAACCAGCATCTCGGCGAAGCGGAAAAGTTTTTGGTCTATGAAAACGACACGCGCGATCCCGGCAATTATCGCGTGAAAGAAGTTCGTCCCGCTCCGCCGGAAGGCGGTGGCGAAGAGCGTTGGGCCGAACTGGCGGCGACTTTGAAAGATTGTCGTGCGTTGCTCGTGAACGCCGCCGGCCCGACGCCGATGAAAGTACTCACGCAACACGGCCTGAAAGTTGTCGAGATGGAGGGCCTGATAGACGAAGGCTTGCGCGCCGTGTTCGCCGACAAGCCGATTCCGGTCGGCATGAAAAAGCGGTTCACGAGCTGTGGTGCCGGCGTCAACTGCAAAGGCACCGGTACCGGCTGCGGTTAAACATAATTTTCAACCACGGATGAACACGGCTAAACCCAGATATTTTTCTGACGCAAAAAATGTGCGCTGGCCGCTTTTGGCTTGGAGTCTAAACCGAAGCGCCGCGCTGCTTTCGAGCCGCCGCACCAAAGGCGCGGCCGCAGTGGCGGTCTGTCACCCGAGTCCAAGTTCCATCCGGGTTAATTCGTGTCCATCCGTGGTTAATTTTTTCGCCAAAAACTATCCGCCAATCAACAGCAATTAAATATGCCTCTTCCCTCCGCCAAAATCATTGCCGTCCTTGAAAAACAGGCCGATCACGAATTGCTCGCCAGCCAGAATTACCTGGCGATGTCGTATTGGTGTGACGTGCATCATCACGCCGGCTTCGCCGGTTTTTTCAAGAAGCAGGCCGGGGAAGAACGGGCGCATGCGAACAAGATTCTCAAGCACCTGGCCGACCGCGATGTCGTGCCGAAGATCGGCGCGGTGGCCGCGCCCGCTGGAAATTTCAAGGCGCTGATTGAGACCGCCCAGGCCGCGTTCGATTTTGAGCGCGCCAACACCGCGGGCATTCACGCCGCCTACGAGATCGCGCTGGCGGAAAAGGATTATCCCGCGCAAGTCCTGCTGCATTGGTTCATCGCCGAACAGGTCGAGGAAGAAGCCTGGTCCGACAAGCTGCTCGTTAAGACGCGCGAAGCCGGTTGTGCGGGCGCTTTGCTGAATCTGGACCGGCATTTGGAGAAAATTCTCAGCGGCGATTCTACCGAAAACTGAACCGCATTTCCCCATCAAATATCAACCAATAACCATCGACTAATTATGAGCAAACCAGCACATCACATATTCGTCTGCGGCAGTTTTCGTCCCACCGGCGCGGCGGGGGTCTGCCACAAAAAGGAATCCTCACGCCTACTCCAGCATCTCTCAACCGAGGTGCAGGATCGCAGTCTTGATGACGTCATGGTCTCCAGCACTGGCTGCTTAAACATGTGCGAGAGCGGTGGTGGTCGTTTATCCCGAAAATGTCTGGTATAAACACGCGACCATCGAAACCGCCGAGGCCATTCTCGACAGCCTTGAAGGAAAGGCAGAACTGCCCCCAGCCACCTTGTTTGCGTGAACCCGCGCGGCATCCATCTTATTGACACCACGCTGCGCGACGGCGAGCAGGCAGCCGGTGTGGCGTTTTCGCGGACGGAAAAAATCGGCATTGCTTCCGCGCTCGCGCGCGCGGGTGTGCCGGAGCTGGAGCTCGGCATTCCCGCGATGGGTCAGGCGGAGATTGATGACATCAATGCCGTCAGTGACCGCGTCAACGGCGTGCGGCTTACGACCTGGTGTCGCGGAACGCGCGCGGATTTGGGGGCGGCCTCGCGCTGCCGCGTTCACGGCGCACATTTTTCCCTGCCGGTCTCCGATATTCATCTGCGCGCGTGGAAGAAGGATCGCCCATGGGTTTTGCGCACACTGGGGGAGCTGGCGACCGAATTTAGCGACACGTTCCAATTTCTTTCCGTTGGCGCGCAGGACGCATCGCGCGCGGACCGGGGATTTCTCACCGAGTTCGCGCAAACGGCCGAGGCCGCCGGGCTCTGCCGGCTGCGCATCGCGGACACCGTGGGAATTTTGAATCCGCTGCAAACGGCGGAATTGTTTTCATCGCTGCGCGCAGCTGTGCCGGATTTGAACCTGGAATTTCACGGCCATAACGACCTCGGCATGGCGACGGCCAACACCATCGCTGCCCTCGCGTCCGGCGCCAATGCCGCCAGCGTCACCGTCAATGGCCTCGGTGAACGCGCCGGCAACGCGCCGCTGGACGAAGTCGTCATGGCGGCGCGACTGACTTTGCGCACTGATTGCGGCGTGAAGACGCGGCAGCTTTCCGCGCTGGGGGATCTGGTGGCGCACGCCGCGCAACGGCCGCTCGCGCCCGAAAAGCCCGTGACCGGCACGGCGGTTTTTCGCCACGAATCGGGCATTCATTGCAGCGGCCTGCTGCAAAACCGCGCGACTTACGAGCCGTTTGCCGCCGAGGACGTCGGCCATGCGCCGACGGAAATGGTCGTGGGCCGGCATTCCGGCACGCGGCTATTGCGCGAAAAGCTGGCGCCGATGAAGTTGAATTTTCCACCGGTGCTGCTGCCTGCTTTGCTGGCGGCGGTCAGACAATTTTCCGCCGTTCGCAAACGCAACGTGACCGATGCGGAATTACGAAACCTCGCCGACCAACTCAAACAAAACCATGGCCTTCCTGATCTATAAAAAATACGGCAACGCCGAAACCATCCGCTACGAAAAACTCCAACCGCTCAAGCTCGGCGGACGCGACGGACTCATCGCCAAGCACGTTAAAAACCTGACCGGCGACGCGCCGCGGAGCTGGATGCTCGGGGCGGGCGGGCTGCTGAAGCTGGCCGGATTCGCCGGCGCGGTGGACGAACTGGCGGTGCTATTCGAAGTCACGGCCAAGGATGCCACCAATGTCTGCCTCTACGAACTGACGCGGATTCACGGCAGTTGCGCGGACACTTCCACGCAGCTCGCGCTGGATTTCGCCGTGGTCGTGGACCAGGAAATTGGCGACACCGCGGCGACTTATGCGAAGAGTTTTGAAATTCCCGTGCCAGAAAAACCGCGTTTACTTGGCGAAACGCTGGCGCTCTCCGGCGGCCCCGGCGGCGGCGACTGGAAATGGGTCGGCACCTCACTGCAACTCGGTGCGACGGTGGTGCAGGCGCAGCACGGCCACGGCGGCGGCGAACCGTGTTCTAATTGCACCTGCGGCCGGCGAGAAGCGATGAAGCCATGACCGGCGGTGGCGGCGTTAGACCGAAAATGATTTGGCGAACTTTTTTTGTTTATCTGGCTGCCCTCAAGTGACAGGATAATGTCCATGAATGACAATATAATATCTAACTTAGTTCAAGCCCGACGGACGGCGCGCGAATGGTCGCAGGCGGAGTTGGCGGAACGCGCCGGTATTTCGCGCGCGGCGGTCAGCGCCATCGAGGGCGAACGCCTTTCGCCATCGGTCGCCACGGCTCTGGCGCTGGCGGCGATCTTCGAGTGCTCGGTGGAGGAATTGTTCGGTCGCGGCGGGCCGGCCCAGCCACACACGCCCACGTGGGCCTGGTCTCCGCAGGGCGAATCCAGCCGTTGTTATTGGGAAGCCGAAATCGGGCACCGCCGACGGCTCTATCCCGTCGAGGCGATGACTTTGAATCCCACCCCGCACGACGGCGTCTGGCAGAACGGCGTGCTGCGCGACCGCGGGGCGGCCGCGGCCAAAACGCTGGTCATGGCCAGTTGCGACCCGGCGGCGGGTTTGCTGGCGACGGAATACGCGCGGGCGTCCGGATTCCGAATGCTGGTGTTTCCGCGCGGCGGCCGCAGCGCACTGGAATTATTGCGGCAAAGATTGGTTCATGTCGCGGGCCTGCATTATTCCACCGAGGAGGCGCCGGACCGCAACGCCGAAACCGTGCGGGCCCAATTTGCCGGCGACTGCCAGTTGCTCCGCATGGCAAATTGGGAAAGCGGCATCGCGCTGGCCACGGACAATCATTCGCGCTCGGCGGAATCCGTGGCCCGGCGGTCGTTGCGCTGGGCGGCGCGCGAATCCGGTTCGGCGGCGCGCGAATGTCTCGACGGACTGCTCGGCAAACGACCATTCACCGGACGCGAAGTCAATGGCCATGCGGCGGTTGCCGAAGCGGTGCGGGCGGGCTGGGCGGAGGCGGGCGTGTGTGTGCAATACAGCGCGGTGGAGGCCGGCTTGAATTTTCTACCGGTGCGCTCCGAGACTATGGATTTGTGTTTCCCGGCGGCCCTTCAAAACGACCCGCGCATCCAGGCGCTCGTCCGGTTGCTGCGCGACCGCGCCTGCCGTCGCCTCATCAGCGAACTTCCCGGCTACGACGCGCGGGAAACGGGCGAAATACTGGCTTTATGAACCCTTCAAAAACCACAGCCTCGCTGGACATCCGGCTGACGGAAATTGGCCGCGTTCACTCGCCGTTCAAGCAGGCGACCGGCACGCCGATCCAGCCGTATCGCGCCGGCAGTGCGCCGGGCTATGTCATATTGCGCCCGGAATTTGTGGATGGTTTGGAAGACCTTGATGGCTTTGACCGGATCTGGCTGATCTATTGGTTTCACCGGGCGGCGGCGACCAAGATGAGCGTGATTCCTTATCGCGACACAGTGGCGCACGGCCTGTTTGCCACGCGGGTGCCGGCGCGACCCAACACCATCGGCATGTCCTGTGTGCGGCTGTTGAACATCGAAGGCAATATTCTCCGGCTCGCCGAGGTGGACATTCTGGACGATACGCCGCTGCTCGACATCAAGCCGTACGTGCCGCAATACGACAATTACCCCGTGCAACGCTGCGGCTGGCTGGACAGCGTGACGGATCAACCCGTCGTGGCCGATGACCGCTTTGAACGCAAAGACTGCCCAATCCCCACCTGAACTTTTTGACTCGACCAAATAAACTCACACATAAAATGAAACACCCTCTGACACCCTATCGTATTCTGCCTGGCTTGAGCCTGCTGTGCACAGCTTCAACGCTGATGGCCCAGAACACCTACACCATCAATAACTCAACCGCCGACGCCTTTCTTCCCGGCGCAAATCCGACCTTAAATTACGGTGCGGCCGGAACCTTGGCCATTGCGCCAGCCTCGTCCGCGAAAGGCGAATTTGACAGCGTGCTTATGTTCAACACCGCCAGCGCAGTCAGCCAGTTCAACACCACCTACGGTGCCGGCAACTGGACCATTACCGGTTTGATGCTGTCGCTTTCCAGCAATTTCGGTATCCAAGGCGAACAGCCCACCAGCACACTTTTCAACACCATCAATGCGGGCAGTTTCGGCATTGACTGGCTATCGTATGACAGTTGGGTGGAAGGCTCTGGCAATGGGAACGGTGCGGCCAACGGAGCCGTAAGCTTCAATTCGATTTCCACGTTGTTGTCCGGGACGGTGGATTCACTCGGCACTTATACATACACGCCGCCGGGCAATAACAACAATGTCTATCTCAATTATTCATTATCGCTCGACGCAGGCCTTGTGTCCGACGCAGCGGCGGGCGGCAATGTGTCGCTTTATTTTTACGCAGCGGACAATCAGGTCAGCTACCTGTTTAACTCTCGCAGCTTTTCAGCCGGTCATCCCGAACTTACTTTCACGGTAGCACCAGCTCCCGAACCATCCACGGCAACTTTGCTGGTCACATCTCTAGGGGGATTTCTGTTATTGCGCCGGCGGATGATCAAAAAGTGAACCGTTACCCGGCAATCTTGCTAGGCGTCGTATTGCTGGGCTTTGGCTCAATGGCAACCGCGCAGGTCACTTATACCGGCACAGATGATGCCGACGCCTTCCTCGCCACCGGTTCCTCAAACAATCCGGCCGGAACCGATCTGACGGGATTAAACTTTGGCGGCGCGGGCACGCTGGTCGTAGCTTCGGCGGCATCCGGCAAGGGTGAATTTCAAAGCCTGCTCAAGTTCAACCTTGCCCAAGCGGTCGCGCTGTTCAACACCAACTATGGCGCTGGTCACTGGATCATCACCGGCATTTCGCTGGCGTTGACCAGCAACTACGGCATCGGCGGTGTGCAGCCGAATAATGCGGTCTTTCCCGTGGTCGGCGGCGGCCATTTTGTCATCACCTGGCTGGCGGATGATGCCTGGTTGGAAGGCACCGGCACGCCCAATTTGCCCACGACCGACGGAGTCACCTACGATTCGCTGCCCGGGTTGCTGTCCGGCGCGCATGAAATTCTTGGCACGAATCTCTATGTGCCGCCAGGCAACAACGTGCCGGTTTCCTATCCCTTGCCGCTCACCGCAAATCTGATGGCAGACATCTTGGCTGGCGGCGACGTAACCTTTCTTTTATACGCGGCAGACGACCAGATTGGTTACCTGTTTAATTCTTACAGCTACGGTCGCGGCAACCAGCCGTTGATCAATGTCACTGCCACCGCCAGCGTGGCGCAGCTTAAAATCCTCTCCGGCACTTTCACGAATGGAGCTTTTCGTTTGGCCGGCTTGGGCAACCGCAGCGCCACATATCAG
>Ga0302274_10001198_pt1 | contig 25151 bp, 10 predicted proteins | sample III_Bog_N2_1_FD_198755 | JGI IMG/M metagenome (GOLD analysis project Ga0302274, IMG submission 198755) | Peat permafrost microbial communities from Stordalen Mire near Abisko, Sweden - III_Bog_N2_1 | ecosystem: Environmental > Terrestrial > Soil > Wetlands > Peat | place: Sweden: Abisko...
CGTCCGACCAATCTATTTATACTCTGGCAGCGGCCGATGCTGTTATGCACGATCTTATCCTGGCAGTAGCTATTGTGGCTTTGGTAATCTTAATGTTCCTCCATAGTCTGAGGAGCTCATTTTTCATTCTGGTGGCATTGCCATCTGCCATGATTCCGACATTCATTCTCATGTATGCGTTTGGGTTTTCATTAAATCTGATGACTTTAATGGCGCTTTCTTTGGTGGTAGGGATTCTGGTGGACGACAGCATTGTGGTACTGGAAAACATATTTCGCCACATGGAAATGGGCAAAGACAAACGGACGGCATCTCTGGAAGGGCGTAGCGAAATAGGTTTCACGGCTGTTGCCATCACATTGGTGGATATTGTTGTATTTGTTCCAATGGCTATGGGAGGAGGATTGATTGGTAATTTGCTCCGTGAATTTGCATTGGTAGTAGTGTTCTCAACCTTGATGAGTTTAGTAGTTTCATTTACACTTACCCCTTTGTTGGCTTCACGTTTCGCCAAGTTAGACCAACTGTCGAAGGCTACATGGTGGGGCAAAATAAGCTTGGGTTTTGAAGGACTGCTGGAAATTCTCAAAAATGAGTATGGCAAACTATTGGGATGGGTATTGGGCCACAAACGATGGGTAATCTTAGGGATTTCTGTTTTGTTTATCGGTTCTATTATGCTGTTTTCAGCAGGACTTATCGGTGCTTCATTTATGTCTTCAGCGGATAATGGTGAGTTGAACATAACCTTAGAGATGGCCACCGAAACACCTTTATACCAAACCAATCAGGCGGTTTTACGAGCAGAGAAAATAGTAATGGCCAGACCGGAAGTAAAAAAAGTGTTTTCAAATGTGGGAGTACAGTCCGGGCAATGGGGTAACGCTGCTACAGCTAATACGGCTGAATTGGCTATTAAACTAGTAGATAAAGAGCAGCGCAGCATCAGTGTTGCCAGGTTTGGAGAACAGATGCGAAATGAAATCTCTCAGATTCCCGGATTAAAAGTCACCGTCAAAACTGTAGACATTACGGGCAATAGCGACGATGCACCTATACAGGTAGTGGTAAGAGGGACGGATATGGATAGTATCTGGCTTGCTGCCAAAAAAGTAAAAGACATCATTACCAAAACACCTGGTACCGACTATGTAGAATATAGCACCAAAAATCCACAAAGCGAAGTTAACATAGACTTAGACCGCGACAAAATGAATCTGGTTGGTCTTTCCTTACCTGAATTGGGGAGTATACTGCAATTGGCTTTCAGAGGGAATGACCGTTTGAAATACAGTGACAAAGGACAGGAATATGCCATCAAAATCATATCTGATAAAGCAGACCGTCAGGATATTGAAAGCGTTAAAAATATAACCATCAGAAACAGTAGGGGAGAAAATATTCGCTTAGCCGATATTGCTACCATTACCGATAAATTGGGGCAATCTGTTCTGGAAAGATCAGATCGTTTGAATAGTATCAAAGTAACCGCATTTTCGGTGGGAAGACCTACCGGTACTGTTACAGATGACATAAAAAGTTCCATCGATAAGCTTACACTTCCACAAGGAATTACTATAGATTATCAAGGGGAAGCCAAAAGCCAGGATGAGGGGTTTGCGAGTTTGGGTTTGGCTATGCTGATTGGCTTTCTGTTGGTTTACCTGATTATGGTGGCACTATATGAAAGCATGGTGTATCCATTTGTAGTTATGTTTTCTATACCTGTGGCATTGATAGGTGCTTTCCTTGCCTTGGCGCTTACTATGGAGTCATTGACTATATTCGCTATGGTAGGATTGATTATGCTGATGGGATTAGTTGCCAAAAACGGAATTCTTATCGTTGATTTTACCAATCATTTAAAAGAGCAGGGGCGTCCTTTGAAGGAAGCATTGATTGAGGCAGGTAAGGAACGCCTTAGACCTATTTTGATGACAACCGTAGCCATGATTCTTGGGATGTTGCCCATTGCTCTTTCCGATGGTGCAGGTGCAGAAATTAAAAACAGTATGGCATGGGTCATTATAGGTGGACTTACAAGTTCATTGTTTTTAACCCTTTTGCTTGTACCTGTAATATATTACCTGGTCGATAAGACGAAAGAAAAAATGAGTGTTATTTTCTTACGCATAACCACAAAAAGGACATCCATTATACAGGATGTACAGAAATGACATGCATATGATAGGGGAGTCAGTCTTTAGCGTAGCGGGACTGGTATCTCTTATTACCAGATTAAATAATAAAATGATGCAATATTATGTAGTCTGAATCGTCGTTTAGTTATTGATATCAGTTCGCAAGTAAAATAAGAAAATTACGTATTGATATCATGCAGAATAATTCGAAACATTTAAAAGCCCAATAGGATGGGTAAAGTAGTTATGAAATTTGCCATTATCATTGAATACATTAACGACACAGAAAAAGTTAAAACGATGCGACCCGGTCATCGGGACTATTTACGTCGCTTTCTTGAAAACGGACAATTGTTTGCCGCCGGTCCTTTTGGAGATGAATCCGGGGCATTATGGATTCTTGAAGCAGAGACAATGGTAGCTGCTGAAACAATCGTTCAAGGCGACCCATATGCACTTGCTGGAATATTTAATAGTTGGACAATTCGTCCCTTTGCGTATTGGTCAGCAAAGGAATCTAAAGGTGCATAAGTCACAAATCATTTATACAAATTATACTGTAATATTGTTAAAAATGTGTTGGTGCTGGCTGGTTGTTTTCGGTTTCAAAGGTGTGTCACATTAAAAATTTATAAACATTTACTGGCAACCTTTTGAAGTATATTGACTTTAAAATATTATTAAAATAAAACTATGGCAACACACAAGTTGACCGATGATAAAGAAACATTGTTTATACCTTTGTTTGGAAAAGCAATAGACTATCGTTCAAAGAAATCCATTTTAAATGACAAGATGGCAAGCGACATCGTTGAAAAAATGAATGTTGATCTGTCAAAATATGATCGATTTGGTGAAAGGATATCAGCTGTTCGTGCAAAACAATATGATAAATGGACAAAAGATTTCATTACAAAAAATAACAACGCAGTGGTGGTTCATCTAGGTTGTGGATTAGATGCCAGGATAATAAGAACGCAACCTCCATCTTCCATACATTGGTTTGATGTTGATTACCCTGATGTTGTTAGTCTGCGTAAGCAATTTTACTCTGAAACGAATGCATACAAAATGATAGCAAGTTCTATAACCGCTCCGGATTGGCTTGAAACAATTCCTGCTGACAGACCTACATTCATAATAGCCGAAGGTGTATTTGAATACTTATCAGAAGAAGACGTAAAGACACTTCTCCATCGGTTGACAAGTTATTTTTCTCATGGGCAAATCGTTTTTGATGTAATGAATTCTTTTGCAATCAAGTCAGGAAATAAAAATTTAGAAAAAACAACCGGGGCCATATCTATTTTAAAATGGGCCGTTGATAATATAAATGCCGTTGACCAATTAAATGCCAAACTAAAAAGGGTTGAAGTTGTACCTCTTTTCAATTCAATTTTCATAAAAAAACTTCCTTTCGGATTTCGTTTTATTTTCAGATTATTACGCCTTTCGTCAAAGCTCAAAAATGGATTTCGATTACTGCGTTATAATTTCTAAAGATAAGGTATATACCCAATACCCTTGTGCTTTAGCCCATAAGCTGAGCTTACAAAAACACTGATTAAATACAATGCAACATATAGTACAAAACAAAAAAAGAAATCTCTGGATTATTGTAGGGATTACCGTATTGAATGCTATCGGATTGACCATCGTTTTTCCGCTCTTTCCATTTCTCTTAGAAAAATATATTCCTGCTGAAGAAGTCGCAGTAGTGATGAGTGCACTTGTATCGGTGTTTGCTGCCGCAACATTCGTTGCTGCCCCGGTTTTTGGGGCATTGAGTGACCGATATGGGCGCAAATCCATTTTACTTATCAGCTTGTTTGGTTCAGCTATAGGATATTTTATGCTCGGTATGGGTGGGGCACTTTGGGTACTTTTTCTGGGAAGAATCATTGATGGCCTTACGGCAGGTAATCAAAGTGCACTGTTTGCCTATATAACGGATAGTACAGAACCTCATGAGAGAGGAAAGTGGTTCGGATACCTGGGCGGTGCTATTGGTCTTGGATTTATGATTGGTCCATCCATTGGTGGTTTGCTAGGGACTGTTTCCATTACCTTACCTTTTTTTGTCACAGCGGGTATCACGCTTGTATCGATGCTTTGTATCACTTTGCTTCTTCCGGAATCATTACCTGTAGAAAAACGTACTACACATCTCACACTTAAGAGTTTTAATACATTTTCTCATTTCAACGAGATTTTTACTTTGAAAGAAGCACGGGCATTATTGATTATGGGAGCGTTTTTTTATGTTGGACTCAATATATGGCAATTCAATGCGAGTATCTTTTTGAAAGATGTATACAACTGGGGGCCATCATTTATTGGTGGAATGTTTGTACTTGTTGGTATTTGCGATATTTTATCCAGGGTGATTGTGTTGCCTCAACTTCTCAAAAGATTGCCTGAGCAAACAGTAGGCAGCATTGGTTTATGTGGCCTATCCTTGGGGCTTGGACTCTTATTTCTGAGTGCATACATTCAATCGATATATCTTATTATCGGTGCTGTATCCTGTATTGTATTGGGTGAAGGTTTGTTTGATCCATCCTACAATTCACGACTCTCTTTATCGGTTGATGAAAGTAAGCAAGGCTTACTTCAGGGAATTAATCAAAGTTTACAAGCATTATATCATGTCATTGTTCCACTTGGTGCTGCCGCTATTTATACCTACAGCCATGGGGCTGTCTTTGGGATTGCTACAGTATTAATGCTTTGCGGGCTTTTGGCCTTTGTTAAATTAAAAAGAAATTAGTCATAAAATATGACTTTGATTATTTTGCAGAACACAATATAATTTTGCAATATGGCCTCCGGTATATCCGAATGATCAAAAATAATGATTGAGAAATTTCATAAATGAAAATATAAAATTCCTAGGTCAATTATGTATTTTAAGCTATGCAGGACTTTTCTTCAATACTCAACCATATTGCGCCTCGAATTACGCTTAATGAAAAGGATAAAAAATTATTTATTTCAGTACTGAGGATGCAAAAAGTGAAGCGCAAACAATTCGTGGAACAGCCAGGGTATGTGTCAAAATATCGCTCATATGTGGTCGATGGAGCACTTAGAGGCTTTTTTATTGGAACAGAGGGGCAGGAACATACTATTTCACTGGCCTTGGATGATTCATGGATAGGAGATCATGGTAGCTTCTTGTTGCAAGAGCCAGCAACTCTATTTATAGAAGCCATTGAAGATAGTACCCTCATCCAATGGAGTTATGAAAGTGAACAATTACTTATGGAAAAAATACCTCAATTCGCAATGGTCATGATGCAAAGGTCGCAACAAATCGCAATTATGATAGAACGAAGGGTTATATCACATTTAAGTTTTTCAGCGGAAGAACGATATGAAGAATTTGCCGAGAAATACCCTGCATATATACAGCGGATTCCTCTTCACATCATAGCCTCCTATTTGGGAATGACACGGGAGTTTCTCTCGAAAATCCGTAATCAAAAAAAGTAATTCAAAGAGTTGATCTAAAAGTATGTGAACTAGTTCACATACTTTTAGTAATCTAGTTCACATTTTCTTTCAATATCTTTTATGATTTTTGCTTCGTCAACAAGGACAAGTATAAATTAAGATAGCAATGAAAGATTACGCAAATGAATTCAAAGGGAAAAAAGCCCTTATAACAGGTGGTTCACGAGGCATTGGTGCAGCAACAGCTCAACGCCTGATTGATGGTGGTGCCAATGTAGTAGTTTCTGCACGCTCACGTCATGCTCAAACTCCGTTAGCTGCAACATTTATTCAAGGTGATATCAGCACATTTTCTGGTGCAAATGCTGTCGCAGAGGAAGCATTGAAAATCCTCGGCGGGTTGGATATCCTTGTAAACAATGCTGGTGCAACTGCCCCAAAACTTCCGGGCATTGAGGCTATTTCAGATGACGATTGGATGGAATCATTGATGATCAATTTTATGAGTGCTGTACGTGTAACCAATCCTTTGTTACAATCACTTCGTGAAAGCGGTTCCGGTGCTATTGTGAATATATCTTCGGGTGGCGTCATTCCATTTCATGGTTTCTTGGCACATTATGGAGCAGCTAAAGCAGCTCTCAACAGTTATACCAAGTCATTGGCTAAGGAACTTGCGCCAGCTGGTGTACGTGTAAATCTTGTTACCCCAGGTGCTATCATAACCCCGGGTGGTGACGAAGGTCGGAAGCAACTTAGTGACGCAATGGGTATTACTACAGAGCAATTATTTTCTTATATTCCACTTGAGAGAAGGGCCGGTACGGCAGAGGAACTAGCTGAAACAATTGCTTTTCTTGCTTCTGAACGTGCTTCATATATAACCGGACATAATCATTTTGTTACAGGCGGTTTAGGAGAACTTGTTTAACGCTATGTCATTGTTCCAATTGTTATATATCTATCCTTTCAAACTCCTCTTCGGTTATTTTTATTACTTTTAAATAATGTATTGATTAATAAATTGCTGGAAGGTTCGACTTTTAAGAAGCCTTATTTTTGAATTTTTGATAAAATAATTATCCGGAAGATTTGATTAATAGGATTGAATCATAAAGACATTTTGAGAAATATGAATTCATATATCAAAGTTCAACAGGTTATCATATTATCCTTTTTTCAATACAATTTTTATAAATCGGAAACGTTTGATTATCAGGTTTACTCATTTATTAAAATCTTTTGAAAAAATAAGCGATAACCAGAATCAAATTATTTTACTTCAATAAACTGCAAGCATGAAGAATATATCCGTAATTATTTTTCCCTTACTTTTTTATTGTACAATTTTTCCGGCAAATGCTCAGAAAATGGCTTTCGCAAAAGAAGATAGTACAAATCGAATTGCAGCGAGTTTATATTTGCCGTCAAAAGTAGCTGTAGATGGTTTTGGTAATGTGTACGTTGCAGAGTTTCATGAAATACGCAAAATAAGTCCTGAAGGGATTGTTACAAAAGTAGCAGGAGGATCAGCGGGTTATAAAGATGGTACTGGAACTTATGCTGGAATTAATAGACCGGAAGGATTGGCTGTAGATGTATCAGGAAATCTGTTTGTCGTTCAAGCCAGTAGTAATAAAATTAGGAAAGTTACACCTGAAGGTATGGTAACAACTTTTGCAAGTGGTAACGGAAGTTCAGCAAATTTTAGAAGACCAAGTGGAATAGCAGTAGATGTTTTAGGTAATTTGTATGTAACAGATTTAGATAACAAAATATATAAAATTACAGCTGATGGAGTAGTAAGCATTTTTGCCGGTTCCGGTATAATAGGGGATGAGGATGGTACAGGAACAGAGGCAAGCTTTAACCATCTTACAGGAATTGCGATAGATGGCTCTGGTGATTTGTATGTAACGGATATAGGAAATAATAAAATACGCAAAATTACACCAAATGGTAAAGTTACTACTTTCTCAGGAACAAGTATATCTGAGGGCACTCATGGTAATAAAATTGTTAGAGGTTCTTTTAATGCTACTGGAATAACAGTGGATCAACTATCTGGTAATGTTTATATATCTGATTATACTAAAATACGGAAAATTACTCCTAAAGGTATAGTCAGCCCTTTTGCAGGTTCGGGAAGGTTTGGTAATATGAATGGGACAGGAAGTGCAGTTGATTTCAATTCTATTCGCGGAATAGCAACGGATCTTTCAGGCAATATATATGCAGCGGATGCTTCCAATAATCTAATTCGAAAAATTAGCCCTACGGGTATTGTCAGTACATTGGCGGGAGATGGTATCAACACAGTTGTTAGTTTTTATTCCCTGCGAGGCTTAGCGGTAGATATACACGATAATGTTTATGCAACAGATTGTAATTATTTCGGTAATCATTACATCCGTAAAGTTACTCCTGCAGGACTTGTGACAATCGTTGCAGGTTCAGGGGGGCTTGATAGTATAGACGGGATTGGTACTGCTGCTGGCTTTAATAGGCCCATTGGAATAACTGTAGATACTTCCGGCAATTTATATGTAGCAGATTCAGGTAATAATCGTATCCGGAAAATTACACCGGAAGGAGTCGTTACTACCTTTGCTGGATCTGGTGTACGGGGAAGTAGTGATGGAAAAGGAAATGAAGCCACCTTTAATAGACCTATGGGAATTGCTGTAGATAGATCAGGTAATGTATATGTAGCAGATACATTCAATGACCTTATCCGGAAAATTACACCTGACGGAATCGTTACAACCCTGGCTGGTACTATAAATAAAGGTAGTAATGATGGTAAAGGTGTAGCAGCCAGTTTTAATGGTCCAAGTGGTTTAGCGGTAGATATTTCAGGTTCTATTTATGTAGCAGATACATATAATAATCTTATCCGAAAAATTACACCTGACGCAATCGTTACAACGCTGGCAGGATCAGGTAACCAGGCTTATATGGATGGGATAGGAATTGCTTCAAGTTTTTTTTATCCAAATAGCATTGTGGTAGATACTTCAGGGAATGTATATGTTGCAGATACACAAAATCATTTTATCCGGAAAATCACTCCGGCAGGAGTTGTTACGACTTTGGCAGGTTCAGGTGATCGGATGAATATAAATAGCACAGGAACAATGAATTGTTTTTCTTTTCCAGGTCCTATAGCCATAGACCATTCCGGAAATATATATGCAACTGATAATAATCAAGATAGCAGTGTTGTTATCCGGAAAATTACTCCTGCTGGAGTAGTAACTTTATTTGCAGGATCAGAACATAGGGTCAAACCATAAGTATTGGATTTGTTTCTTAATCTTTAATAATGGCATACTCATTAATTATAAAGTAATTCCTTGGAAAAGAGCCAGATCCTGTATCAAAAAGTTCGACTTTTGAAACGGTGGCTCTGTTGTTAAAACAAAAAAATAATTAAGGGCTTTTTTCGTTCGAGTCCTGTTTGATTGTTTTTACTGTTTTTATATAATAAATTGATTGATAATTATTTATACTGTTCGACTTTGAAAAACGAAAAAGTTAATTGTTTAAATTGAAATTATATTTCTAAGAGCTCTCAAGAAATTCTAAACATATTATGTAGGTATAAGAAATAACAGAAATATGCTACGTTGATATTGTATACAATTACTCTATAAAATATAGTTCTCAAATATCGGGAACATTTTGATTGTTTAATGGACTTATAAAAGATGAGGGTGTCTTGATCTATTGAAAGAATAAATACTATGAAAATATACCAATCATTATTTGTCTTAATTTCATCGGTGCTATTTGTAACAGGATGTAAAAAAACGAGCAATACCCCAAGTCCATCCAATAACCAACAAAGTTCCATAGAGACAGGGATTGTTACTACCTTTGCTGGTTCTGGGAGCAATGGTTCATCTGATGGTACAGGAACATCTGCGTCATTTAATTGGCCCAATGGCATTGCTATAGATCCTGTTGGAAATGTTTATGTTGCGGATAGCGATGGGCTGATTCGTAAAATTACTCCCGGTGGAATGGTCACTACTTTGGCAGGTTCAATGCAAACACATGTATTTGCTTGTCCTGCAGGGGTCGCACTAGATGCTGCTGGCAATGTTTACGTTGCAGATGCCTGCACCAATCTTATCAGTAAGGTTACTCCTGCCGGAGTTATAACCACATTTGCAGGTTCTGGTAATCAGGATTCTATAAATGGTACTGGAACTGCTGCTTCATTTAATAACCCGAATGGCTTAGTCGTCGATGCATCAGGAAATGTATATGTAGCAGATACGGGAAACAATCTCATTCGTAAAATTACCCCAGGCGGAGTGGTTACGACATTCGCAGGCTCAGGAAAGTTTGGCTCTTCAAATGGTGTTGGCTGTGCGGCTTCGTTTTACTCACCTACAGGTATTACGATCGATATATCAGGAAATTTGTATGTAACGGATTGGGGGAAAGATCTTATTCGTAAAATCACTCCTTCTGGGTCAGTGACTACTTTTGCTGGCACTGGGGAAGGTGGAGTTTCAGATGGAATCGGAACTTCGGCTTCGTTTTTTGGTCCTTGGGGTATCGGAATAGATACTTTTGGGAATTTATATGTAACAGATAGTGATGTTGGCCTAATACGAAAAATTACTGCAATGGGAATTGTGTCTACGGTAGCTGGACATCCATGGGGCGTTGTTGGCCATATTACTGCAAATAGTTCTACAAATGGGATAGGTGTAACTGCTACATTTAATAGGCCACAAGGAATTGCTATTGACCGATCTGGAAATATATATGTAGCTGATAGTTATAATAATCTTATCCGAAAAATTATAATCAGTGATTAAATTTATAAGGAGTTGGAGCTATAAGTGTAACCTTTCAAACTCTTCAAACAGAGCCAAATCCTGCATCAGCAAGTTCGATTTTTGAAACGTTGGCTCTACAAATATTAAAAGGGAATCATTTTAATGATTCGCTTTATTATTTTATATTATTGATAATTAGTTGTTTTTAAAACATAAAATTGGGGGCGATTGTATTATGCTATTGGGATCGTTCGATTCCTGGTGATAGTGTGTACGCAAGACAGATGTATTATGATCAGTGGAACCAACAGCAGGATTCTATAGTAAAGATTAATAGTGTAGCAAAGCAATTCCTTCAAATCCGCACAATATTCCACAACATCATAAAGGTGCGAAGTAGTGTATGTACCTGTTATAATAACTATGTCCTTCCAAACTCCTCAAAAAGAGCCAGATCCTGTATCAAAAGGTTCGACTTTTGATACATTGGTTCTGTCCTTAATAAAAAGCCCTTAAATTTAATAATTAAGGGCTTTTTTCGTTTGAGTATACTTGGGTTTGTTTTATTATTCATAGATAATTTGCTCGGATCTTCGGCTTTTACGAAATTTTATTTGAAATATTTTGAAGAATAAATGCACATTTTAAAAATGTAGTCACAAATGAGATCCCTACTTATTTACTTCTTAATAAGCTTAATCGTTCTTTAACTGAATACAGTCTTCGAGATATCTATTTTCTATTGTATGATATTAAATATTCACTCCTTTTATTCATATTCATAATTTTTTATCCTAACCAATCTATAATTTACTATTGGTACTTTTCAACTTTTAAATAGTATGCTGTAAACAACTTTTATCTTTTTTGAAATTTCTTTAAAAGTTTCGGGCACATTTTTTTGCTTTTGCAGTCACTTATATAGAATTCAAAAACAATCATTATGGAGAAAGTTAAACTGCAAAATACTATTGGAATAATAATGTTCACTACCCTTTTATAATTCAGCTATTAGTGCAATTATGTTTTGTTCATGCCAAAACATGATTTACATGTTCTGATTGTGTTTACAAAAGAACATTCTATTCAAAATATTTTATACTGAAAAAATAATACTAATACATAATATTTTATGAAGTACTTATTTAACATCTCTGTTGCATCAGGGAATAATTTGATCAAATCTTTATTATTACTAAAAAAGAATGTCTCCCTCAGTAAATACATTGACATCAGTCATTGGCAAAGGCTAAAGAAACTCATGTTGTTTTCTGCTGTGCTCATCTGTATCATTTCAGAGGTTCAGGCAGAGAATTCGTTTCAGCTGACATATTCCACAACAACAATTAATCGGGGAGACCAGAGTGGTTCAACAGTTACCTTGACTATTACCAATAGCAATGGTGCCTTGTCATCGGGTAGTTATAGTCTGGTGACAACAACGGGTATATATATGTCAAACCCTGTTATTACCAGTAATACTTTGGGAAGCTCAACTGTTGGAATTAATACCAATCAGGATACTCTTACTATTCATGTTAATCCACAATCTACAATTAATTCTTTAACCATAACATTTACTCTAGTAGCGGGCCAATGTTTCAATGTTACAACATTGGACAAGTTCCTTGTCGCACCTTTTAGTAGTCTTATTAACATCACAAATGGTATAATAAATCCGGTAACTGTACCAAGTAATAATTTAATTAATAATCAGCTAACTGTTGAAAAGGGCGCTTATCTGGATTATGAAAAGACATATAGTATTTTAACAGCATTTCCAGATCAGAATAATGCAGTTGCATTCAAGTATTATCTATTAAATGATTCTGGATATCCATTTGATAATGCTGTTTTATCGTTTGAGGAATCGAATGTAAGTAGTGCATTTAATATAACATCTATTATTGTCCATAAAAAGATTAAAGACTCTCAAACATGGGATCTTATAGGAACAATAAACAAAGGGAGTTCAGATAATAGTAATAGTTTTGTAACAGCTAAACCATTAATATTTGACCAAATGTCTGATCCCTTAAATTCTGGAAGTTGGACAAGCATAACGATAAATCCTGGTGATTCGATAAGGTTTGAGGAGCAGGTGACAATAATAGGATGTTTAAGTTCAGGCAGTATAACCAATAATTCAAGCCCTATTATACGGTGGGGTAATTTTAATAGTGCTGATTTATGTGGAAGTCCTCAGGATATTTTGAGTGCGGTAATTAATACAAGCAACTCTCCAAACCTAGTCGTTCAGGGAGATACAAGCAACCTCGCTTGTTTTAATGACTTACCATCTGGTGGCAGGATTAAGTCTGTGAAAATATATAACAATGGAACAGCCCCTGCCTATGGTGTAAAGATTCAGTTAAACAATAATTCAGGTGGTCCTACACCTATTAATATTCCGATTATTTCTCCATATAATGCTGAAAACAATCCTGATATTAAAGTGAAATTATTGAAAAATGACAAAACAATAATTCCAGGTGCTATAAATTTCCAATCGTATTTATTGGATTATACTAAAACATATAGTAATAGTTCTTCTAACTCAAATTCAACCTTGCCTTATCCAGGCTTTATTCCACAATCAGCAATAGACTTCTATAGTACACAAAATCCGAATGGTATTTCGGGATATCAACTTTATAATTCCGGAGCAGTTTATGTATGGTCATCTTCAAAATTTCTTATAAATGGATTTATTTCCATAAATGAATATTACAACAATGTTACGAGTGGTTCAACGATATCCTCTTATCCCTATTCATCCTCGTGTATTGGTGGTTTCAATACAAAATTAATAGAGAACTTAATTGTAGACTCGGTTGATTTTACAGGTGATGGCAACTTCCTTCCTATAACTCTCCAACCTGGAGATACCATTCAATTGTTCTGGAAGGAATATAACTGTTCGTTTAAAAATGAAGTCATGATAACAGACATTAATGCACCAACTGTATCTGCTACATATAATTCACTTTGTACAACTCAACCAGTAATAGGATATTCGAATTCTGATAAAATGGAATTATCGTTTAATCCATCTCCATCACCTCCAACAGCTGCAGGTGATGTTGATCAATGTAACTTAACTTCGGATGGACAAGTTATTAGAATAAGCAGTGAAATACTTTCTAATTTCATAAATCCTCCCAATTCATATTATTATAGCAATGCTGGTCAGATTGTGTTTCGAATATATTTGCAGGATGGGCTGGATCTGGATAAAGCACTTGCGAAACCTCAGTCCTGGGGAAGAGTTTTAAATCTTGGATTAAATAACCTTATAGATGAACCATCATATATTGATCCCTTGCCTTCCTGCAATCCATGTTCTTCTGGTAATACGACGGTATGCAATCCCTCTACATTGTCGGCTGGAAGTTATTATGTAACATTGACAAATTCTACGGGAAGTCTCTCTCTCGTTCCTGCAGAAATCTCCTTAAAATACAGCGATGGTAATAATGTACAGGGTAACGGTGAATCCTTTTCTTCTTTCTGGCAAAGAGTTCAGAACAATAACCGGTATGGAAATCTTATTTTTGAGGATAGCAGTTTATACGCCAATTTTTTGTATGAAGCAACATTTAATATTAGCGATATAATTCAAAGTGAGGCCCCAAGTCCTAATTCTATTGTGAGTGAATATGATTACCATACGTATATTGATAATTTTCTTGCCAATTCAAAACTGAACTTTGATTTACGCACTTATTGCAAAGGTCTTTCCAATCCAAATTATAAAGTAATTATGTATTATAGTTTATGCCCATCAGCTTCACAGGTTGATGTGATAAATAATTCGGCGGATCCCACTCCTGGCTACGTAAATATGCAACCCTTAAGTGATTTCAATGGAAATATATCCATCAATTGCCCTGGATGTGCTATTCCTGGTGCAAATATTGAAATTGCAACCCTTTACCGGAAAAATAGAGGTTTAGTAGATCTTGACGGAGATCGAATTCCAGACAATCCAACATTGGATAATCCACGAGATACTGTTTCCTGGTATTCTTCAAGCAGTTTATTGGCAACAATGGGAGATACTTTAGTTACTTTTTTCAATTGTGATATGTCCAACGGTACTGTAGTGATGGAAGATCAGTTACCAAATCCATTAAACAACGTTTATATAGAGGTCTCATTACAAGATGACAATCAAGATGCTATTTATAACACGAACTATGAGGTTTCCTCTATTGTGGCTAGCTATAATGGTATTTCGATTACCTTGAGTGACGGAGTGGAAATACTAACCGATCCTAAACAGAAAGAATCCTTTATTATTCATATAAGCGTTAATTCTTTTAATACTTCCTCAACTAATATATCTAAAAAAAATTATAATGATTTTAATAGTGGTGGTATCAGCTTTACGATTCAATATGTACTGGGAAATATAGCCACAAGTTTAAAAACCCTGGATGTAAGTTATACACCTTATTTTTCTCCTTATAATATTGACCTTGATTCACCGTCACCATCATCAATTGATTTAACCTCCATGACTATAATTCCACCAAGTGGGATCAATCCAGCTACAGGAGCGCCATTTACCACTAACGAATTAGGAAACCAAACTTTCTGGAAATGTACTGGATTCTCAAATTCTTTTCAGTTTATTCCTTACGAGCAATCTGTAGTCGGGGGATATTCTTATCAGAATAATTGTCAGAAAATGCCACAGGTAGTTTTCTCAGGAAAGTTTTTTAAGCCGAATGGTCAAACAACTGACGATGTGTTTTTCAATGAATATCGTACGTTCCTCTCATCTCCTTTAGAAACTCAAATACCTATTCCAACTGGTTATGTAGTTGATAGTATTCAGGTTTATTCGTTATTATATAAAGGAATAGCTGGTTATTACGATACATATTCCATTACCAATACAGTGGCGAACAATAATTACCTGAATTCATTTATTAGCAATAATAATGGGAATAAATCATTTCCTAGTATTGTAAATTTGACTGTTACAACCAAAGCTGTGCAATCGGAATCGGATTTAAACTCATTTATAAGTAATGGAAATGGAAGTTTTGTTTTGAATCATTATGGAGAAAATCTCGGAAGCTTGTTGATAGGAGATGAATTTTATGCTATAACTGTTTCGTTATTTATTTCAACGGATAATACCGTCAATTGTAGTTCTATTCCGGATTATCAAATTAATGCTGACTATAGAGCAAGTAATTATAATCCATTATACAATTTCATGTCTAACATTCCACCTGATCAAGATAAGGGGAATCCAGGAACAAACGATACATTATATAATCCTTATGTTCAATTGCAACCTTTATCAACCAAGTATGGTTATAAAATACCTAAAACGTATGGCTATGATGCTACACTTTATGCTCCACAAGCAAAATTAAAATTGAAAAGTTTAGAGCAAACGGCTTTTGAAATAGATCTTAATCATTCCGAAATAATTAATAGTGAAACATATATTCGGATCCCTATTTTAATCAGTAATCTTGAAACACCGGATGGAGTTACATTTAATGCTTATTATCCATATTTAATGGTTTCAGGGTTAGCAATGCAAGAAGGATTAAGCTTAGATAGTCTTTATGCTATTAATGATCAGTATATTATTGCAAATCATAATTTTTTAGACCCTGCTACAAACAGTCCCTATTATTATAATATACAGTCAACGACAAAGGATACTGTTGTCGTTGGGATAACAAATTACCCTATTAATCAAAGTTATTATACTCCTCAAATAGATGTGAATAATAGTGTCCAACCAATGGAATATATGCTTGTATTTAAATATACACCTCCATTAAACTGTCAATCGAATATAGGTTGTGGATCAAGTTCATCAAATCTTCCAAACTGTTTGAATCCTGGTGGTTCAGCTAATCTGAGTGTGAAAGCTGGTTGGAACTGTAATGGATTTCCTTCAATAGCTGACATAAAAAATGGTAATTTATGCGGTGCAACACCCGATTCCCTTTCCCTTCTATATACCATTGGAATACAGGCAACAGGTTTAACAGTGAGTACTTTTTTAACAAACAATGCAGGAGAAAAAAACATGTTAAGTAAAGCAAGTTCCAGCCAGATGGTAATTGTCCCTAATACCAATACCATGAATCTAGATTTATGTCAAATAGATCAATATACGGTTCGACTTAAATCCTGCCAGAATGGAACCTTAAGTGCCTTTGATATTGCCTTATCTAACCTCCCCGCTAATGTTAATGTATCTTTAGCAACATCGTCTATTTCATATTTTTTATCCGATGGTAGTACAATAGCAGGAACCTTTACAGCCACTCCAGATACGAAAAATCCATTCCTGTATCATTTGGACTGTTCAAATTGTGATTTCAGTAATAATGATTCGGTTGATGTTGTCTTTAATGTAGTATCACCCTGCAGTATTCCTGACGGCAGTTTAACGACAACCATTAGTGCCCTTGCTATAGGAAATAACTCTCCTGTACAATATCAGCAGATTACGACTCCGTATACATCCCTTGCCGCAGTTTCGCCAGTATTGCTGGATAATATAACGGTTGCTTCAACAAGCATCAGTGCCTCGGGTACTGAGCTTATGATCAACTATGCTGTTGCCGGGGCGGGTGCATCCGGGGTGACGGTTTACGATGATACCTTGCTGATTGCGATTACAGGCACTGTTGGAAGTACTTTCTCAACGAGCTTTAAAATTGGTATCCCGATTGGAACAGCGAATGGAAGCTATTCCTATAGTTATGCGCTGTCTGTACAATGTGCTACTTATTCGGTAAGTGTTAGCCCTTACTTAGGCTATGCACCGGCCTGCGGAATTCAAAGTGGAACAGTACAACCGGCTTGTGAAAAAATGATTGCGGGTACTTCTGTTACCAATAACTCTGTGGTTGCAACTGTAAGTATTCCGGTTGGATTAACTACGGCAACGGGTCAGGCGAGCTTTATCTGTAGCAATCCCGGAACAGCTTCAGAATCTACAGTAGCATTTGTAGCAACGGCTGGTGCAACAGGTCCATACACCTATACCTGGTCAGTGGAAACAACGGCAAATTCAGGTGTTTATACAACACTGGTTACTGATCAGAATGTTTCTGGGTCTGATACTTACACAACAGGTGTTCCTGGTAATTATATGGTTACTGTTACCAATACGGAAGGCTGTTCGGGGTCTGCCACCGGATCAGCGGTAAGCCAGGTGGCGATAACGTGCCCGGATAATATCTGCCCGGGAACCAATCCTCCTATTTCCGTTACAACAGCAGGTATCATCGGTTCATATGCCACGCAATGGTATCAGCATCCGGCGGGTGCGCCTGCAGATTTATCCGGTGATATTCTGCAAACAGGTGGTATATTGAATACAGGTGAATACTATGCGGTAGCAATAACACCTTCCTGCACGCTTACTACCAGTTACCAGATGTGCGACATCAATGTACTGGCAGCACCGCAAGCCTATAGCCTGGATGTGCTGAGCCCGGATCAGACTGTGAATTACGGAACATCCGTTGGTTTCTGCAGCGGATCAAAAGCATTGATTCATGTCATAAATCCGACTGTAAACGCTGCTATGAACCCAAGTATTACCTGGACAGGTATCCAAAGTAATACAGGTAAAAGTGATCTTTCCGATTACCTGACCAGCACAGCGGGAAGCTACAGCATCATAGCCACCGATAATCAGACAGGTTGTTCCACTTCTTCCAATGCAGTTCAGTTATACAATCCTTCCATCTGGATTGAATACGATGGCTCCACGGATTGCAATAATATGGTGCTCTCGGCGATCTCCAATTTTGTAACCGCAAGCACAGATTATACATGGCTTCAGGACAATAAGCCGTATTTTATCGGATCAACAGTAACCATACCTCCATCAGATTTCGGTCACCAGTATACGGTCTCTCTTCCCGTTGATTTGTGTAATGCAAAAACGGGTATCAACATTCCGGCTTCCCTTGCCAATACCGGCGGAAGTGGTAGTACAACAGGGGGAGGCAGCAGCGCCACCAATCTGATTCCGGATGGGGATTTTGAGGGGGGTGCTACCTGTCCTCCAAGCACGTTTAGCTCGGGTCTTAACTGTCTTTTATCCGGTGCTGTATTAACTAATGAAAAGCTAATCCTTACAAATGATCCAAATGGTAATAATCTCTTTACGGTAGGGGGATATTTTATCGATAATTCTACTGTTCAGAATTCTATAGATCCGAATAAACAGGGAGCACATATTTATAACCAGGGCTGGTCTGAGACTGCCTATAGCGGAACCTCTTTTATGATTGTAGATGGAGATGCCAGTGCCCCCGATAAAGTCTTATGGGAGAAGAGCGGCATACAGGTAAACCAGGGTTACCGGTATTTCTTTAAGGCCCATGTATCCAATATTGATATTGCCAATCAATACCCGGTGCGGGCATTGCCGGAAATATTCATTACCATAAACTTTACCGATCCAGCTAATGCTACAGGTGGAGTCAACACCGCCTTGCTGAGCTATCAGACCATTACCAGTTCACCTTCCGGGCCCAACCAATGGATCACGATATCCGGATATGTTCTTGCGAATGCATTCACTGGTCAGTCCGGCTTAACGATGGGGGATGTTATCAATGCAGATATCCAGATTTCCATGAACAATGCCGGAGCCCTGGGTAATGATGTGGGAATTGATGATATTGAATTATGGAGCCTTGGATCGATGGGTTCCTGTACCAATCCAACCCAGATTGTTACGTCTCCTGAATCAGGGATCAATGGGGCATGGGGAGCATCTGTACGGTCTGCCTCCAATACTTCTGACATTACACCATGCGAACTCACCGATATTCCTTCTGCTAATCTGGAAATCTGTCCTGGACAGAACACGGCAAGCTTTTATATATCGGGATATAATTCGTCCCTGAGCAACAACTGGTATGCAGTTTCAGGAGGTACAAATGTACTGCTGAGTCCACAGCCAACGGTAACAAATAATACTGTAACGTTCACATTACCCGCATCAGGCAGCAGTTTTGAATTTATCTACAGTGTATCCAATGCTACCTGTTCCAAACAGATCCTTTTATATGTAAGCCGTCCGAATATCCTGCTGAATATCGTGCCAGTTGTTAAACCGGGCGTTTGTGGCCTAACCTACCAGGCTGACCTGCAGGGTTCGGTTATTTACCCGGGCATTCAGTACCAGTGGATAGTTAACGGTAGGGTTGTCAGCACAACGACAGCAAGCTCGATTACGCTTACTACACTTAAAAATGGCGATGCTGTATCCTGCACGGTAAGCAATGTATTCTGCGGTCCGGTTAGTTCCAATAAAATCACTGTATCAGGACTTCCGGCTGTTATTGCAAAGAATCAGACGGTTTGCAGCGGAGCATCTGCACAGATAGGTACAACGTCTGTAGCAGGTGATACCTATAGCTGGAGTCCGACACAGTTTCTGAGTAATCCTGCCATTGCAAATCCTGTTATTGTGACTCCTATGGCAACAAACCCGGCAACATTAACTTATATACTAACTGTGACCGATGCGAATGGCTGTATAAGATATGATACTGTAAATGTATTGGTCAATCCGGCACCGCCGGCACCGATCGCTCCGGCTATGATCAACTATTGCCAGAACGATATCGCTTCGGCTTTAACTGCAACAGGGACAAATCTGCTTTGGTATGCACAACCGCAGGGAGGAGTTGGTATATCAAACGCGCAGATTCCATTTACAGGAACCCCGGGCAGTTCAAATTTCTTCGTATCACAAACGATCAATGGATGTGAAAGTCCAAGGGCAATGATACAGGTTGTTGTTAACCCATTGCCGGCACCGGGAGTAATACTTGTAACGCCATCGACCCCGGTTTGTTCTGGCACCTTAATCAATGTAGGCGTACATTATGGACCGGATCAATTAGTTTCATTTACTGAACCGGTCCTAACCAATAAATCAGGCGGAAGCACTACTGGTGGCTTTGGCTTCAGCGGTAATGCAACTACCAGCGGTTCGTTTGTGCTTGTAAAACAGAATGTGTTTGGTTGTAAAGCAACAACGACCGTTCCACTAGTTGTGAACCCGTTGCCTGCAGCTCCGGTAACGTCTAAAACGCTTAGCTATTGTCAGAATGATGTTACCAAGACATTGATTGCCACAGGAACGGATCTGCTTTGGTATAGCACTCCAACAGGAGGGACCGGAAGTACTGCTGCACCATTGCCATCATCAGCAGTTGCAGGTATATTTACCTATTATGTATCACAAACAGATCCAGGCAATCAGTGCGAAAGTCTCCGGGACACAATACAGGTAACTATAAATCCATTGCCTACGCCTGGAATAATAACGGTAACACCTTCAGGACCTGTTTGTGCAGGGACAGAAATGGTTGTATCGGTAACGTTTCGTCCGGATGAATATGTATCGTTTAATCAGCCTCCGTTCACTAATCAATATGGAAGCGGAACTCCTTCCGGATTTGCTTTCAGTGGTGATGCTACGATCAGCAGTTCCTTTGTGCTGGTCAAACAGAATACGTTCGGCTGTCAGGCAACTACGAGTGTTCCACTTGTTGTGAACCCATTGCCATCAGCCCCTGTAACAGCTAAAGCGCTTAGCTATTGCCAGAATGCTATAGCTAAACCATTAACAGCAATTGGTACAAACCTGCTCTGGTATACTACAGCAACTGGAGGGACAGGAAGCACTGATGCACCTGTACCTTCAACAGCAGTTGTGGGTACGTTCAGCTATTATGTATCACAAACAGTACCTGGCAATCCTTGCGAGAGTCTCAGAGATACCATACAGGTGACAGTTAACCCGCAGCCATCAGCCCCTGTAACAGCTAAAACACTTGCCTATTGCCAGAATGCTATAGCTAAACCATTGATTGCAACCGGTACCAATCTGCTTTGGTATGCTCAACCAATAGGCGGGAAAGGCAGTACGACTGCACCACTACCATCAACAGCAGTAGCAGGTACGTTTACTTATTACGTATCACAAACAGACCCGGCAGGTCAGTGTGAAAGTTTGAAAGATACAATTCAGGTAACAGTTGTTCCGATTCCGGGAGTGCCGGTTGTCATAAGTCCGGCTAATCGATGTTTGCACGATGTACCAAAACCCCTTACTGCAACCGGTACAAATCTGCTCTGGTATAATACACCAACTGGAGGGATAGGTATGACAACAGCACCGGCTCCTGCAACCAATGTATTGACAATCTATAATTATTATGTTTCTCAGACTTCTGTTTTGGCTAATTGTGAAAGTCCGCGTGCGCATATTGCGGTAACTATTAATCCTGTTCCGCTTGCTCCGCAAGCAACAGTAAATACCCATACGGTTTGTGCTCCTGGTAATATTTCAGTTACATTACATCGTGTTTCCGGTATTTCATATACCTACACAACACCATCGGGGTCAGGTACCTTTCCATCTGGATTTACCAGGGTGATCGAACCAATTACGGTCGGTAATACCAGCGGGAATGTCATTGTTACCGCTACGAATAGCTTTAAGTGTTCTGCCAGTACAACCTCAGCAATCACTATAAATCCGTTGCCGTCGACCTTTGGTTTTTCAGTTACACCGACAACCCTTTGTCAGGGATCTGAATTGACCGTTAGTGTTTTAACACAAAAGGGCACGTCGAATATTAGTTATTATGCTCCGGCACCGGTTGGAAGTACGCTTGTAAAGTCAAGTGACAACCAGAGTGGCTTTGGATATAGTGTATTAATAAGTCCGACGGCAACGAATTTTGTGATGACAGCAACCGCTACAAATTCGGTTACAGGTTGTGCCATCAGCGAATCCAAAGCGATTACAGTAAATGCTAATCCGATTGTTGGAATATCTGTAAGTCCGGCGTCCTCGGTATGTATGGGAACCAATGTGGTGTTGAACGGAAGCGGTGCCAGCAGCTATAGCTGGACACAGGGCATAAGTAATGGTGTTCCATTTGTACCAACCAAAACAACAAGCTATACCGTGACAGGTACTGGTACTGACGGATGTATAGGTACTGCGACAAAAACAATAACAGTAGACCTGGGTAAAACATCACCAAAAGTTACCTTGCCTCCTTCACTTACCGTTTGTGCAAGTCCGTTTGGGGAAAAAGTACATTTAAACCCATCGGTTAACGGTGGAGTAGTTCCATATACGTATCTGTGGACACCATCAGCAGAATTATCCAGTGCAACTATCCTGAATCCGGTAATTACAGTAAGAGGAAATCAGAATCAGACGTATTCCTTGCTGGTAACCGATCATCATGGATGTATGAATGAAAGTTTCAGTGAGATTATTATAAATCCTGCATGCCGGTTATCATTCAATCAGTCAGCGGATACAGCTGTTACATCCATTGTACCGAATCCTTCCAGCACGGATTTTAAACTAACAGCCTATTCGGATGCGCAGTCTGAGGTAAGTGTATACATATATGATATGAACGGAAGATTAATACAGGAGGCAACTGTTCCAACCAATCAATCATTCTTCTTTGGAAGCGAATACAGTTCCGGTATGTATGCTGTAAAAATTGTTTTTGATAATGATAATAGTAAAACAATAAAAGTTGTTAAAATAAATTAAATAATTGTTGTTACGACTGGGAAGTTTATAGATAAGATATAATCGTTTTATAGTTATGTAGCTGATTTCATAACTGTATTCTCCCAAACTCCTCAAACATAGCTAAATCCTGCATCAGCAGGTTCGACTTTTGAAACGTTGGCTCTACTATTAAAACAAAAAGCCCTTAATTTTAATAATTAAGTGCTTTTTTCGTTCTAGTCCTCTTGTGTTGTTTTCGTTATTTTTAGATAATCTGTTGATTGATAAATTTCTATGAGGTTCGATTTTTACGAAACGTTATTTTATATTTTTAATGAAATCGGTATTTTACATGGGCACATTTTAATAAATCGACAGTCATTAGATTGAGTATTTATAATTCAAAATGGTTGCGGGTAAATTATGTTTTTGAATTGATACATTTAAAAATTGACAATGAAAATATTCGTTTATTGTATTATACTTGTTTTGCAAATCGTATCTCTGGGAGCAATATTCATATATGATGAATTAGATTTACGAAAATTGAATTTTGTTCTTCCAATCTGCTTGTTATTGGGAATTGTAATTGTTTTCTACACAAATACCGATAATAAAATAATAAAAGATATTGGTAAAGGACTTTTATTGGCTTCTTTATCTTCAATAGGTATGGTCTTTATTTCATTTATCATTGTCATGTTTTTTATTTAGAATTATAATATTTATGAAAGACGGTTTTATTCAATTTATTTTAGGCATTATTGGCACATGTGTTGGACTTCTCATTACTATGATGTTCTCTATTGAAGAACCTCAATATGTGGGAGAAAGCTTTTCAATTCTATTTGTTGGCCTTATTAATTTGTTTTGGTTCATTCCGTATTATTTTATTTATACCAAGAAGGGTAATAAGAATAAACTGCGTTTTCTTATTTTTATTTATATAGTGTTTCTCGGGCCATTTGTCTGTTTAAGACTTTATTATAGATCTTTCAATACTGAAAAGTGGAAGACGGAAATAAATTACAGGCACACATATGATAATCATCCGTCACATATAAATGGAGATATGGTTTCTGATATCATTAATAGTAAAATGCTTATTGGGCTTTCAAGAGAAAAAGTTGAAAAACTTTTAGGAAACAATTATTACCTAGGTTCTAACAATAATACAGGCACCACTCTGGTTTATTTTTATTCTCATACATATATCTTTGATGGTTGCGATAAATTAAATGTGTATATGGTAAATGGGAAGTGCACAGGTTGTGAATTCGCCGGATGTGATTAATTGTTGAACTTATCTGAATAATTATATTACCAATAGTAAAATATGCATATATTACCTTATTGTCGGTTTATACCTGCATAATAATAACTTCTTATATCGTACGGTTTGATATATCTTACCGTATAGTAAAAGTAAGACCTGAAATTGTTGATGCAGGAGTTTGAATCAGGAAGAGCGTGATGCATTCGATAAGGCATACTTTATTCGAATATTGATTAGCAACCTAACTCTGATAAGTTCAATTGTTATCGCACTGCTTTCCTCTATTCTATTTTACTTCAAATCATTTGAACCGAGAATACTACTAAAAATATTCTTTGACCTTAGTTTATTTTGGTCAGTCTATTATCCTTGGTCAAAAGCATCCATTTTATTCCAGGACCAGGGATTAGATAGGAAGACTATAAAATCCTAGTGGACATTTTAAATAAATTAAGTTTGAAAACTTAATTTAGTAGAAATACCAAATATCATATCTCCAACCTACTAAACTCTTCAAAAAGAGCCAAATCCTGAATCAACAGATTCGACTTTTGAATGCATGGCTCTACTCTTAAAACAAAAAGTCCTTAATTATTAAAAATTAAGGACTTTTTTCGTTCGAGTCCTCTTTGGTTGTTTGCGTTATTTTTAGATGATGTTTTGAAACATAGATATTATTCGGTTCGACTTTTGCCTTTTTTGAGGAAGGAATCAATAAAGCGATCTGTCAAATTAATACTTACTTTTATATATGCCCCAAACCTTTTCAATAGATGCAACCGCAAGTAAAATAATCAGTGTAGGAGCAACCATGTGAGCAATGTCATCTCTCAGAAAAAAATGTGTCCAAACAGCACCCAACGTCACTGCTCCAATCATCAAGACACCTATCTGTCTTGTTTTTCTGATGATAAACA
>Ga0302274_10001199_pt1 | contig 25109 bp, 14 predicted proteins | sample III_Bog_N2_1_FD_198755 | JGI IMG/M metagenome (GOLD analysis project Ga0302274, IMG submission 198755) | Peat permafrost microbial communities from Stordalen Mire near Abisko, Sweden - III_Bog_N2_1 | ecosystem: Environmental > Terrestrial > Soil > Wetlands > Peat | place: Sweden: Abisko...
TGGTAAAGAAGGGATCGAAAATCTTGCTCATGTGTTCTGGCGATATTCCGGTTCCGTTATCCCGCACCCACACTTTCACTTTTTCGCCGTCGGCCTCGCTTCGGATAGAAAGTACCGGCTTTCCACCGTCATTTTTTTTGACCTTAAGCGCGTCCACAGCATTTTGAAACAAATTAACAAAAACGTGTGTTAAATTGTTTTTTTCAGCGACGACTTGTTGATCCTTGGGAACATTAACCTCGATAGAGACCTCTTTGTCTATCTCATGTCCGAGAAATCTTAAGGCGATAGAGACCACCTCGTCCAATGGAATCGAATCCGCCGCGCGGCCATGGGGATGGGTAAACCCTCTTAAATCGCTAACAATTGTTTGGACCCGGGTCATACCCTCGTTCATATCGGACAATAAATCATCAAATTTTGCTCTTTCCGTTTCAGGCCATTTTTCCCTCATGTTTTTAAGCAGACTCAGAGCCGCCAACGCGTAATTCAGGGGATTATTAATCTCATGGATCATCCCCGCGCTCATTCTTCCCAGTGATGACATTTTTTCCGTTTGAACCAAAGTCGCTTCAGTGTCCTTTAATTGTTCCATGGTCGATTCTAATCTTTGATTCTGACGAGCCAATTCGGATTGGAAGCGGTGGGAATCCACCAGGTTTTTGATTCGTACATGCAGTTCGGTGGTTGAGAAGGGTTTAGTTAAAAAATCACTGGCGCCCGCGTTCAAGGCCGCCATTTTCGTATCATCGTCCGCCCTCGCGGTTAAAAGGAGTATGGGAATGGACTGCGTTGAAAAATTGGCCTTTATTTCACGACAGGCTTCGATTCCATCCTTCTCAGGCATCATCATATCTAGCAGCATCAGGTCAGGCAAAAACTGCTTCGCCTTTGCCACCGCTTGGTTTCCATCTACGGACTCAATGATTTCGTAGTTTTTTTCCAGTTGTGATTTAAGAAATCGAAGCATATCGGGCTCATCATCTGCTAATAGTAGTTTTGGTTTTTGATTACGGACATAATTGTCTAAAGGAACCGTGGCGGATACGGGCGTAAGCGTGGGGAAAAGTTCAGCCCGGCGGTAAAGGCCGGCCAGCCACTCATCCGGCTCAGCAGTTTTTCCATCCCTCTCATTTTTTTCAGCTGAACTCACCGCATACTCGGCTTTCAAATAGGGAATTTGGATAGTCATCGTTGTTCCCTGAGACACCTGACTTTCAACCTCTACCGTCCCCCCCTGCGCCTCCGTGAGTTCTTTAACTAAAGCCAGTCCGATACCCGTTCCCTGATATTTTCGGTTTGAGTTGGAGTCAGCCTGCCAAAAACGGTCAAAAATATAAGGTAAATTTTCTTCTGAAATGCCCATACCCGTATCCCGCACCTTGATCACTAATTGGGTTTCTTTTTTTTCAACTGCAAGTTCTACTCGACCGCCGGCGGGAGTGAATTTCAACGCGTTAAAAAGAAGATTTAAAATAATTTTTTCCAGTTTGTCCCTGTCGGCCATGACCCTATCCACACCCTCATCCACTTTCATGAAAAGCCTGACTCTTTTATCTTTCGCGGTGTTTTGTATGGATTGAACCAGTCCTTTAATAAACTCTTCCAGGTCAATAGCTTCCAGTTTTATTTCGATGCGGCCCGATTCCAGTTTCACCAGATCCAAAAGATCGTTAATGAGTTTTAAAAGACGCATGGCGTTACTAAACATGATTTGAAGAATAGCCTTTGATTCCTCATCCAGAAGACCCGCTTTTTCTTTTTGAAGGGTTTCTATGGGTGAAATTAAAAGAGTCAGAGGTGTGCGAAGCTCGTGGCTGATATTGGCAAAAAATCGGCTCTTCATTTGATCCAATTCCACCAGCTTGCGGTTGGACTCTTCCAGCATCCTTTTGTTTTTGTCGAGTTCGAATCGAAGTACATATTCCCTAAGGCGCAGCTGCCCTGAAAAATAACTGCCGGTTATCACGATAATGTCGGTCAAAAAAAGAAAATAAATGTTGTTAAAAAAATCGCCTTTTAGACTCAACGGCCCGTGAAGAGAACAGGCGCCCAGATACATCGCCATAACCAGCAGGCCTCCCATCAAATTTTCTTGATAGGTCCAGGGAAGCATGAGACCAACAGCCACCAACACGATATTGAGTCCGGCGTAATAGGAAGAGGCGGCCCCTTCGCTGGAATAAATCATCCAGGAAATGAAAAAAGCTGGAAGTAAGTACCAGATTTGACCCAGCAACAAATAGTGTTTTTTGCCAAAGGGAGTATAAAAAAGCAAAAGAACCACTCCCACCGCGAGAGAGCAAAAGAGCCTTAATTTAAGGAAAAACCAGAGATGTTCCGGATAGACAAAGTAATCCAGCGTGAGTCCGGCCGGCATCAGAGTAATAGCCAGCCAGCAGCCTCCGATGGAATTATTGACGCGGACTTTCTGGTCATCTTCCTGAAATGCCTTCTGGATCTCCGGCGCCAAATTCTCCAGTTTCATTCGGAGGGCTTTCTGACTTCAATATAAATATTGACTCCCGTAGCGTCGGATTTCACGGAGAAATTTCCGGGGATAGTGTCATCCGGTTTCAGCTGTTTTAACTGTTCGCTGTCGCGGTAAACCAAATGCCATTCCAAAACATACTCCATCAGATGGCGGATAGGGTTGGAAGCGTCAACATTAGTGGCGACCAAAAGACCGCCGGGGGCCAGAACCTCGTAAAAAATATTCATGAGCCGTTTGCAAACACGATCCGAAAGATAATCGAAAAGACCCGCGCAATAAATAAGATCATATTTTTTAGTCTGGGCCGCATCAGGCCCTTTTAATGTTTCTTTCAGGATTTGGTTGACCGATTTTTTGACCATCTCGATTCGGGTCGCGCGTTTCTTGCGCATTTTCAACCCTTCCACTATTTGCTTCGTGTAGGCCAGCGTTTCATCATTAAAATCCAACAGAGTCAACTCGGCTTTTTCGCACAAATCATCATCGTTTAGGAATTGCTGTATCTCTCCCGCGGGCCCGCATCCCAAATTGAAAATCTTCGCGGCTTTTCCCTTCCGGACCATTCTCAAAGTTTCTTCCCGCAAACGCTCATTGAGATATTGAACCCGGTTGCGATGGGCTTGAGCCGGAGCCTGACTCAAAATATAAAGATTAAGAATTTTGGCGAAAAGCGAACTGCCTTCATTGGGGTCCCGCAAAATCATATTGACCATCTCATAATCCCCCGCGTAACCCAAAGGCTTTTGGAAGGTGCGGTAAATGAAGGGAGAACATAAAATGAGAGGGTGTATCTGGCGTTTGACATAAGCTCGATGAATCGGTTGAAGCTCTTCCTCAACATGGCTGGCGGTTTCTTCAAATCTTCCGAATAACGAAGAGGTGGCTTCTAAAATCGGTTTGTGCAGTTCTTGGATAACACTGCGTTCCATTTCGTTGCGGTCACCCGTGGGTTCAGATCGAATACTCAGTTCGACCTGCTCCAACCATCGCCGCAGATCGCTTAAAAGTGTTTGAATATCCGCGACCACCACTTTAAATTCCGGGCCTACTCGGTAAACTTTTTCCCATTCCTGTAAAAATTCCGCGAATTCGCTCTGCAATCTGTCTTTGGGGGAAAGGGTCGAAAAAAGGTCGACATCAAGCCATGAATCGTCAAGCGTCGCTTCGCAGACCAAAAGAATGCCCGTGTTCACCAAATTACTCACAACGGCCCGGCCGGAGTAAATCATCCGGTCATTCATAATCATTTTAAAATCGGTTAAAACTTCGGATAATTGCAGGATGCTGTAGGGATTATAAACTTCGAAAACAACCATGTAACGTGTGAGCCGGAGAAGGGTGGCGCGGAATTCCATACCCTGACTATTGCGGCAGACAATAAATGTATCTTTACCCTTAGTGATAGACATTTCGGCCTTTAATTGTGTAGTTTTACCGAGCTAAAAATTTGTTAGGTTTTTTATATCAATATGATATGCATCGTGTTGTGAATTTGTCAAAAAACTTCAACAAGAATTGAATTTTTGACACTTACCCTCATTAATCAGGAAATTATTGGTGTGGCCTAAAAACTTAGGTAATAACGACTCATTCAACAAGATATTTTATATATAGGTGCCACTGCCCGCTAATTCGAGTGGCCATCCCATTATTTATTTTATCGTTAATTTCTTCAGTTCGGCCGACTTTGGTTTGAACCTGAAACGAAAGGACGTGATCAACAAACCTTTTTGATTTACGAGATATCAACCCGGATTGTCGGCCCTGGTGTAACGAACTTCCGTAGACTACGTCACAGAATCGTTCCACATTTCTAAAGTATTTTCATCCGTGATCTCCGGCGGACTAATTCGGCTTCTTCCGTCTTAAGTCCAATGTGTGCGGAAAATCATGGCTGGGTTCTTCGGGGGGAGCCGTCATTTTGCCGCTGGCGCGGCCATGGGGTTCGAATCGCGCCTTCCAGCGGGATTCGGCTTCTTCATCATTAATCGGCATCAGGTCAAAAGCTCTGCCTCCCGGATGGAAAGTATGCAGGGCGCAGCCGCCCAGTGAAATACCCTTTTCCGGATCAATCAAATCCAATTCCAAAAATGGCACAGCGGGCAAATCTCCGTATAAAGAAAGGGGCTGGTCCCATGCTTTATAGCGGATACCCGCCACCTGTAACCCTGGTTCTGTTGTAGGCATCAGGGGAACCCTGCGGCCGTTACAAGCTAGGATTAACCCGGGTCGGGCATCCTTGACAGTCACCTGCACCCTTTCGGTAGAAGCGTCAATAGCGCGGCTCACAGTAGAACCAATGGTTTCCTCGCCCAAAACAGGCCAGGGTTCCAAAGCGGGGCGAATTTCTATTTCCGCTCCATCGATCACCACCTTGCCGCAGGTCGGAAATCGGAAATTAAAGTGGGCCCGGAACCATTCCAATTCAAAGGGAAAGCCGTCTCGGCGCAGATCCTCCAAAACGTGAGACAAATCGTCCCACAGGTACCAGGGCAAAAGAAACTGGTCATGCAGGCGCGTTCCCCAGCGAACCAGACTGGACTGAAGCGGGGCTTGATAAAGATGGGCCACCAAAGCCCTTACTAGAAGCTGCTGAAGAAGCGCCATACGGGGATTGGGAGCCATTTCAAAAGCGCGTAGCTCCAATAACCCCTGCCGGCCCCGGCCCGAACTGGGATCATAAAGTTTGTCGATGCAAAATTCGGTACGGTGAGTGTTGCCGGAAACGTCCACCAGCAAGTGCCGAAAAAGCCGGTCCAACCGCCAAAAAGGCAAATCACCATCCGGGGGGATACGGCCCATAGCGTTTTCCAATTCATAAAGCGAATCATGCCGGGCTTCATCGGGCCTTGGGGCCTGGCTAGTGGGCCCCACCGAAAGGCTCGTGAAGAAATAAGAAAGGCTCGGATGCCTCTGCCAGTAGCCGATCATCGCGGGCAAAAGACGAGGCTGACGAAAGAAAGGACTTTTTTCAGGAATGGAAGCTCCCATGACCAGATGACTTCCACCCCCCGTTCCAATCGGTCTGCCGTTAACTGTGAATTTCACGGCGGTTAGTCCAATCTGCCTGGCTTCTTCATAGAGAGTTTGAGTGTTATCTCTTAACGAAGGCCAGTCGGATGCGGGATGGATGTTGACTTCTATTACGCCCGGATCAGGTGTAATGCGGAAAGAGTTCAAGCGGCTGTCCGATGGGGGTTCGTAACCTTCTAAAATAACGCTCAAATGAAGCGCCGCCGCCGCCGCTTCAATCTTCGCGACCAGTTCCAGAAAGTGTTCCAGCTGGTACAGCGGCGGCAAGAAAACATGTAACTTGCCTTCCCGAACCTGAACACAAAGGGCGGTCCGAACCGCACCCCTGGCTTCGGGACGGGAGTTCGGGGGAATCTTACCCAGTTGTTTATAGGTGGGCAGAGAGGCCGGTTCCTGAAAAGAATCTCGGGCAAAAGGTACCGGTTCCAGAGTCTTGTCTTTGGGAAGTTCATTGAGAGATAGTCGATAGCCAATAGAGGAATCCCCGGGGATCAGCGAAAGCCGGCCTTTCTCAAAATGCCAGGACTCGGTGGCCCACCCCCCCTGAGTCAAACTCCAGGTAACCGGCAAAACATAACCCGCCGGTTGGGATGAATCCGCTTTGACTTTTTTAGAGGCCCGTTTGCGTTCCGCTCCCCTGGTTGACGCCGTGTCCAGTGGGGGTGGAGTGAGAGTCGCGGCTTGAACTGCCGTATCCACATCGTCTTCATAAGCCGGAAGAATGCGGGAAGCTGGCAAACCTAAATCAGCTGCCAGTTTGGTTAAAAAAGCTTTTCCGCCATGAGCGGGTGTTTGACCAGAATCGGATGGATCGGCTAAAAGAGACTCATTCATCCAAACCGGTTCCCCATCGTTGCGCCAAAAACTATTGAGGGACCAGCGCGGAATCGGTTCTCCCCCGTACCATTTTCCTTGCCCGGCCTGGGCCACCGAACCGGGTGAAAAACGCTTACGAAGCCGGGAAAGCAATTCCCAGCCTTTTTTCGACTTTTCAACACCCAGGGCGCCGGTTTGCCATTGAAGATCGTCGCGGTTATCCACCGAAACAAAAGTGGGCTCGCCGCCCATGGTTAAACCCACCTCAAGTTCGTTTAGTCTGTCGTCAACCATATCTCCCAACCGATCAATCGCTTCCCATTGAGACTGACTTAAAGGCAGCGTAGCGCGGGGAGGATCCAGCACCCGCTGAATGGTCATGCTGTGTTCCATGGTGGTTTCACACTTTTCCAAAGTGCCGCTAATGGGGGCGGCGCTGGTCGGATGGGGCGTACAACTCAGGGGGATGTGGCCTTCGCTGGCAAAGAGACCCGAGGTAGGATCCAAGCCTACCCATCCCGCGCCTGGCAGAAAAACTTCGACCCACGCGTGCAGATCCGTAAAGTCTTTTTCCGGACCACTGGGACCCGTGACAGGCTCCTCGTCCGCGACCAACTGAATCAGGTAACCAGACGCGAAACGGGCGGCGATACCCAGATGCCGAAAGGTCAGACAGGCCAGCCAGGCTAGGTCGCGGCAGGAGCCGCTTTTCAGTTTAAGGGTTTCTTCGGCGGTCTGTACCCCCGGCTCCATGCGTACCAAATAATGGCTCTGCTGGTTAATTTTCTGATTTACTTCAGAGAGCATCTCGACCATGTGCCGCTTCTTGCGCCCGAAACTTTTGGCAAATTTCTTCAACAGCGTTCCTTTTTCCTCTAACGCCAGGTAAGGGCGCAGGTCCTGGGCCAGTTTCTTTTCATACTTGATGGGGAAATTACAGTATTCCTCCTCAATAAAAAAATCGAAGGGATTGATGCGGTCCAGCTGTGCCCTGAGGCCTACCGTTACTTCCAGCTCGGTACAGGATTCGGGCAATACCACTCTCGCGACATAATTACCAAAGGGATCTTGCTGCCAATTCAGGAAGTGTTTTTTAGGAACAATGGAAAGAGAGTAGGACAAAATAGGCGTTCGGCAATGGGCCGCGGGTTTTAGTCGGATGCTATGGGGACCCAGGCGTATGGGACGATCAAAACGGTAGCGGGTGATGTGTTCTAAATAAACTTGCGTTGCCATATTTTAAAATCGCTTTGCCAAACGTTGAAAAGGCTTTCAGGCCTTCCCTGGTCTTTTCGACCGGTGTTTCGTAAGTCCATACGTTTTGATTTTTTATAAGAATCCATTTTGCAGAACCATTCCGCGCATTTCAATAGTAGAATAATTATATGCCTAATTTCTTTTCCATCTCCTTCGATAACATCGCTTCTCCCTCTTTGCGCTTAAAAGCGTCGACCGAAGCCGAACAACCCAGCGATTGGGGTATGGTCTGGTACGCGGGCGACGAAGGACCCGCCACCTTGGTTCGGGGCTCCGAAAATGGGGACGATGACTTAAAAAAGGTACTGGCTGATTGGAACAGTTTTCGTTCCGCCTCCTTCTTCGCCATTTCGGGGGATCGGCAGCCCGGGAAGAATGTTCCGCCCTTCCTGCGTAGTTACGGCGGCCGACAATTTGTATTTATCTTTAATGGCACTTTAAAAGGCGATTTCAAAACCATTCTGTCCCTCGGTGGCGATCCCAGTTTTGAACCCCTGGGTTCTTCGGCTCAGGAGCATGCCTTTTGCTGGTTTTTACACCAGCTTTTTCTCCGGCAGGCTAGGCGCCTATCTGACGTACCCTGGAGAGACCTGCAAGCCTGGTTTGCTGAAATCAACTCTCTAGGAGAGCTTAATTGCATTCTGAGTGACGGCAAAAACCACATCGCCTACCGTGATCGGGAAGGCCGAGGCAGCCTTTACGGTTTTCGCCGAGTCCCCCCCCATCTTCCGGGCCATTTAGAAAACGACAAACTCGCTATGGATTTAGGGAACGCCATGGACGTCAACCGGACAGTCTATCTTTTTTCCAGTACTCCCCTCTCCAATGAAAATTGGCTGCCCCTTGAACCCGGCGGCATGCGTGTGGTGAGAAGAAGCCGCCTTTTATATGACAGCTCCAATGTTAGACAAAATTCAGGATCCTGGATCCCGGTAGGAAGCCAGTCTCAGCAAACATCACTTTTTGCCACCGCTCCTCCCGCGATTCGCAAGGGAGTGGATAAATGTGTGATGAACGTCAGTCACGAAACCACCTACCATTACCGAATGCCCGTAGAGCGGTCCACCCATCTTTTGCGGCTGAGGCCGGTTCAGGATCGGTTTCAGGAATTGCTCGAATTTAACCTGGAAGTTTCTGTGGAGGGGCGCAAGCATGAATTTCAAGACGTGTTTGGAAACTCGACCATTCAACTGGATGTGGACAAACCCTTTACCGAAATGGTGATTCGTTCCTTTTCTCGCGTGCGCTTGATTGAAGGCACAGCTCGATGGCTGTCCGTGGCGCCAAAACGCGAAAGCCTTCCAGTCGTTTGGATGCCGGGCCAGAAACAAATGATGATGCCGTACCTGCTGCCGCCAGAACTTCCCGAAACCCAATTGAAAGAATTAACCGATTACGCTTTGGGATTTGCCCAGCGAAATGACATGGATCTAACCGAAACCCTATTGGATATGAACCAGACTATCCATGACGATTACGCCTACGTCAGCGGTTCTACTAATACCAACACGACGCCTTTTGAGGTTTATACCAGCCGCAAAGGCGTCTGCCAGGATTTCGCCTATCTCTTTATCTGCATGGCCCGGTTAATGAACATTCCCGCCCGCTATCGGGTTGGCTATATTTATACCGGTGGAAATTACGAGAATAAAATCTGGTCCGAGGCTTCCCATGCCTGGGTAGAGCTCTATCTGCCCCAGAGCGGATGGGTTGGTTTCGATCCGACCAACGGAACAGTTGTCGGATTGGATCATGTGCGGGTCGCTTGCGGACGTCATTATCTGGACGCTACTCCAACTTCGGGAACCCTTTTCAAAGGGGGCGGGGTGGAAACCCTGGGTGTTTCGGTGAAAATCGAAATGGACCCGATGCCTTACACCTAGAAAATAATCTTTTGAATTACAGTTAGTATAAAAACTTACTTTTTAAACCTTAAAAGAAAACTATCAATTTCCGTTAATTCTTCCGACGAAAGACGGAAATCCCCAGCCGCAATGATCCCGTCAACCTGATCCGGATGCCGCAAACCCACAATAGCACCGGTCACTTCGGACTTTCGAAGCGTCCAGGCCAGCGCCGCCACTCCAGCGGTAACCCCGTGACGGCCGGCCATCTTGCCCAATAAGTCTTGAAGAGCCAGATTGCGGGTCAGTTGTGGCTCCTGAAAACTATCCACTCGCGGGCGCCAATCGGTTGGCGGAAAGTTTTTAATTCGTTCCCTTGTCATTTGGCCGCTTAAAAGCCCTGACTGCATGGGCGAGTACACAATCACCCCTATATTATTCTCTTCGCAAAAAGGAAGGATTTCTTTTTCAATGCCGGTGCGCAAAACCGAATAGGGCGGCTGAAGGGACGTCACTGGCGCGATGGTCTGACATCGCTTCATTTGAGTCGGCGAGAAATTAGAAACGCCTATCCATCGAATCTTGCCTTCTTTTTTCAACTTGGCCAATTCTCTCCAGCCCTCTTCAATATCCGCGTCTGGATTAGGCCAGTGAATTTGCACCAGATCCAGAGTCTCCAGCGAAAGTCGTCTCAGGCTATCTTCACATTCACCCCGGATGGACTCAGCTTTCAGGGAATTTCTTTCCTTTCGGTCCGGTCCCCAAACCAGCGAACATTTGGTGAACACATAGGGTTTGGGGGACAAACCCTTGAGGGCTTTCCCCACCACCTCTTCCGAATGCCCCTCGCCATAAGCGGGGGCGGTATCAATCCAGTTAATCCCCCTATCCAAAGCATGCCGAATGGCGTTAATAGAGTCGCGGTCGTCTTGCGCGCCCCAGTTCCAGTCACCTGTCGCGCCGCCCATGGCCCAGGCACCGACTCCGATCGGCGTGATGTTCATATCCGAATTGCCTAATTGTTGTGTTTTCAAATGCATCTCTCGAAAATATTTTTAGAAATCAACTTTACCGATCACCTCATCTGCCGGACCATCAAGTTATAGGAAAAATCGGGCATCCTTGCGAGTTTAATTACCATGCTCGACTTGAATTCAACTCATTGTTATTCTCTTTCCCGGCCTTTGAGTATGACTCAACATACCAATGACTATTTCGAATAGAAGGACGGCGCGAAAAAGCGCCGATCCACTCTTGAAAGCGAGTTTTCTCTTTGGAAAACCAAACAAATAACAAAGTTTCTCTAATCCAGATAGCCCGCGACGCCATGGTTTCCAATGGAATGGATCCTGACTTTCCGATAGACGCGCTGGAACAGCTTAAGTCCATTCAAGGACCCGCTCAGGAACCCGCCGGTTCACTGAAAGACATGACTCAGCTTTTGTGGTGCTCCATTGATAACGACGATTCACGTGATTTAGACCAAATAACTCTCGCTGAAAAATTATCGGATAACAAAATCCGCCTCTGGGTTGCGGTAGCCGATGTGGACGCGGTGGTTAAAATCAAATCGCCTTTGGATTTACACGCGCAAAAAAATACAACTTCGGTTTATACGGGAGTTCAAACCTTTCCGATGCTTCCCGAAAAGCTTTCAACCGATCTGACATCCCTTTCGCAAAATGAATCACGAATCGCCGTAATTATTGAAATGGTTATTGATGCCTCAGGCCGAATTAACAACTCCCGGGTTTACCGGGCACTGGTAAAGAATCAGGCGAAACTCACTTACAACGCTGTGGGTGCCTGGTTGGAAAACAAAGGACCTTTACCCGCTTCTGTCTCAAAAGTACCGGGCATGGAACAACAGCTTCGATTGCAGGATGAAGCCGCGCAAAAAATGCGCGATCTTCGCCGCCAGCATGGGGCTCTGGACTTACAAACCCTGCAACCGCGACCTGTCACCCAGGACGGCGTCGTTACCAACTTACAATTGGAAATCCAAAACCGCGCCGGAGAATTAATTGAGGATTTCATGGTTGCCGCCAACGGCGTCACCGCTAATTTTTTAACCCAAAATAAATTCCCCACTTTACGAAGAGTTGTAAAATCCCCGGAACGATGGAGCCGCATTGTGGCTGTTGCCGGTGATTTAGGTGAAAAACTTCCCGCCGAACCAGACTCGAAAGCCTTATCGGACTTTCTTTCTCTCCAACGGCAAAAAGACCCGCTTCACTTCCCCGATCTTTCACTAACTATCGTTAAACTGATGGGTCGGGGCGAATATGTGCTGGAAGTGCCGGGGCAATCGCCTCTGGGACATTTTGGGCTGGCTGTAAGGGACTATAACCATTCCACCGCGCCCAACCGCCGTTATCCCGACCTCATCACTCACCGTTTGCTCAAAACGGCCTTTGAAAAAAAGACGCCCGCTTACACTATAGAAGAGCTTTCCTCTCTAGCCGCCCACTGCACACAGCGGGAAAACGCCGCCGACAAGGTGGAGCGTCAGGTACGCAAATCCGCCAGCGCGGCTTTTATGGCCGCCCGAATCGGAGAGTATTTTGAGGCTTTAGTCACCGGCGCGTCTGAAAAGGGTACTTGGATAAGGCTTTTAAAGCCTCCCGTGGAAGGTAAATTGGTCCAAGGTTCTCATGGGTTGGATGTGGGTGATCGGGTTCGGGTAAAACTAATCACCCTTAACATCGAAAAGGGCTTCATTGATTTCGCGAAAGTCCCGTAATAACTAGCGCTATTTAGGCCGTAAACCGCTATGTTGGACTGGAACTATTCAGATCAAAAAAATCAGCAGAGGAAAGACTTTCATGGAAATCAGTAAAAAAGATGTCGGAAAAATAGTTGAATTGCCGTCCAAGCCCGAATGGGGTTTTGGCGTGATTGGGAAAATTGATCTTCGTTTTGCCTATGTGTTTTTTGATAAGTCGGGCGATGACCTGAACAAAAAATACTACCTGGGCGAAAATCCTTTAAAAATCGCCTCCAGTCAAAGCGAGCCGGCGCTGGTGAAACGGGCCAGAGTAAAAAACCGGAAGATTAAACCGGTTGATGTGGTTCACTACCCCATAAAATAAAAAATTTCACCCTGTAAGCCAAAAGCCGTATGGAAAATTCCATGCGGCTTTTTCTTTTAAAAACTATTTAACTTACTGACCCAAAAGCTTTTCAATGTCCGCTTTGATAGCTTCTGGTTTAATTGACGAGGCGTAGCGTTGAATTACATGACCTTGTTGGTCCACCAAAAACTTGGTAAAGTTCCAGCCGATGTCTCCTCCGGGCAAAACCGTTTCCAAATAAGCGTAAAGCGGGTCTTTATTCGAGCCATTCACGTCGATCTTATTAAACAAGGGAAAAGTAACGCCGTAATTCAGACTGCAAAAACTTTCAATCGTTTTGGCGTCGCCCGGTTCCTGATGAGCAAACTGGTTGCAGGGAAATCCTAAAATAACAAACCCTTGGCTTTTATATTTCTCGTATAAAGCCTCTAGCCCTTTGTACTGTGGCGTAAAACCGCATTTACTGGCCACATTCACAATCAGCAAAACTTTGCCTTTGTATTCTGAAAGCTTCGCCGGTTTGCCATCGAGGGTTTTGGTTTTAAATCCGTAAACGGTCTTCGCTGATTCATCCGCATTCGCTTGAACCGCCAACAGCAGTCCCAAACTCAGCATCACACCTAAACACTTTTTCATCAAATGACCTCCTAGGAATTGAACTATAGCTATCTGACCATAGTTTTTGACAAAAAATCTATCGTTCAACTCAAAACAAATTGAAATCTTCCGGACGAATGGCCGCTAATATTGACCTTACCTCTCAGACTACTTAGACTCTCTGTGAATTTATGAATATATCTTCTTTAAAATCCACGGACATCGCTCCCGGCGTCGTTAGGCTAATGGCCTTGAGCGTAGGCACCATCGTAGCGAATCTCTATTACATTCAGCCCTTGCTGGTGGATGTATCCTTGAGTTTTAACCTTACCTCCACTCAAGCCGGACTTATTGCCACTGCCACACAAATCGGCACTTCCTTCGGCATGCTCTTTTTTGTGCCGCTGGGCGACACTATGGAGCGCCGTTCTCTCATTACTCGGTTGATCCTTGCGGCTTGCGTTACCCTGGTTCTCACCGCTCTTGCGCCCTCAGGCTTATGGATGGGAATCGCTTGTTTTGGCATTGGCCTTTTCACCGCTGTTGTTCACGTCCTTGTTCCTTACGCCGCCCATCTGGCTCCGCCCGAAAAAAGAGGCCGGATCGTGGGAACAGTTTTCAGCGGGCTTCTTTTGGGAATTCTTTTGGCCCGAACCTTCAGCGGTGTGATCGGCGCTCACTTGGGCTGGCGCGCGGTTTACTGGATCGCGGCTTGTATTATGGTGATCATGGCGATTTTAATTCGATGGCGTTTGCCCGTCAGTCAGCCGGAAGTTAAACTTTCTTATGGGGGACTTCTTCAGTCGCTCCTTCACTTGGTGAAAAAGCATCCGGAATTGCGGGAATCAGCTTTTGTGGGAGCGATGATTTTTGCCGGTTTCAGCGCTTTTTGGACCACTCTTGTTTTTCACTTATCCACTTCGCCTTTTCATTACGGAAGCGAAATGGCGGGTTACTTTGGCCTGGTAGGTGCCACCGGGGCTTTGGGCGCGCCCCTCGTAGGCCGTCTGGCCGATAAACGCGGACCACGCACAACTTTAATAATCGGTTTATATATAGAAACTGCTTCTTTTATTTTATTGGGACTTTTGGGCAATACTCTCTGGGGTTTGGCTCTCGGAGCCATCGTCATGGACTTGGGCGTTCAGGCAGGTCACATCTCCAATCAAACCCGTATTTACAACTTGGATCCCAAAGCCCGAAGCCGCCTGAACACCGTTTATATGGTGTGCTACTTTGCGGGCGGCGCTTTGGGTTCTTATGGCGGGTCGCTGGGCTGGCATCTGGCTCAATGGTGGGGTGTTTGCGGGTTTGCTTTAATCCCGATGGTTTTGGCGCTGGGGGTCTGTTTAATTCCTAAAACAGTTAAACTTCGGGCCGCGAGTCAGTAAAAACTTTCCCTTAATTTTACGGTGTCTTTTGACTCATTTGGGTTTGAAGAGCCAGAGCTTCTTGATTGTCAGCCTGACAACGAAGCGCCTGTTTTAGATAAAAATCAGCGTCTTTCGCTCGGCTTAATTGAAACAGACTCTTCGCCACCTTGGTGTAATAACCGGACATCTTATTTAAATATTCACCGTGATTGACGCCCTGTTTCTGTAATTCACTAAAGTAGAGCCGCTGGTCCTTCCCCAAAATCGCCATTTTGTTTTTGACAATCAGGTCGGGAATCCCGTTTAGCAATATCTCATAATCTTTTTGAGTGTCAAAAGAATCGCCCCACCATTTCCCCGCCGCGTCCATGGAAAGGCTTGAGGTTTCCACGATTGCCGCTTGCGGTGTTTCCACGGGAGAAACTGAAAGCGTGGCTTGAGGTGTTTCCATCGGGGACGGTATCACAACCGGACTCGCCGCCGGTTCAATCGTCGAAGTTGCAAACGCGGTCATTTCCGGAGTTTCCGTGGGAGTAACCGGCCCTGGGGCTATGGGTATCCAGCGAATCACTACGCGGCGGTTCTTGGCACGGCCGTCATCCGTGGAATTATCCCCGATGGGGTCTTCGGCACCATGACCTTTCGTCCCCACAATGGTTTCGATAGGTATATTTTTACTTATAAGATATTTTTTAACGCTCTGCGCCCTGGCTGAAGACAACTTGTCATTAAGCCACTGGGGTCCCCGGTTATCGGTATAGCCATCGATCGTAATTTGCAAATTGGGGTTCGCCAAAAGGAACGAAACCAGCTTGTCTAAAAGTTCAATGTCCTTCGCCCTCGGAACCTTGGATTTAAAATCGGAATAAATTGTCAGAGAGTCCTCGGTAATACTCCAGGTCGCGCCTTCCTTGGCTCCAAAAACAGAATCGACTTGGGCGGAAAGAGGTGTGGACGACGGTGTTTGCGTTACCATCATGGTGGGCGTAAAGGTAGATGTCATTGTAGGTGTCGGTGAGTAGGTTGGAGTAGCCGTAGGCTTTTCGTTGTCTCCCAGCTTCAAACTTAAACTGATCTGGTTCGCGACGCCCAATTCGCCCAGGGTAATCAGAGCGTAATCCAACTGCCAGTTCAAATACTTGATTCCGGCGCCTAAGGAAAGTCCATCCAGACCCGTTAAATCGCCGATATTGGAGAATTGGTAACCCGCTCTCACCGCAATCAAACTCTTATACCAATACTCCGCGCCCAACCCTAATTGGGTGTAATTTCCGTCATTCAAAAACCAGTCCGCTTCCCCCGACAAGGTCAAAAGATGCGGAGCTTTTTCCGATCCAAAGGCCACTTGATAAGCCGCGCCGGTTTTGAGTTCCACTGGGAGCGTGGCGTCGTCAATGTTCCAGCCCAAATTGGTCAGTACCGCCGAGAGTGAAAAAGGCAGTTTGGGAAGCTGGTAATACAATCCCGCGTCTAAAGCCGCGGTCTTATCTGGAAAGTTCTGTTGAATATCATCGTAAATAAAATGACCGGTTAACCCCGCCCGTAACCCGTCGGTTAGACCCAAACCATAAGCGGCATATAAATTAAGCCCGATCGGGGAATAGCTACCGGTGGCGGTTAATACATTCCCCACCACGCTGTAAGTGCCAATAGTGCCGAAATTCATGAAATTCGCGCCTACAGAAAAACCATCTCCATCGGTAGTCGCTTGGGTGAAAATCAAATGCTGGGCCGAGAGACTTTGAGCCCAGAAATTTTGGGAAAGGGAAATGTAGGTTCCGCCAATGAGTCCCAACCCCGCCGGATTCAAATCCGCCTCGTCATAGGCGTCGGGAACTGCCAAACCTGAATCACCCATCCCCGCATATCGGGTACTGGGAGCTATTTTCAGCCAGCTGGTGCCCAGGTTTCCTGATAAAACCTGGGTTTTACCCGAATCCAAAATACCCAAATAAACCACGCAAATAATCAAAAATGCTTTTTTCATCGGCTTATCACAATCTTCTGTGTGGTGTTTCCGCTGGTTCCATCCGTGTAATTCACCTTAATGATCGCCATATAAATACCCGGCGCGATATTGCCCGTATTCCAGATAAGTTGATCGGCTCCTACATAGGAAACCCGCGCCTCTATTTCCCCGACCAGATCGAATATTTCCAAAGTTGCGGAATTAATCGGCTTATCCGGGAATAGATAAACATTCCCACCTCGCGGAATGGGCACTGGCCCCAAAACAACTGTCCCCGTACCTGACAAAGGTTCAGTCGGGGTGGGAGTAGTTGTCGAAACTATCGTCGGCACTAAGGTAGGAGTATAGGTTGGCGTAATAGTCGCCGTATTGGTTACTGTACTAGTCACCGTATTGGTCGGCGTGTTCGTGAGTGTATTCGTAACCGTGTTAGTCACGGTGTTAGTAGGCGTGTTCGTCGATGTATTCGTGACCGTGTTGGTCACGGTATTCGTAGGCGTGTTGGTTAACGTACGCGTCGGAGTATTAGTCGGTGAATTCGTAGGCGTATTGGTAATTGTGTTAGTTACCGTATTCGTTGGTGTATTAGTCGGCGTATTCGTAACCGTATTAGTTACGGTATCTGTTGGAGTATTGGTTAACGTACTCGTCGGAGTATTAGTCGATGAATTCGTAGGCGTATTGGTAATTGTGTTAGTCACGGTGCTTGTTGGTGTGTTGCTCGGTGTATTCGTAGGCGTGTTAGTCACAGAACTTGTTGGCGTATTGCTCGGTGTATTCGTACGCGTATTAGTCACGGTGCTTGTTGGCGTGTTGGTCGGCGTATTCGTGGGCGAGTTAGTCACGGTGCTTGTTGGAGTGTTGCTCGGCGTATTCGTAGGCGTGTTAGTCACGGTGCTTGTTGGTGTGTTGCTCGGCGTATTCGTAGGCGTGTTAGTCACGGTATTTGTTGGCGTGTTGCTTGGCGTATTCGTGGGCGAGTTAGTCACGGTACTTGTTGGCGTGTTGCTCGGCGTATTCGTAGGCGTGTTAGTCACGGTATTTGTGGGCGTGTTGCTCGGCGTATTCGTAGACGTGTTAGTCACGGTATTTGTTGGCGTGTTGCTCGGCGTATTCGTAGGCGTATTAGTCACAGTGCTTGTTGGCGTGTTGCTTGGCGTATTCGTGGGCGAGTTAGTCACGGTACTTGTTGGCGTGTTGCTCGGTGTATTCGTAGGAGTATTCGTAGACGTTTTCGTAGGTGTATTGGTTATGGTATTAGTCGGAGTGTTCGTCGGGGTATTCGTAGGCGTGGGAGTTGACGGAACACAAATAACATAGGCGCCGATCGAATAGTTTCCGCCGCAGGGCCGGGTATTACCCAGGATGTCGGTAGAAATCCCGGCAATAGCGGTTCCATCCACATTCAAGGGATCGATCGATGAAAAGGGGCCGTTTCCCGAGAAATCAGCTGCCGTAATGGTGATGCTGTGCTGTCCGGCGGTTAACCCCGAAGTAGCTCCACCTGTGCTGGATACAGCATCATACGAAAAGCCTGAAATAATTTTGCTCACACTGCCTCCGTTGACATCTGTCGCATTGTCAAATGCCACACCTTCGATGACAGGTGTGTCGTTGAGGTCGTTTTGAAAATAACCGGTTTTGTTGTTAATAATCGTCGAATCATAGATCGCTGAATATTCGTTGCTGGTCAGGTCTATACCGATGCCGTTGGTAAAACCGGACACAACGGTATTTTGCATATAAAGAGATTCACCATTCCCTGAAGTTGAAATAATTCCTTCCGGTGTGGTGGCGTTTCCAAGAATGGAGCTTTGATTAAATGAAGCGGCCACGGTGGTATTCACTGAAGTAAAAGAGATCAGCGGGGAGGAGGTGGAACCCGTGCTTAACAAAGTGTCGCCGGTAAAATTAACTGTTCCCGTATTCATCAAGGGCCAGTTGAAAAGGTTGCCGGTTGAGTTAGGCTGATTCAAAGTGAAACCGATAAAGGAAACCGGGCTGTTTTCGTTTTGAAATTGGCTGACCACACCGTTGGCGACAGCCGCGGAGTTCCACGTAATGGAACCGGCTGGAACCATCGGATTGGCTTCGAAAGTAAGCGTCATGTTCTGCATAATCGATACCGACTCAGTATCGTTATTAAGAAGAATAATGGTCGCCGGGCAGGAACTCGAAATGCTGTTGATGGCGCTTTGCAGACTGGTATAAGTAACCCCGCTGGCGGTTCCCCCGATGGTGACGTAAAGATTTCCCACAGGACAAATAGCCGTGTTGGTTGCCGTATTCGTGGGCGTATTGGTTACGGTATTCGTGGGAGTATTAGTCGGCGTGTTGGTGAGGGTGTTCGTAACGGTATTTGTCGGCGTGTTGGAGGGGGTATTCGTTATCGTATTAGTCGGCGTGTTAGTGGGAGTATTAGTTGGAGTAGCTGTATAGACTAAATAGGTGTAAGAGAATTGGTAAGCAATGCCCGCAGGGCCAGAAGTATTATCGTCATCTAAAGCCAAAACATTATTTCCGATATTTAAATCGCCTACCGGAACGGTATAGGTAGTACAAGTAGGATAACCAGCCGTAGTTGTAACAATATTATTTCCATTAACATAAACATTGCCATTAGTTAAATTGTCCACTGCGAGTGTCAATTGAGCGGAGATTATCGTAGCGGATGGAATAGTAAAAGTTTTAAGGTAAAAAGTGCTTTCTCCGGCTCCCGAACCACATCCATCCGCGCTCCCGCCAGTGGCTTTGATATTAATCCAATTGGTCGCTACACCTGAACCGGCGATACTGCAGGGCTGTGCCCAGGCGGCATTCTGCGGACTGACGACTACCGCAGAAACCCAGCCGCCCGCTGAAACGGTACTGTAATTGGGACTGTACCATTTATTATTGCCTCCATCATTCGGTGGAGGACCGGCCGGAACAGCACAGTTGTACCAAAGCTGATTGGTCGCGTCGCTTCCAACATAAGCAGTCGTTTGGGCTTGGGCTAAAAGAGGCAAACAAGCAAGGGTGACTAAGACTAAAAATACTTTAAGTTTTGAAAAAACCATAACCGACTCTCATGCTTCCTTTTGCGATTTAAAAAAATACCAGGGCGGTGCCCAAAGTTTGTCACTAATATTACTCTATTTTTTATAGAAAAAACCTGCTTTTCCTCAAATCTTTTCAAAAACGCGGTCAAATCCCATCAAGTTGAGGTTTAAATAGGGTTAATTACCCCATTAAACAGCGGTTATAGGATTGGATTACTTTGTGAGAGGAGCTTCGGGTTGAAGCTTGAGAGCATCCAGATTGTAAGCCTGATAAAACAGGGCGAGATTAAGGTAAAAATCCGCGTCTTTCGCGTCACCCAAATGAATCAGGTTTTTCGCCACCGCAGTGTAGTAACCCGAGACCATGTTGATATATTTGCGACGCTCCATGCCCTGCTTTCGCGCCTCGTCGAAGAAAAGCTGGCGGTGATCACCCAAAAGAATTAATTGATGCCCGTTTACCAATGCGGGAACGATGACATCGATCAATCGGTCATAGGCGCTTTGAGCGTCAAAATTGTCCCCCCACCACTTTTTCGCCGAAACAATGGAAACTTGAGGCGCCTCAACGGGAACCTCGTCATTCTCATCCGGAACCAAAGTTCCTGAAGTATCTTGGGCGGACAATGAAGCGGTTTGATCCGACGGAACCCATTGAAGAACCACCCGGCGGTTCATAGCCCTGCCTTCATCCGTTGAATTATCAGCTACCGGGCTCGCGTCGCCGTGACCCTTGGCCCAAAGAATAGCTTGAGCGGAAACGCCCTTTTGAATTAAATAATTTCTAACCTGTGCTGCCCTGGCCACAGAGGCGTTTAAATTAACCTCTTTCGGCCCCATTTCATCCGCGTATCCGTCAATAGTGACTTTAAGATCAGGATTCGCCAAAAGAAATTCGGCTAATTGGCTGAGAGCCTCCACATCTTTTTCATGAGGAAGGGTTGATTTGAAATCAGCATAAACTGTCAGGGAATTGCCCGTCATATTAAGAGCTGGCGTTGGGGTTATTGATTCTTGAGATACCGGGCTGGCGGCGATCCAACAAATAACGGTACGACGGTTTTTAGCGCGTCCTTCATCGGTCGAATTGTCCGCTAGCGGTTCGGTATCTCCGTGACCCTTGGCCTCCAGAATATTTTGCGCGGGAAACCCTTTTTGGATGAGATATTTTTCTGCTGTTAATGCCCTATCCAAAGACAATCGGTCATTGAGCTTTTTAGGCCCTTTGTTATCCGTATGGCCATTGATGGTAATCCTCAAATTCGGATTAGCCAAAAGGAACGTTACCAATTTATCCAACAGTTCAAGATCCTTACCCCGTGGATCTTTTGATTTAAAGTCAGCGTAAATGGCCAAGCAGTTATCCGATAGACTCCAAGAATCCCCCTGTGTCCCGCCAAATATGGAACCAACTTGGTCTGAAAGAGGTACGGTCGTTGGTGTCATCGTCTGAATAATGGTTGGTGTTGGCGTAGGGGTATTCGTAAGAGTGTTGGTAGGTGTACTCGTGGGCGTAGCAGTAGGGGTCGGCTTATTATCACCCAGTTTCAAACTCAACCCTATCTGGTTGGCCACACCCAATTCGCCCAAAGTGACCAGGGCATAATCCAATTGCCAGTCTCCATATTTGATTCCCGCTCCTAACGTCAGCCAGGTAAGACCTGTCAAATCGCCGATGTTCGTAAACTGATAACCAGCCCTTAAGGCAATCAAGTTCTTATACCAATACTCCGCTCCCAACCCTAGTTGGTGGTAGTTTCCGTCATTTAAATACCAGTCCGCTTCTACCGACAAATTCAAGAGATTTGAGGCCTTTTTCAAGTCATCCCCAAACCCCATCTGATAAGCGGCGGATGTTTTAAACTCCAGGGGCAACGTAGTGTCATCAATATTCCAGCCCAAATTGCTCATAACGGCGGATAAATAGAGAGGATCTTGGAAGGGCTGGAAAAACAATCCCGCGTCGAAAGCCACCGTTTTATCAGGAAAATTCTGTTGGATATCGTCAAATATGAAATGACCGGTTAATCCTGCCCGAAAGCCGTTTCCCAAACCCAATCCATAGGCTCCGTATAAATTAAAACCAATAGGTGAATAATTTCCATTGGCGGTTAATACATTTCCCACCACGTTATAGGTCGAAATATTGCCGAAATTGATGTAATTCGCCCCAAACGAAAAGGCATCGTCGTTGGATAAACTTTGGGTAAAGATCAGATGTTGGGCCGAAAGCCCTTGAGCCCAAAAGTTTTGTGAGAGGGAAATATAACTACCGCCGATCAGTCCCAAAACCGCCGGATTTAAGTCCGCCTCGTCAAAAGCGTCCGGAAGCGCCTCGACCGAGTCACCCATAGCCGCGTTGCGGGTACTAGGTTCAATTTTCAGCCAGCTGGTTCCCAAATTACCGGAAAGGGATTGCGCATCCGCAAAACCCCCAATGACCCAATAGGGCAACATAATAAACAAAAATACTTTTTTCATCGGCTTACCACAATCTTCTGCATATTTGTTCCGTTAGTCCCATCAACATAAAATACCTTTATGATCGCGATATACATACCTGGAGCAATATTACCCGTATTCCAGACTGGCTGTCCGGACCCATTGTAGATAACTCGAGCTTCAATTTCGCCTACCAGATCAAAAATTTCCAAAGTACATTTGTTAATCGGCTTATCCGGGAATATGTAACCGTTCCCGCCCCGTGGAATCGGTACAGGTCCCAAGATAACTTGTCCCATACCAGATAAAGGCTGGCTTGATGTCGGAGTAAAAGTAGGTGAGAAAGTCGGCGTTAAGGTAATCGTGCTGGTCGGCGTAATAGTTAACGTATTAGTGGCCGTGTTGGTCGGGGTTGTTGTAGCTGAGTTAGTTGGAGTATTCGTAACCGTATTGGTAACAGTACTCGTAGGTGTGTTCGTCGGAGTGCTAGTCACGGTGTTGGTGACCGTATTCGTGGGTGTGTTAGTCGACGTGTTGGTTACGGTATTGGTAACTGTATCCGTAACTGTATTCGTTGGGGTGTTAGTGACTGTGTCGGTGGCCGTATTGGTTACAGTATTTGTGGCGGTATTGGTTGGGGTGTTCGTAACTGTATTCGTGATCGTGTTTGTAACTGTATTAGTGAAGGTATTCGTCGGTGTGTTGGTAAAAATTGGAGTATTCGTTGGTGTACTAGTCGGTGTGTTAGTGGGCGTATTGGTTGGCGTATTCGTTGCGGTATTGGTAACCGTTTTTGTAGGTGTATTCGTCGGGGTGTTCGTCGGCGTGTTGGTGATTGTGCTTGTAGGCGTATTCGTCGGAGTGTTCGTCGGCGTGTTGGTCACTGTATTCGTTGGAGTCTTGGTCGGAGTATTCGTTGGTGTATTGGTAATCGTGCTTGTAGGCGTATTCGTCGGTGTACTCGTTAGCGTATTGGTAACAGTATTCGTGGGCGTGTTAGTCGGCGTATTCGTCGGAGTATTGGTGATCGTACTTGTAGGTGTATTTGTCGGGGTGTTCGTCGGCGTATTGGTGATTGTGTTTGTAGGCGTATTCGTCGGAGTGTTCGTCGGCGTGTTGGTCACTGTATTCGTTGGAGTCTTGGTTGGAGTGTTCGTCGGCGTATTGGTAATCGTGCTGGTCGGCGTATTCGTCGGGGTGTTCGTTGGCGTATTCGTAACTGTATTAGTCACCGTATTTGTGGGCGTATTGGTTGGCGTATTAGTCGGGGTATTAGTTGGAGTGTTGGTAGGCGTGGCAGTAAATGGTTCATAAGTATAAGAAAATTCATAAGCTATGCCCTGCACGCCAGACTGGTTGTCATCCCCAATTACTATAATATTGTTTCCGGTTACTAGATCCGCCGCAGGAACCGTATAACTGTTACAGGTGCCGTAAGTAGCTGTACTTGCGTTGATGGAATTTCCATTAACAAAAACACTAACCGGTTCGCCGGCTTGATCGCCATCATCCATCGCTAAGTCCAAAGTAGCGTTACCAATAGGGCTATTGCCGGCGGGAATAGTAAACGTTTGAAGGTAATCATAAAATCCAATGCCCGGATCGGTACCGCCTGCCGTGGCTACTGTGGAAATCCAATGGGCGGTTATTCCCGAGCCCGTAATACTACAGGCCGCCGCCCATCCCCCAGCGACGGGGTTAATTATGACTGCCGCAGCCCATCCAGTCGATGTGGTGTAATTGTAATTTGCGCTGTTCCAAGCATTGCCGCTTCCATCGACAGGCGGAGCTCCGGTGGCCGCGTGCCATAGTTGATCCGTTGTTCCGGAAGCAATATAGCTTGTGGTCATTTGAGCTTGCGCCAAAAAGGGCAAACAAACAAAGACAAATAAAATTAAGGAGTTCTTAAAATAGATAAAAATCGTACGCCCCTTTCGTCAATTTTCTTTGCAAAATTATAAAGCAAACTTTGTGCCAAATCATAATAATTTGGACAATTTATGGTCAGTTGGAAGGGCAGAAGAGTGCGGATTTAAACCTGAAGAGCACCAATTTCCTTTTAAAACAGGTCTTTTACCGACTAATCACGATCTTCTGAGTGGTTGTTCCCGTAGTCCCATCAACATAGTTCGTTTTGATCACCGCAACATAAATACCTGGGGCAATGTTGCCTGTATTCCAAACAGGCTCTCCAGAACCGCTATAGGCAACGTGGGCTTCAATTTCTCCCACTAGATCAAATATGTCCAAATTACAAGCGGTGATCGGCTTATCCGGGAAGATATAGCAGGTTCCTCCGTGGGAAACCGGCACTGGTCCCAAGACAGGATGTCCCATACCAGACAAAGGCTGGTCCGGTGTCGGGGTAAAGGTTTCGGTAATGGTTGGCGCCAAGGTGGCCGTATAAGTCGGTGTAAGAGTAGCGGTACTCGTCGCCGAGTTGGTCGGGGTTGAAGTCGCCGAGTTAGTCTCTGTACTTGTAGCGGTATTCGTTGGCGTACTAGTCGACGTATTTGTAGCTGTGTTGGTAACCGTATTTGTCGGAGTATTCGTAGAAGTGTTGGTAGATGTATTCGTAGCGGTATTGGTTGGGGTATTCGTCACAGTACTGGTGTTCGTGTTCGCCGCAGTGCCCGTCGCCGTATTCGTAACAGTATTGGTAACGGTGAATGTAGCCGTGTTCGTAGCGGTGTTTGTGACCGTATTTGTCGGTGTGTTGGTGGGCGTATTCGTTGACGTGTTGGTCGGAGTATTCGTCGCGGTGTTCGTGGCCGTATTCGTCGGTGTATTGGTTAGGGTGTTTGTAGAAGTATTAGTCGGCGTGTTGGTAGGCGTATTGGTCACGGTGCTCGTGTCCGTGTTCACCGCAGTGCCCGTTGCCGTATTCGTAACTGTATTGGTAACAGTAAATGTAGCCGTGTTCGTAACCGTATTCGTCGACGTATTAGTCGAAGTATTCGTCGGCGTATTGGTGATCGTGCTTGTAGCCGTATTCGTCGGAGTATTCGTCGGTGTGTTGGTAATGGTGCTTGTAGGCGTATTAGTCGGGGTATTCGTCGGTGTGTTGGTAATCGTGCTTGTAGGTGTGTTAGTTGGAGTATTCGTCGGCGTATTGGTGATCGTGCTTGTAGCCGTATTCGTCGGAGTATTCGTCGGTGTGTTGGTAATG
>Ga0302274_10001200_pt1 | contig 25106 bp, 21 predicted proteins | sample III_Bog_N2_1_FD_198755 | JGI IMG/M metagenome (GOLD analysis project Ga0302274, IMG submission 198755) | Peat permafrost microbial communities from Stordalen Mire near Abisko, Sweden - III_Bog_N2_1 | ecosystem: Environmental > Terrestrial > Soil > Wetlands > Peat | place: Sweden: Abisko...
TTAGATTTTTGACAGATTATTTCAACATAAATATATTTATGATGGAAATACAAGATGATAAAATTTATGTTGTATATGGTGACAAATATTTCAATATTAATAAAATGAATTTGTTTTTAGTATTTTTTAATGATATCTTTGAATGTTTATCTTTCAATAAAAAAAAACTTATTGGAGTAAATGATACAGTACTAACCAAATTGGTTAATGTTGATAAAAATCAATTGGTGATTTTAAATGCTGATTTCTCCAATAATCAAACAATTAAAAATTTTCAACTTGGTCAAGAGGATCTTTCAAAGTATATTGATCCAAATAAAGAATTGTGTTTGCCAATAATCGAATTAGAAGGGCAAACCAACACAGAAATTGCAAATAATTATGATGAAGATGATGATGAAGTAAATACGAATGAATGTCAAAATAATATTGAAGATTCAGAAAAAGAGGTTGATGATAAATATTTTGTTTCAAAGCCAAATGATATTTTTTGTACAAAAACAAATCCTAATGATATAAATGATTGTATGGCAAATGATTTGTTATTATTGAATTCTAAAACAAAATTGACTGATATTCAAAGAATTGCCGAAAAATATAGTATTAATGTACACAAATTGAATAAAGCAAAAAAACAAATTAAAAAGAAAAAGGATGAATTGATTGTTGAGTTGGTTGCATTATTAAAAACAAATTAAAAAAAATTGAAAATACATGAATATATTGTATAAAAGTTTATGTATATAATATAATGAAATCAATCGCATCTTTTAAGGATAATTTATATTTGTTATATAGAGACAATTTTATTGCTAAAGATAAAGCTGATATATATTTTAATATTTTTGAAAAAAAATTAGAATATAACCCACAAGAAGAATCATTTGTTATTGTTGCTGGTAAAAAACATAATATCAAAAGGCAACAAGTAGCTTATGGGGATACCGGAACATTTTATGAATTTTCAGGAAATGTAGTACATGCGAAATCATGGGATTCTGATGATATAGTATGTAAACTATTGAAAAGCATCAAAAAGAAAGTTGAAGTAATGTCTGGTGAAAAATTTAATTTTGTTTTGATAAATAGATATAATGATGGGAATGATACTATTGGGTATCATTCAGATGATGAAAAAGATTTGGTGGAATATGCATCAATCGCTGGAGTATCTTTTGGCCAAGAAAGAGATATATTATTCAAAGAAAAAAACTTCGTACCAAAAATTAAAAGTCCTGTATCTTTACAACTTGATCACGGTTCTCTAATATTAATGAAATATCCAACTAATGGATATTGGAAACATTCTATACCAAAAAGAGCTGGTGCAAAAAAACCAAGAATTAGTTTGACATTCAGAAAGATGAATATTATCCCAAATATGAATGTATAAATAAATTATTCTGTTAATTCTTTTTTTATAAAAATCAGTCAATGAATATAAAATATTTTTTTATAAAATATATAGATATATGAATAACAATAGAATAATAGCTAGAAACAAAACAACAGATAAAACATACATTGTATATCCCAAAACAGATTTCAAGTATGGTAAAAATAAAGATATAGATTGGGATAATATGGAATTATTGAATAGTAATTACAAGTATGAAGACATGGATACATTAAAATACAGATTATCAGATACATTGAAAAATAATGATGATATGTTAGATATTAGTCATTTAAATTTGGATGAATTTCCAATTTTGGGTGGAAAATATATTATATTGTATGATAAAATAAAATATCTGTGTTGCAATGACAATAATTTGAGAGACTTATCAGACATATTTAAATTTAAGAATTTAAAAGTATTGAATTGTAGTAATAATAAGATAAGTGAATTGATCGATGTTCCAAATGGAATAGTGGAAATTTGTTGTGAATCAAATAAATTAGATAATTTAGATATAATAGACCAATGTCCAATGTTGGAGAGATTAATGTGTTCTCATAATAATATTAATGAATTATTAGATATACCGATGATCAAAAGTTTGTATTGTGATAATAATAAAATAACAAAGTTGGGAAATATGCCAAGACTTGTATATTTAAATTGCAAAAATAATAATTTGCAAGAATTACCTTATTTGCCGAACATTACAGACATAGAATGTGATAATAATCAAATTTTAGTATTACATGATTATCCAAAATTATTATCTTTATTTTGTGGAAGTAATTTATTATCAGAGATAAATTTAACAAGTGATATTAAGATGTTGCATTGTGATAATAATAATTTAAAGTATATACCTTTTATTTCTTCATTAAAAGAATTGACATGTGATATCAATAGTAAATTACACAGTCAATATAAAAATAAGATTATTGATTACAAAGAGAATAAAAAATCAAATATAATTTGTATTTATTTGGATTGATAAAATTTTAGGATGAATATAACATAAAGAAATATGAATAATTAATAAAATAAATATGCAACAATTTTCGGAAGAACAAATAATGAATGATCCAAATGCGATAATATACGATCCATCTGGAGGAGATAATTATGAAGATACAACAGGAATGTTACCAGATGTGAATGACATTAATAATGAAATAATTGAGATGTTGGAATATGCATGTTCTGATGATATTATAAAAATGAAGAAAAAATCACATACTGAATATGCAAATCACATGAGAACTCAATTTCATGATTTTTCAGAAAGATATTATGGTGTGTTTGAAATGTTGATCGCAGGTGATTGTGATAGTATTGATCCATTAATACATATGTTAGGTGCAATAAATGAAATTAATAAAGGTAATTCAACACTCAAACAAGCTGAAGAATCAATTGGTGATGAATTAAATGAGAAATACATTTATAAGAATATGTCTGAAACAGAAAAAACCAAAGTAAAGAAGACAATTCAAGAGAAATATCAAAAATAATGCTTGTATTGTTATTTAAAATTAATTATATATTTAAAAAAATATATAATTTGTTGATGTGGTGTGTTCGAAATAGATAAATGATCATTGGGAATATTTATAGCAATTTTTTAAATAATAATATTATTTAATCTTTACCTAAATATATAAATGAACGATTTTTATTCACCAAAAAAGATAATTAAACAATATGGAAATGCACCTTATCCTATTATAAAACCTGCCAAAGTAATTCCAAAACCAAATCCATTATCTAATCCAAATGCAGAATATATGACTCCCGAGGTTGTTGTAACTAAAATAAAACCAAAAAAACCATTGAGATATAATTTAAATTTGAAGGTTGCCAATAAAACGGTTGCGCCTGTAAAAAAAGCAATAGCTAAAAAGACTAATAAATCAATTGTAAATAGTCAAGCTGCACAAGATGTGCATCTCAATGCAATCAAAGCTACCAAACATTCTAGAGTGAACCCTATATCAGCTAACGCAACTATTGGACCACTCCAATTGCCAAGTCCAACTAGTGGATATACCCCAATACAATTAAGAACTGCATATGGATTAACTTCTTTATCAGCAACAGGAGCAGGACAAACAATTTGTGTAGTTGATGCATATAAATATCCAAATGCAGTTGCAGATTTTCAAGCATTTGATGCATTTTACAGTATTGGACATCCAAATAATTTACGTGTTGTATCATTGGGAACAGTTTCTGATGTCAGTTGGTCACTTGAACAGGCACTTGATGTACAAGCAATACATTCAATAGCACCACAAGCACTTATTGTATTGGTACAAGCTAAATCTGATAGTTTGGCAGATTTACTTGCAGCAGTTGAATATTGTAATACATCTGTTCCAGCAATGACTGTTTTAAGTATGTCATGGGGTTCAGATATATTTTCTGGAGAATCAAATTACAACAGTTATTTTACTAAAGCAGATGTAGTGTATATTGCATCATCTGGAGATACTGGAGCTGTACCATCATGGCCAGCATCAAGTGCAAATATTTTGGCTGTTGGAGCAACAACTTTAATATTAAATTCAAATGGAACAAGAATTTCTACCAATCCAGAACAAGCATGGCCAGATACAGGATGTGGAGTATCAAATTTTGATGCAAAACCTGCTTATCAATCTGCATTGAGTTATTCTGGAAGAGTAACACCAGATATATGTATGTTTGGAGATGAATATCCAGGTGTCCCAGTAATAGATACAAATTATTCACATTCATGGATATATGTTGGAGGTACATCTTTATCATGCCAATTAATGGCTGGTGTTATTGCACTTGCTAATCAAATGAGATTGGCAGTAAGTAAACAAAATTTATCGATTGCTACTTTGCACACATATTTGTATTCCACAACTTTACCATCAACTTCACTTGCAATATATAATCCTGCAAATGTAACAGCAGTTCCAGCAAACATTAATACAGGAACATATGATATTTTTGACATTGAAATTGGTCATGTCGCTAATACTATTGCTACTCCAGGTTTCGATATTGCAACAGGATTGGGAACCATCAGTAATGCATCAAATACTGGTGGATTTGTTTATGCATTGTCTCACTCTATTCCATAAATAAATATTTTTTTACTGATAATTTGATAAAACCAATAACCCATTTGCATATATTCCATGTACATATTCCGTGGTATTTCCATTATTATTTTCCAATACTAATTGCCATACTTTAAAATATCCAAGTCTTTCATATGGTATTGCTTTATCATCTAAAATAGTCATTAATTTATATTTACTATCAATTGTTAATATTTCATGAGATGATGCTAAAATTGCTCTTTTCTGACTACTAGTCAATGAATTAACTAATATAAAAGAAGTACCTGTGAGAAATAAATTATCACGCAATCTTGGATAATCATTTGTTGATAATTCATACAATCTATCTTTTATTCTTGTATCATTATTTGGATTGTATATTTCTGTGAAATTAGTATTTTTAACTTTTAGATGACCATTTTGAAATGTTTTTATGAATGTATTTTTTGTGATATATTGAATTGGAATATATTCTTCCACATTATCTTTAAAACATAATATTTTAGTATTATTACCAAAAGAATATACCAATGGATTACATATGTAAAAATATTTTGAATCATAATTAATACATTCATCTCCTGGTGCTTGAACACCTAATGTCAAATTATATCCACCAAAACTTTGACCAAAATACAATAAAACTGGATAATATGTATTTGCATTTAAATTTATTCTGTATGATGCCAGAGATACATCCATATCAAAAGTTGTTACATTGCTATAGTTTGTAGTAGTTGGATTAATTGCATTGTCCCCAATATAAAAAAATGATATGTCATCATTTCTACCATTATAATTATAAAAATAAAAAGTATATGTACCAGTAACTGTAGTGTAAAAATATCCAGAAAGTGAAATTGCAAAATAATTAAGATATTCATTATTGAATGCACTATCATATACAATCCAATCACTATTAGTGAGTGTATTTATAGTTGTAACTATTCCTGTGGAATCTGGTGTATTATTAAAAATATCAATTGATGTTGGCAATCCATCTTGAGTATAAATGAATGAGTCATTATTTAAAAAAGTTCTGAATGTTAATCCTGAATTAGACATAATTATATATATAATTTGGATTAATATTTTTATTGGAACAATCAAATATTAAGAGTTTATGTATGGTATAATTAAATTCATGGATACACATTTTGGAATTATTCTTTTGTTTACACACATAAATATTGTCATAAAATATTTTTTATTTCTTTCCAATATTTCATTAATTTTATTGCATTTAATATTATTTATTTCAAAGTCAATAATATTAAAATTTTTTGATAAAGAGTCAAAAAATAGAGATACATTATTCGTATATCTATCATACAAATATAAATTTTTTATTTTTGTACATGTATCTATAATATTAATAATCATATCAGTTGGAATTGATCGAAGCGATAATCGTTCCAATGATAATGTTTCAATATTAGAATTATTTAATGATTTCATAATTATTGACATATCATGTTCAATATCTTGACCTGCAAGTGCCAAATTTTTTAATGATTTATTGACTGTAATAAAATTTGATATTATTTTACCATTACATTGAAGAGGATTGACTTTTAGTTTTTCCACAGTAGAATTTTTTGTATTGATCAAACAATCAAGTACATTATGTCCATAATTAAACATATATATTGATTTGTAAGGTTTTTGTAAAAGTTTTAAAATATTTAGTGAACAATCAAATATTATATCTTGAATATCTAATTCATCAATATAATCATTTTTAGTTAATGAATCAAAAATTATTGAACAATATGATTTATTATTGTATTTTTTGTGATACAATTTTTTAAAATTATTGTAATGTTTAACATTTTTACTAGTAATTGTTAATATTGTGTACATTGGATCATTTTTTAGTATTTGTTCAATAATATTAAATTTATCATAAAATACATCCATTATGTTTGTACTTTTATCATTAAAAATATTCTAGATATACATATTTCAATTTTTTTTTAAATCAGTCAATAAAATATTAGACAATTTTTTATAAAAAAAAAATCAGTCAATAAAATATTAGACAATTTTTTATAAAAAAAATCAGTCAATAAAATATTAGACAATTTTTTAAATTAAAGTACAAATGGTAAAAGACAATTTAACGATACACATTTTGGAATTATTCTTTTATTTATGCACATATGTAACATTATTTGATACTTTTTATTTCTTTCCAATATTTCATTGAATTCATCATGATATACATTGTTTATTTTAAAATCAATAATATTAAAATTATTTAATAAAGCATCTTTGATATCATACAAATTTGTATGATAAGCATCACAAATATATAATTGTTTTATTTTAGAATTTGTTTTTATTATGTCACATATAATCCAATTTTGCACATCAAATATATCTCTTTTTAATGTTAATGTTTCTAATGTTGAATATTTCAATGATTTTATTATTAATTGTACATTTGTTTCCAACCACCATGTATCATCTAATATTAAATGCTTCAATGATTTATTCATTTCAATATATTTTGCTATTTTGTCACCATTAAAAGAAACTGGACACAGTTCCAACTTTTCCACATTATAATTTTGTGTTTCATGTAAATAATCAATTATGCTGCGTCCATATTTATAAAGATTTATTGATTTGAATGGTCTTTGCAATAATAGTTTAATATTTTCATCAAATTCAAATATTGGATATAAACATGTGCATATTGATGAAATATATGAATTTTTATTTAATGCATTAATCAATATTATATCAAATGACGCCTGTGCATATATGAACATGTATTGTGTATCGTATACATAATAATGATTTATATGTTCATTAGTTATTTTTAAATTTGTATAGTTAGGATCATTTTTTAAAATTTGTTCAATAATATTTTGTTCACTGTAAAATGATTTCATATTTGATTTTTAAATATAATGTATAAAAGTCACAAGTAATTAATAATTCAATTTTTTATATTTATCAAAAAGGTTGAAATTAACAAAGTATGACATTATTTATTAATATTATATGATTAATGAAATGTGTGATATATCAAAATTGCCCAAATGTGTATTGGAATATCTATTATTTTTTATACCAGAACTAAAAGACCAAATGAGTGTTAGACTGGTAAGCAATAAATTTAAAAGGTGTGTAAAAAATAACAAATTATATGAAAGATTGAGTGTGTACATTGATACAAAAGATGAATATTTTAACAACAAAGAAAAATATTTGAATTTTACATTATCATATAATATATTTGCTAATGTGTTTAATGATAATGATACAGAGTTGATAAATTTTATGACTGATTTTTTGAAATGCAAATATGATTACTGTGACATAGTTGATTTTGCAATAAGAAATAAACTTAACAATGCAATTAACTATGTAGTAAATAATCACACAGAGTCGTTAAATAATTATAATTTTAATAACTTAAATGTGCATGTATTATTTGCTTATGATGATATTTCTGAAATACTCAGAATATATAATTTGAAGTATAATGATATTATAAAATCAAAAAAATATTTGGATTATGAATTTTTATCTTGGGTTTTATGCAAATGTTGTGCAAACTATTATTTATCTAACGCATTATATAATATACCATTAATTTTAAAAATGTATGATAAAATGAAAAATATATTCAATGTAAATTATAGATATCATTTATTATATTTAATTCTCAGCGAACAAGACGTCAATAATATGATACGTGCAAATGTGGAATTGTTCCGCGAAATGATATATCAAAAATATATTACTATCAATGATAAAACCATTGATATTATTATAAAAAAAAGAAATGAAACTAAAAATGTTGGACACTATTTGGAAATATTAATGGAACATAACTCTGGTAATTATAATATTATTTTGAAATGTTTAAGAGATAATCATGTGAGAAATAAAACAGTGCGTGCCTTTGTAAGATTATATGGAGGTATATGAAAAATATGTGGTAAAATTAAATTTGTTGATACGCATTTTGGAATGATTCTTTTATTGATACATAAGAAAATAGTTAATAAAGATTTTTGTTCCTATCAAGTATTTGTTGAATTTCTTTTGCACATGTATTATTTACTGTAAAAGTAATAAAAGTATAATTATCTTCAAATAATTTTTTCCTATCAAGATTATTAATGAGTAGTTTATTATTTATATCTGCAAATATAATATGAAAAGATGAAATCATAGTTTCATCCTTAATGATTATGAATATTTTATTTAAAAATTGTTCAGTATTGCATAACAAAAATACTCATTATATTCATATTTCTGTTATCCATTACCTTCAGTATTGCATAACAAAAATACTCATTATATTCATATTTCTGTTATGCAATACCAATTCCTCACACAATATTTTTTATTTTTCAAAGGCATTTTTTCAAATTCAGAAATAGAAGTTCCACAACTTTCCAATTCCAATAACTTCATATATTTTCTTTTATATTTTTTATATTTATGATAATAGTTCATTATACAAATATAAAAGATTTATTATTCTAAAATTTTATCAAATTTATCTATTTCATCTTTATTTTGTTCAACAATTTTATTGAGTTCATCAGTTAATACTTTTTTGGAATCTTGTAATTTAGATTTATCAACAAAATATCTATCAATCCAGAATTCTGATGATTTTATTTGCATTTCCTTTCTGTCATGATATTCATCTCCTCTGTAATTTTGTTTATTGACGAAATCAACAATTTCATTTATACTAATATATTGTCTATTTGCAATAACATCATTAATATAAGTCAATGTAGTCAATAAATACTTTGGAGCATCAAATTTTGGAAATATATTTACAATATTTTTGTTTTTATTCTTATAACTTTGCTTCAATACATTTTCAAGTTTATCTAAATATTTATCATTTATGCCTTTGAATCCAATGCAAACCAAGTATTTTTCTGAATTACCTTTTCTACTTGTGAACGGTTTCGTTATATGAACATTTGTGTAACATGCCAATAATATACATATTAATTTAGAAGTAATTAAACTGAATGATTCATAAATTTTACAAACAAAATTACCTCCTTTTTTTTGTATTTTCAAAGCAACACATATTTGCGATATTATTAATTTGAAAGCATCTTGTTCTTGTGTACTTTCATTTGTCCAATTGAACCCTCCATCTGCAGTAATAAAATCTGCCTTGGTATCCCCCAAATCATCAGTGAACAATTTAATTGTTTTAGGATCAGTCAAATCACCATTATCTTTATTTTTGTTACCTCTTGCCATCTTTCTAGAAAAAGTCCTATGTTGCACAAATCTAGATGGTTTTTCAGATTTATAATGTTTTATAAATGCTTCATCCAAAGGTTCAATATGTCCTTTAATATCATCAGGATGTAATGTCAATGCATAATATTTATCACCATTTACATTTTTAGCAAACATATCTCTATACATTATTGTGGCTTGAATAAATGCTCCAGAACCTTCAGCTAAATGCGCGGTTACAATTTTATCATTATTTGGAATCAAATCAAATGTCATTAACATTTCCCACAATTTATAAAATGCATTGTTAAGAATTTTAGGTTTGGATTTCAAACTAAAGTAAGTATCTGCAACATTGCCAATAGCTTTATCATAATCATCAATGATTGGTTCATATTTATTCATTACCAAATATACTTTTTTTTTACTTTTAAAGTCATTCAAAATCTCTTTCATTTTATCTTTAGATTGATGAATGTAATGATGAAATCCCAAAGAGAATTTTGGATAATCTATATTAGTTGAGAAAACTGGTTCTTCATCGTGATCAAATATATTGTCTTTGATTTCTGGCAATTTAATAACAATTGGCGTATTATCATTATTGATTTTTCTATTCATATATATATATACTTATCTATTTATAATTTTATATATTTAAATATTATTTCAATTTTTTGATGATATTTCAGAATGTATTTATAGTTCAATATTCTTAATTTGGCAATTAAATCTGTATAAATGATTTTATATAAAATGTATATAAGAAGACTTATGATAGATAGATTTTTTTGTGTGAAAAAAGTGTCTGACATTTTGTTGACTGATTTTTTTGTGTGAAAAAATTGTCTGACATTTTGTTGACTGATTTTTTTTATACAAAAAATTGTCTGACATTTTGTTGACTGATTTTTTTATACAAAAAATTGTCTGACATTTTGTTGACTGATTTTTTTATACAAAAAATTGTCTGACATTTTGTTGACTGATTTTTTTTATACAAAAAATTGAATATTTTTTTTAATTCAAGATATTTAAGAATATATATTATAAATATAGATATATATGCCAAATACTGTTGGATTGGATGACAATAATTTCAAAAATATTATTGATAAGAAATTATCAGATAAAATTGAAGTATTATATAAGAATACATCAAAAAATAATGAACTTGAATTTATGTTTAATAATTATAGAACAGGGAAAAACATGTTAGGCATGGAGAAGTTTTCCCAAATTTTAGAATACATGAAAATAAGAGCTAATAGAGACAAACTAGAAATCAAAAATAATGTATCTCTTGATATAATTTATAGCGAAAAAATAAATGGTAAAAATTTCAGAATTACTGTTGATGGTTTGCCCAATGTTAATAAATATATGGAAATGTTACATAACAGAAAAAATCATGTTATTTTTTCATCAATGATAAAATTCATGGGATCTGAAACTCCTGAAATTACATTGATTAGTAAAAAGAGAGATATTGAAAATATTATTGATATAGATGATTATGATATTCGTGTTAGATTTTCAGATGAAAATGAAGTTGACAACAAAACAATAAAAGAATTATCAAAACTTCATGAATCTGAAAGACAAAATATCATTTTTAGATATAAACATAGAGCTACATTGGTAATCAAAAAAGATAATGAAAGTCAAATTGTTATTGATATTACTTCTGTAAAACAAAATTCTGATATTAATAGATTAGAAAAGACAAATTCAAGATATGAATTAGAACTTGAATTATTGACTCATAAAAAGCAATCAAATTTAAAAAATTTAGACATAATTTACGATGAGATAACAAAAATATTAAAAGTATTGCAACAAAGTAACTTTTTAATATCAAATAGTCAACAATCAGAAATATTAAATGTATATGCTGATTTATTGAATGTTGACAAAACAAGAATGACAAAATTGGAGGGAAGAAGTGCACAATCATTAGAAGTACAACATATAGTTGATCAACTTCCAAATAAATATGCAGTTACAGATAAAGCGGATGGAGAAAGATATTTTTTAATAATATACAATAAAAATGTATATCTTATTTCTTTCAATTTACAAGTGAAATATACAGGAATTAAAATATCAGATGCAAAATATAATAATACAATATTGGATGGTGAATATATTTACATGGCAAAACACAATAGGCATTCATTCATGATTTTTGATTGTTTGTATGCAAAAGGTGTTGATGTTAGACCAACCTCAAATTTTATTGATAGAATAAAGTATGCTGATGATGTTGTTAAGAATTGTTTTGTATTCAAAGGTCAGAAGGGATTTGGCATTAAAGAATATGATATTAAGAAATTTAATGTTAATGAAATATTGGAATTCAATTCAAAACAAATTGATGAATATATGGCAAATTTGAATCATGATATATTGAAAGATAAAACATACTTGTTAGTGAGAAGAAAATACTTTATACCTGTATTTGGTGCACAAGACAATGAAATATTTAAATATTCAGAATTATTGTGGAATAAATATGTATTATCACCAAGCACAGAATGTCCATATATATTGGATGGATTAATATATCATCCATTGGATCAAAAATACATAACATCTGTCAAAGAATCAAAATATGTGGAATATAAATGGAAACCACCAACAAAAAATTCAATTGATTTTTATGTCCAATTTGAAAAAGACAGACATACCGGAAAAGCAATTACTTTGTATGATAATTCAAATGAAGGATATTCAAAAGATAAACCATATAGAGTGGCATTCTTATATGTTGGTAAAAGGTTAAAAACAGCAGAACAACCTGTATTATTTCAAGAAGAAAATAATAGACATGCAGCATATTTATTTTTAGATAATGGGCAAATAAGAGATGAAGAAGGTGAAATTATTCAAGATAATACTGTTGTTGAATTCACATATAGTATTGATCCAGCAGTTCCTGACAAATATAGATGGATACCATTAAGAACAAGACATGATAAAACGGAATCTGTAAAATTGTACAGAACTAAATATGGTAACTATTTTGATGTGGCAAATAGAGTTTGGAGAAGTATCAGTAATCCAATTTTAATATCTGATTTTAATTTGTTGGCTAATGATAAAACATTTGATAGACAAATAAATTTAATGAGAAATAAAATAGATCATAGTGTGATTATGTCAGAAAGAAAGGAAAATATTTATTATCAGATAAAGACCAATTTGGCAAAACCAATGAGACAATTCCACAATTGGTTAAAAAGTATTCTCATTTACACCCATTGTAATCCAATTTATGAACAAGATAGAAATTTTTCAATATTGGATATTGGATGTGGAAGAGGAGGAGATCTCATGAAATTCTATTATGGTAAAGTTGATTTTTATGTTGGATTTGATTTAGATAATAATGGTATCACTTCACCAACTGATGGAGCAATGAGTCGTTATAATCAATTAAGAAAAACACATGATAATTTTCCAAGATGTTATTTTGTTCATGCAGATGGTGGAGCATTATTAGATTACACCGAACAAGTAAAAGTATTGGGTTCAATGTCTCAAGCAAATAAAGCATTATATGATAAATTCTTCTCATTGGATCCAAACAAAAGAACAATGTTTGATAGACTTAATTGTCAGTTCGTTATTCATTATTTTTTGATGAATGATACAGTATGGAATAACTTTACCCAAAATGTAAGTATGTATTGTAAACCTGGAGGATATTTCTTAATTTCAACATTTGATTGCCAAAGAATAACTGATGAATTAAAAGATAAAGATCATATGACATCTTATTATACCAACACAAAAGGAGAAAAAAAAATATTATTTGATATTGTAAAGAAATATAAAGATCAAGATGGTATATATGGAACTAATAATGCAATTGATATACACAATTCATTATTTTCACAAGAAAATGTATATATCACCGAATATTTGGTTGATATGAGATTTTTGGTAAAAGAACTTGATGATAAATGTGATATGGAACTCGTTGAAACTGATTTATTTGACAATCAATTCCAAATTCACAGAACATATTTTAAGGATGTTGTTAAATTTGAATCAAAAGCAGAAACTAAAAAATTTTTATTGAATGCTGCTGAATATTATGATCAAACAAATGAAGTTAATAAAGCTTGTTATGAGTTGACAAAATTAAATAGATATTATGTTTTCAGAAAAAGAGATTATCAAAGATTACCAAAAAATCTTAAAGGAGGTAAATCTGATAAAACATCTATAAAACAACCTGTTGATATGTCCTTAACAGAAGTAAAAGAATATTTGGAATCAAGTAAATATATTAAAAGAGTTATTCCAGAAATGGGAGATTACTCATTTGTATCAGCAATTCATGATGTTTTGGTAAATTCTGATATTATTCCAAAATCAGTTGATCCATTCAAATTATGTGAAGATATTAATGTTGAAGTTGAAAGAGATGATTTTGCCAAAAAGTTAATAATTGCACATGAAATTGTAAATTCAAATACAGACACAGAACAAAAACAAGTTCAAGATGCTCTAAATGGAATCAATATCTTTGTGTTCGAAAATGACTGCAATGATGATACAGATATTAGTGCATACAGTAAATTACCCAATAATATAAATAAAGCTTCTCCAACTATTTTACTTTTAAAAGATGGATCAAAATATTATCCAATCTATAAAATAAGAACAAATAAACAAACTGGATTATTTGACTCAAAAACAAAATTAATTAAAAGATTGGCAGATGCCTCTGATAAACAATATTAATTCATAAAATAATTATATTTATAACTCAAAATGAATCTTAAATCTTCATAACATGAATTATCCATCGAGAGTATTGAACCTCCTCCAATTACTGCACCCAATGGAGCAAGTGGAGTAAACATCAATAATCCTCCCAGAACTGTTCCAACCCCACTATTTACTTTATTTGTATAACATCCATACATTCTATCAACAGTGTTAATAATTCTCATATGATAATTATTAATATAATATCTGCTACTTTGATGTATGTCATGTAAACATCTTCTCAAACTAATATGACATTCATTGTTTCTCAATCCAAACATATGGGTACACCTATCATGAATCATACAACATTCATCTATTTCATCAATTGGTCTCAAATTATTATTGTGATTATTCAAACCACAATAATTCCCATAATTTTCTGTTATTGTTGCGTATTGAGCAATAGTAATAGAAACACATAATAACAATAATATTAATACTTTATTCATTTTTTGAACAGTAATATATGTAATAGATTTGTCAAATAGTAAGATTTTCAATTTTATGTTGATATATGACAAAAAAATGAAATATCAAATAAATCATAATTGTATCATTAATAAATAAAATTATATGGCTGAATTATCAATAATGAATGGAAGAGAAAAAGAAGGATTAAAATTTATGCATCACATTATGAATGAATCAAAAAATAATGGAAAAGTTGCAAAAGAAGAAGAATCTATTTTTGATGGAGAAAAAGGATTAAATATTAAATATTTTGAACAAATTGATGACAAAAAATCAAAATATATCATTAAATCAGCTGACAAAAAAACATTTATTCTTATTACAATTAAAGGTGAAAAGAAAGATGAAAAATCAATGTCATTAGCTGAATTATTGAAGGAAGTTAAAGGTATTAAAAATCTTGCATTTGGTTTGAAATATTTGGAAAAATTACAAAAAGGAGGATTGGGCAGAGCAAGAGCAAGAAAAAGTAAAAAATCCAAGAAATCAAAGAAATCAAAGAAATCCAAGAAATCAAGAAAATCAAGAAAATCAAGAAAATAAAATGTGTATAATTTTAGGGATATTAATATTATAAATAATATTAATATAGTAATGGCAGGAGGAATGCTTCAAATTGTTGCATATGGGGCACAGGACATGTATTTAACATATAATCCACAAATAACTTATTTTAAGACTGTTTACAGAAGATATACAAATTTTTCGATTCAGCAATTTGAATTAGCATTAGTTGAATTAACTGATTTTGGTACGAGTACAAAATTTGAACTTCCGAAGAATGGAGATTTAATAACAAAAATGTATTTAAGGGTAATATTGAACAGTGTGACTCCATTAAATGGTGCAAATTTTGCATGGACAAGAAGAATTGGTCATGCCATAATTAATAATATTGAGATGAATATTGGTGGCGCAAGAATAGACAGACATTTGGGAACATGGTTAGATGTGTGGTACGAATTAGCAAGAACTGGTAGACATGAAATTGGATATGAAAAACTTATTGGGGATGTACCAGAATTGACCGATTACAATACAGCTGTTAAACCGATGTATGAACTGACGATACCAATGAAATTTTGGTTTAACAATCGATTTGGTTTAGCATTACCTTTGATAGCAATTCAGTATTCTAGAATATTATTTCAGGTTCAATTGAATCCAGTAAATAATTTAATAATTTATGATAGTGTGTTTGTATCTCAGATAAACACATTGAGTATTGTTGAATGTAGTGTAGTAGTTGATTATATATATTTGGACAATGAAGAAAGAGATAAATTTGCTACATTAGGTTCTGAGTATTTGATTGAACAAGCGCAATATAATGATTCTCTTGCTATAACTAATTATTTTAATCAATACCAATTAGCATTTAGTTATCCATGCAAAGAGTTAATATGGATAATTCAGAATGGAAATTATATTAGTAGTCAACAATTTTTATGTTATACAAATAGAGAAGATTGGACAAATATTTTATTGGCATGTTCAAATAATATTTTAACAAATAGTATATTAGTGTATTTAGCAACATCTCCATTGCCATTACCACCAAGTACAGGAGATTGGGAGTTATTTGAGACAAGTGGCGTATCATCAAATGGGAATTATATTGTTACAATTGATGATCCATCATATGTGGTGTATATAAACTTAAGTTCATTGATAAGTGGATCTGTAAATTTAACTGGTGAAATAAGTGCTAATATTGATGTTGCACTCGTTGGAAGTGATATTACAATTACAATAAGCGATTTAGTGTCAACTTTAAGTGTTAGTGATGTTAGTATTCCAGTGAGTAGTATGATTGACACGAGATTAAGTTCTAGTAATGATGTATTTGTGAATATATTTTCAAATTATGGATTATTGATTGATGGTAGTATGAATATAGTGCAATATGCATCATTAATATTTAATGATGATAATAGAGTTGTGAAGAGGACTGGTAATTTTTTTAATTATTTGCAACCAGAACTTGTGCACACTAATACTCCAAAAGATGGAATAAATGTATATTCCTTTGCATTAAAACCAGAAATACATCAACCAACAGGAACAGCAAATTTATCAAGAATTGAGAATGTTTATTTGAACATATGGGTTGGATCTGATTATGGGTTGTTTAATATAGATACACAATTAACAGTGTTTGCATTTTCTTATAATATTTTTAAAATAAGTAATGGGTTAGCAGCATTAAGTTATTCTGATTAAGACGATATTGAAATCAAATATAATATATATATATTATATTATGGAATGTGTAAATTATAAACCTAGTACTATTGATTTTTTGATACCATCACTAAGTGAAGCAAAGACATTATGTACATCATATGACAAAACATATATGGTAATAATAATTATAATTAGATTGGCAGTAATAACAACACTGTTATGTTGGTTATATTTTACTTTTAAGAATAATTTCGCTTTTATTGTTGTGGTATTATTGGCGGTATATTTATATATGAATTCATTATTGTTGATATTAGCAATTATAACAAAACAAGCATACAAGAAAAAATTAGTTAAAGTGCAAGTACAGAAAAAAATATTTGTTCCACAATTATGGTATAATAGTTTACTGGATAGACCAAAGACGGCATGTCCCATTGGATACATAGAGACAAGGTCATTAAATTAATGCATTAATATAATCTACCATTTCATTATATTTATCGATCGTTGATACATTATTTGAACGTGATGTTTTCCAGACAATATCATTTTGTTTTACAATAAAATAATCTCCTTTATTACTTGACGCCCCTCTATAAAAGCAATTATCTGGTAGATCTGATGGAGTGAGGCCTGATTTTTTTGGTAGATTTGTGATAATTCTTCTTTTATTAGTGCTATTTATGAGATCAATATTTTTGAGATATTGAATTTGTTGTTTTTCCATTTTGTTGAAATTACCTGCTCTCAATAGATCATTTGTATTATTGTTACCTTCATATCTTTGAATATTTTTAAAGTCTGCTTTATGGATGATATCATAGTACGAATTGGCAAATTCATGACCATATTTATTATAATCGCCATTCATTGAGTATTTTTCGAATAGTTGTGGTTTTTCATTTTTTAATTTTCTGAGAAATAATTTAGCTTCTTCTAATTTATATTTTAGAGAGAGTTTTTTTGAACTTGTTGTTTTCCAACTTGTACCATGAACATCTATCATGAATCGTTCACCATGAGATCCATTTGGTTTCAGATACCAAACATATGTTGGAATATCATTTGGATCAATTCCACAATCATCTGGTAATTCGATAGTTCTCTTTTTTTTTCTACTATTTTTATTGATATTTTTATCGGCATAATCATAGATTAAATTTTCTCTTCTATTGTCAAGACCTATTCTGTTGATATGCAGGATCGATTTATTATCTGTTTTTTCATTATTAGTTTTTTGTTTTAGTGCCATGATAATTTCATGCATGAATACTTCTTTATCAACATCATTGTATGTGTGAGTGCATGAAACAAATTTATTGGGTGTATATTTCCATTTATTATTAATATTTTTTATTATATTTATATCTTCCCAATCTATAACAATAGGTAAATTACCATCTTTTGTTTGCAGTTTAATAACTGCATAATTATTATTTTTGTATTTAACTTTTTCAAATAGTATTGTCATTTATATAATTTATTTTTATTTTTTATTATTTTTATATCAAAAAATAGAATTATTGATTAATAATTTTATTTTTAAATTTGAATTTATCTTTTATCTTTTATATACAAAAAAAAGAATTATTAGAACTAATATTACAAATATCAAAATATTAATGAATATTTTATTAGAGTTTTTTGGACGTTGTGGATGATTTGAATAATTTTCTTCTGGATTTTCTACAGTTACTGCTGGAACATATACATTATCTACAACTTCTGGCACATAATCCATATCATAATATGGATATCCATACCATCCCCACCAATCATATGGGTCCCACCAGCCCCACCAGCCAGATCCACCACCACCATAATTACCATAACCACCGTGACCACCATAACCACCGCGACCACCACGACCATAACCACCATGTCCACCAGCATGTCCACCAGCATGTCCACCAGCATGTCCACCAGCATGTCCACCAATAGATCCTCCATGAGATCCTCCTCCAATAGATCCTCCATGAGATCCTCCTCCAAAAGATCCTCCATGTGAGCCTCCACCAAAAGATCCTCCATGCGAGCCTCCTCCAAAAGAGCCTCCTCCGTGACCGCCACCTCCTCCGTGACCTCCACCGAAGTGTTCATTAGAAAAACAATTATTTGTCATGATTTATAATATTACGATACAAAAAAAATGTTTAATATTGATTTACTAAATTCTTTATAAAAAAATTGAAAATAAATTAATAAAACTTATATACATATCTATAATATTGAATTATAGATGAGTATTATAAGAAAAATGAGAGGAGTTAATCAAAAGATTTATTTGATAGATATACTACCAATTACTTCAGATAATATGAGAGAATTTGCTGTTATGGGTTCAACAGGAAATTTATACAATGTTACAATAAAGGACATTCCAGAATGTACATGTCCCGATTATCAGACAAGACATGCAAGATGTAAACATATATATTTTATATTGATAAGGATAATGAAGGTTTCTGAGAAATGTGAAGATAAAGAAAATTTTACGACAGCAAATTTAAGAAATATGTTTGCTAAACAGTTGATGGTACAAAATGATTTAATGGCAAATCAGAATATTAAAATAAAATATGAAAAATTAAAAAATGGAATAAATAATATTATTGAGAAGAAAGATACAAATGATTTATGTCCTATGTGTTTAGATGATTTAGACAATGGTGAAGAACTTGATTATTGTAAACATTCATGTGGAAAACAGATACATGATGCATGTTATAAAATGTGGATAAAAGTAAAACCAGCAAATTGTTTATATTGTACAAAGCCATGGTTCGAGACAAGTAACAAGTATGTGAATTTGAAATAATTTAATTTATGTTAATATATAAATAAAATAATTAGTTTATAAAAAATTTTATTAATGGTGAGATAAATTAAGTTTATTCAGTTTGAACTGTTTGTTGATCGAGATCTGAATACATGTTGGTTGATTCTTTTTTTGGAGAACTTGTTGTTTTATTTTCTGATCTTTTCTTTTTTTGTGGCAATGGTTGAAAATCACGTTCATTGATTTTTGTGGATTTATTTGATTCTCTTGGTTCTCTTGGTTCTCTTGGTCCTCTTGGTTCTCTTGGTTCTCTTGGTTCTTTTGGTTCTCTTGGTTCTCTTGGTTCTTTTGAGTCTCTTGGATTTCTTTGAGTTCTTGGTTGTCTTGGTTGTCTTGGTTGTCTAGTGCCATCTTGTGCAGAACTGATTTTTCTTTTGTAGTTTTCAACATTGCGCACTTCATCGAATTCTCTAAGTTTTACCTTGAATCCTTCATACAATGGTTCTCTGCTGATTCTGATTGTTTTTGTTGATGTTGTTCCGTTTCTGTTGGTGACTTCTTTTTCGATTTCATCAAATTCTTGTTCTCCAAGGAAATCAATAGCTTTTTTGAAATCTTGGTAAAAATCATTTTGGTATTCCCAGTTTACTCCAACTGAACCTCCTCTTTCCAAATATCTCAAATTGTATCTTGCTCTTCTGATTAAAGTCATCAAGAAAACATCTAATTTTCTGTTAGCTGCTTCTCTGAGTTGTATTTCTTGTTTATTGTTATTATTTCTTCTTTCTGGAGAGGTAAAGAATACTTCATAGAATAGATCCCCGTTTCTTCCTTCTTGTGTGTAATATTCTTGAAAAACATATTCTAATTGTCCGAGGAATGGTTGCAATAATTCTGCAAGATAATCTCTGCTTTGGTCAGAGTTTTCTCTATGTACTGTGTAAAAGAATGCAATTAACAAGTTTGCAAAATTTGCTTTTGATGAGTATTCAGTCCAACTAACATTACTTTTTCTAATTTGAGAAAAAAGTTGGGTTGGATCGTATTCAATTTCTTGTGTTTGTTGAGTTTCAGGAGTTTCTTGAGTTTCGACGCAAGTGTTTTCAGTAGTATTTTCAGTTGTTGACATATTTATAATTTTATATTAAATCTTTATTATAGTTTATACATCTCATATACTTTATTTTTCAATTTTTTTGTAAGTTATATGATAAATATCATAGTTTTTATAAGTATTTCATGAAAAAATTGAAAAACGAACCATTAAAAATATTCACAGATTGATTTTATGGCAATATTAGAAGTATAATTATTTATATGAAAGTGGCATAATAAAATGATGTTATTACAAGTCTTGTTTAAAATGACGAGTTTTTTTATTGTGGGATAATATAAATGGCTGGAGGGTTAATACAGATAGTCACATATGGCAGTCAGGATTTATATTTGACTGGTACGCCAGAAATTACTTTTTTTTTAGTTGTATATAGAAGACATACTAATTTTGCAATGGAATCGGTGAGTGTTAATTTTGATAATACGGTTGGTTTTGGATCAACATCAGTGGTTACTATTCCAAAAATTGGTGATTTAATGCATAAAACATATTTACAAATAGTTTTACCTCAGATTCAATTTCAAAGATTATTATCATCAATTCAACTTACAGATGGAGAAATAGAATATACAAATGCATTAAATAATTATGAGACAGTTACAAATTTTATGTCAGTGAATAGTCAAGCTTTTGTGAGTGCATTTGATATAGAAAATGCTGCAAATTGGACTGGTAATAATGCAGTTGCAACGATGACGAGTAATATTAATGCTATATTTAATTCTATTTTAAATCAACCAGCAGTAATTGCTTTTCAAAATTTATACGCAGCAGGTGCTTTACCAGCTGGCGAAGTACCACCATATATTTATAATGAAGTAAGTATGCAGGCTATAGCTAACGCAAATTCATCACTAATAGACAAAAATGTATTTTATGACATGTTAGTGGTTGGGATTGACAAATCGATAAAATTACAAAATTATTTCAGGTTATATTTATTGGAAACTCAGAATATTTATTTTGACAATATTAATCCATATTTAAAATTTGCATGGGTGGATAAAGTTGGGTATGCATTAATAGAAGAAATTGATGTTAAAATTGGAGGATATAAAATAGATAAACAATATGGTGATTGGTTGAATATATGGCATGAATTAACAGCAAAGAGACCAAAAGAAAATTTATACAATAAAATGATTGGTAATGTTGAAATATTGACATCTTTTGATAGAAATTTAAAACCATCATATATATTGAAAATTCCATTGCAATTTTGGTTTTGCACACATAGTGGTTTATCAATACCACTTGTTGCATTACAATATCATGATGTGACAATTGATGTTACATTTAGGAAGATCGAACAAGTATCATACATAGAATTGAATCAAACAATATATTTACCAAATGGCAATAGTATATTTTTGCAACAAGTACCAGCAGAGTTAGGGATAGATATTACTGCAACATTATTGATTGATTATATATTTATTGATCAATCTGAAAGAAGAAGATTTGCAACATCTAGTCATGAATATTTAATAGAACAAATTCAAATATTAGAATTTTCAAATATTACACAACAAGACAATTTATTATTTTTAAAGAATTTTGTTCATCCATCAAAAGAATTAATTTGGGTTGCACAACAAGAAGCATATGTCACAACAGCAAATGGATATATTCAACAGAGATATGATAATTATAGTTTGACAATTGAAAATACTGGTAATATAATAAATGAGTCAAAATTGGAATTTAATGGATATGATAGAATATCGAGAAGAAATTGTAACTATTTTAATTATGTTCAACCATATGAGGTTCACAATAAAACACCTTCAGATGGTATTAATAATTATTCTTTTGCCATTTTCCCTGAAGAAACACAACCATCTGGAACAGCTAATTTCAGTACATTGACAGACATTAAATTATTTTTATATGTTGATAGTTCATTATTATTGCCTGATGGAACAATACAACCAATTACAATTAGGATATACACAAGAAATCATAATATATTAAGGTTTATTAATGGTTTTGCTGGAACAGCATATACTTATGGTTAAAATATAATTTTAGATATATATTTATGGTTAAAATATAATTATGTATATTTGGATGATAAATATGATTTAAATATTTAAATATATTGGATAAGTATATTTAGATAATATAAATGACAGCAGGTATATTACAGTTGGCAGCATATGGTATGGAAGATGCATTTTTATCTGGAAATCCACAAATAAGTTTTTTTAGAACTGTGTATAGGAGACATACAAATTTTTCAAGGGAGGAGAAAAATTTAAAATTTTTCAATAGATTGGATTTTGGGAAGGAAAGTAAATGTAAAATCCAGAAATTTGGAGATTTGTTACATAGATTATTTTTAGTGGTTAATTTACCAGAAATTCAAGCAACTTATGAGCAATTAACTATTGGGCAAGTAATTGCATTATTGGCAACTTATGGAATAATATGGACAACTACTTTAAATGTGAATTCATATTTGACTGAAGATACTTTGGTAAATATAATAGAACCATTAATTGCAGAATCAATAACAAATTATAATAATGATGTAACGTTAATAAATGAAATATTAGCACTTTTTACGCCTACTGGTATATTATCAGCATCAACATTTTTAGAAAACACAAATTTTACAAATAAAAATGTGACACAATACATTTCGACAATATTTAATTATTTATTTAATCCATATAATATGTTTGATGATAAATATCAATTAGAATATAATTATGTAGTTGCATATGCAGCTGATGCATTGATACAAAATAATGGAGATGAAGTATTAAATAATTTAAATGAAATAATAAACATATTATACAATGCATTTATTGATTATGCAATAGGAGTAATTACAATATCACCAGTGTTTCCATATTCAATTTCAAGTGAACAACTTGTGGATAATTTCATACCTCAAAATTTATATTTTATGTATGAAGTGAGTATAGCGAATTATGCTATCAATGGTGATTCTAATTATTCTGTATTTCAAAGTGCTATAAATAATATATATGGTGTTATATCAGGTGGACAATATGTATATGCTGGACTTGATTCATATGATATATTTACTGCCACATTACTGGCGAATCCATCAGTGATCAATACAAGTCGTGATGTGCAATTGGTGATTACATTATTACTTAATAACATAAGATATGGTTTATTGCAGAATCCTATACAATTAAATAATGTATACGAATCTCTTGTTGGAACTTTTAGTTTTATTTTTTATAAAAAATTTTTAAATAATGGTACTTCGATTACTCCAAGTGGTAATTTTGTTAATTTATCACAAGTTAACACAAATGATCCATTATTGAGTGATAATTTTACATCAATATTTATTGTTCCTCCATATCCAGGTGATCCATTAGATCCAAGTACACCAGTTCAACCATCAGATGTTACTGTGCAATACATAAATTATGTAACACAACAAGTTTCTACTTTTCATGGAAATGACACAAACACATTCAATAATAGTATTTATACGAATTATTTAAATAATTATAATTTATGGTTGAGATTTAATATGGGAGCACCCAGTGATTATGGATTACAAAATGCAGTTCTCCCAGCAAGTCCAATTATTCCTGTATTGGATCCAAATCAAACTGTGATTGGTATATTAAATCCTTTATATCCAGGAATATTGAATACTCAAGCATATTATAATGAATTAAATTTGCCAAATTCAAGTGCATTGATAGGTATATTAGATTTATCATATATTCCATTGTTTATGAATTTAGATATTCCAAATGCAATAGTGATATATTTAAATAACAGAGGAATAATATCAGCAACAAATTCTGTTTTTTGTAATACTATATTGAATTTATTAGCAACAACACAACATGCTATAATGACAACATTAAATGGGATATTGGCAGGATCAACATTAAGTTCTGGACCATATAAGGATGTACTAGTGACAATGGTGGAATTATCAAATTATTTAGTGTTGAATCCAACACCTCCGACAACTCCAATTGGTGGCAATTTATTACAGTCAGCAATAATTATGCTTGCAAATACAAT
>Ga0302274_10001208_pt1 | contig 24995 bp, 20 predicted proteins | sample III_Bog_N2_1_FD_198755 | JGI IMG/M metagenome (GOLD analysis project Ga0302274, IMG submission 198755) | Peat permafrost microbial communities from Stordalen Mire near Abisko, Sweden - III_Bog_N2_1 | ecosystem: Environmental > Terrestrial > Soil > Wetlands > Peat | place: Sweden: Abisko...
GCACCGGCACGGTGATGGTGACGGCACCTTGATCCAAAAGTTCCTTTTCCAGTTCACTGCCGGCGAACATCCGGGTTTTGGGCGCACGGGCCGGGTTGTGGACAATCACATAATCCACCTGTTTGCCACAAAACTGGCAAACCGCGTCGAGATTGGTCATCACGTCGAGGTCGTCCAGCGGAAAAACCATCAGCGTGATGCCGATGTTTTGCACACCGGCAATATCAAAGAAATGCGTGGCAGACAGTGCCTTCATCAATTGCACATCCAAATGCGCGCGGGGATCAACCAGCGTGACGGGTTTAGCCGTGGTTTTTCGCAGAATGGATATGAGTTCGTCCAAGTCTTCGGCCTGGCCGTTTAACGGGGTGAGCATGACCTGGCTGGGAAACAATCGGGACAGGGTGCGATTGTCCCCGTCCAGATCAAATCCCTGCCACGGAATGCCACGTTGATTAAGCCAGCACGCGCGGGCGGCGGCTTCGATGCTTTTGCCCATATTACCTTTGGCCTGCATGGGCAGTATCAGGCGATATTTCGTTGTTTTCATATATCTGTGTTGAACCGATATTGGTTTGTTGGTTTGGTTGCGGTTGGAGCTGCTGTCGGTATCGGCTCATGGCCTGGCAGCTTCACCGTGGCTGGCTGCGTCATCACTGCGCCGTCCTCCCAATGAGGCCGGGCCTGACGTTTCAGATAGCGCCGGTAGAACTGGTGCAAACCTTGAAACGTGATACTGCAACCTTTCTCGGTGCGGAGCAGCGTGGCGATTTCCTGCCACGTTTTGCGCTGCTGGCGTTGTTCGCGGATGAAGTCCACGAAGGATTCGATACGGCTGTGAAAGGCGCGCCCGCCGCCGCAGCGTTTATGCTTTGCCGGCTGGCCGTCGTTGATGATTTTTGGATTCATCAAAACACAGTTTAGAACACTTCACGCGGATGCCGATAAAGGATAGTCGGCAGATTCGATAACAAAGGTGGACGATTAGGCCGGATAGATTTGGCAATGGACTCCTCGGCGTTGAATTTGGTTGAAGGCCGTTGACGTGGTGTGTTGAACCGTGTTGACCGGCGTTGACAACGAATATTGAAGGGCGTTTAGCCGCGTTGACAACATCAACGCCAGTCAACGGATTTCAACGCCTGCTATTTCTGCGGTTGATTTCGGAAGCGAATGCTTCGGGGATGGTGTCTATCCAAAACTTACTACTTCGGGTTTGGTGGCTTGGCTTGATCGGCTTTGGATTCGATGGTGTTCCTTTGGGTGGATGGCTTGGGGTATTGATTTTCTGACATGGTGGGTTGTCAGGTCGTTTTCGGGGAGGCAGGTTTTGGGAATCGCATTCTTTGGCGTCTGATTACCTTGGGTTTCCATTCTTGGATGCGTCGGTTTATGGCGGTTCAATTCCGGGCCATCTGAGGTATTGGGGTACGCTGGCTGGCTTTCAATTTTATGGCGTTGGGCTGGCATGATCTTTGGCTGCCTTTCATGCGTTATTCGTTGCCGGGGTGGTTACTGTAGCTTGCTGACTTGGCTCCCTGTGCTTTGGCTGGCCTTCGCACTGAGCGAATGTTCCTGCAACCGGAGCGGAAGGGGAAATGGGGTGGAGCGCGGTTGCAGGAACATTCGTTGAGTGCGCCGCCGGATAGGTTCGGGTTGATTGCGGCGTTTCGTCTGGCCGTTTTCCGCGCCGTTCAGGAAAACCGGCCAGTTGAAACGCCGTGCCTTGCCTCAGATGTGATTTCCTTGGATTTTATCAAGCTCTGGGGTGAGATGCCCAATGCTTTGGCCATGCGAATGTCTTCCATGTTGAGCCGACAGACATGCTTGGCTTTGGCTCATTGTGGATCGTATTTGGGTTTGTTTGTCTTTGCCATGGGATCATGGATTGAATTGGTGGCCGATGATGTCGTCAACGCATAGTTCCGGGCTGATTTTCAGTTCAAAAATGCCGATGACCATGCGCACCGGGCGGAGGTTTTGAAACGGGGTGAACGGAGCGGTAGGTCATGGGCGTGGGGGAACCGAACGCGGAGTGAACCCGGTTTCAAAATTCCGCCGGGTGCGCCGCCGCATAGGGTCGGCCCCAATGCGGCGTTTAGTCTGTCCGGTTTTCCAAGGCACGCCGGAAAGCCGGACAGTCTAAACGCCGTTGTCGCCCATTGTGCAATTTGCGTCTTTGTTTTTGGGTGTCATTTTGGATAAATTCCGGTGTGCTTTCTGGTTCCAAGAGTTTGTTGCTCACTCCGGCTGGCTTGTCTCCGGTTGGGGGCAAGGATGGGCTGCTGCCGGGTCTGCCGCCCAAATGGATTGATTCGGGCCGTTTGCTGGAACGTCCGGTGTTCGCCGCGTTATGGCCGGTGTTTAACCACTGGTGTAAACGGGTGTCGGACGCGCCGGATAACGTGCCTGCGGTTTTTTGCATTTGCGGACGGAATGGCGATGGCAAATCGGCGTTGCTGCTGCAACTGGCGGCGGCATTGTTGCAGGGCAACACCGTTCCCGCGCTCCGCCTGTGGGAAGCCGGGGATGACCCGCGCCAGTTTGAAACGCCTCCGGCCAATGACGTGACGTGGCATTTTGTGGACCGTCTGCCCGAATTGGTTCATGGGGCAACGGGCGAAAGCTGGCTGCGGCGACTGCGGGAACAGCCACGGGTTTCCATCGTCACCACGGCTTCGCCTGCCGCGCTGGACTGGTTCGCCAAAAAATATCCCAAGCGGTTTGCATTGACGGTCTGGCAATTGCCGCCGCTGGCCGCCACGGAAGCAATGGCCCTGGCGGCGGACGCCGGCCATGTGGACGGGAAAAGCCTCTGGCACGATCACATGACGCTGGAGACTTTTCTGTTCGCCGTAAAGAATGGCTCGTCATTGGCGGAACGGCTGGATTCCCTGGCCGTGGAATTTTTGCCGGTCGTGGTCGCGGCCAACCTGCTCGGCCTGGCGGTGCCGGGGTCACTGCTGAAAGCGGAGCTGCAGACTTTGGCGCAGCAACTGGCGGGGACAGACCTGCTGCCGGTTCAAATTTCCCCGGACGGTTTGCGGTTGGTCACGCCCGGCCTGGCGCAACCCTTGTTTGACCGCTGGTTTCCCGACGTGGCAACGCGCCTGGAGAAAGTCGCGGCCGGGTTCGCCCGGCTGCTGGAAATCTGGTTGCAGGAAAAAAACGCCGCCGCCGCGTCGTGGTTTTTGCGGCGGCTGTTGCACAGCGAGCATCTGCCCCGGCTCCTGCCGCCCAACAGCCGTCCGCTCGACCTCCGTTTTTTGCGGAAAAATCTGTTCCGCGAACTGTACCGGCAGCATCGCGCCGGTTGCGGCGATTTGCCCTCGGTCTGGCTGTTGTCCGCGTGGATGGAAATCGGCCAGACCTTCCGGTTGCGGCCCGACGTGATGGAAGACGCGGCGGGTTTGCTGGAAGGCGCGCCCGAAAACATTTCGCCCGCGCTGGCGACCGACATCTGGCTGCACAGTGAATACCGCAAAAATCCGCTGGCGACCCGGCTGCGGGAGGGCGTGGCGAATTTCTTCATGGGCGCCAAGGCGGATGCCATTGATACGGGCGCGGCCCTCACCCGGCTTTACACCGAGACGAACCAGAACGACCCCGCCTTGCCGGTGCTGCAACGCTGGCTGGAAAAGCATCCGTTTCATTCACGCTTCCGGGATGCCTTTGGCGCGTTGCTGGCAAAACCATATCGTCACGGCCAGGTTCAAAAATGGGCGCTGGAATGCCTCGGCTGGCATTGGCGGGGCCGGGCGGCGGGCAAACCCCTGGCAACCCTCCTGCAACACAACCCGGCCAGCGAACCGGTCTGCAAACACGCCCGGCACTGGCTGGCGCAAAACGCGGGTTGTCCCGAAGCGGGGGCGGTGCTGACCGGACTGCTGGGCGGCGGCGAAAATGAACCAAGAGAGGTGCGCGCGGCGTTGTTGTGGGTGACGCAATTCCCCGTGCATCCGGTGGCGGGCGATTTGTGGAACATTCTGTTGAACCACCATGCCGGTCAAGCCGACGTGCGGCAGGTGGCTCTGGAATGGATCAAAGCCTGTCCGCAACATCCACAGGCAACGGCCATGCTGCTGGCCATCGCCCGCAAGGAGAAAAGTAATCCGGCGTTTGTGGCGGCGGTGCAAGGCTGGCTCGCTGGGCGGACCACGCATGAGCAAACCCCGGTGCTGTTGGAAACCCTGGCCTCCTCAACGGACGAAGCCATCCGGCGGTTGCTGGCGCAATGGCTGGAAGAGAATGGGCAGCATCCGGCGGCGGCGCGGTTGCTGGCGGCGGTGTTATGCGCGGGCAAAATCAGTCCTGACTGGATGCAGCGCGCCGAAACATTTTTGCGGAGCGGTCATCCTGACGCATTGCGGGTGCTGCGTGTGCTGCTGGCCACTTCGGCCAGTGATCCGGTGTTGAAACTCGCATGGGAATGGCTGGTCCAGGCTCCGCCGCCGGTGCAACGGCAACTGTCCCGCTCGTTGGGGAAGCTTGCGGGGCGGCAACCGGAACGCGCGGCGGTCTTGCGCCATGGTTTGCCGGACCAACCATTGCTGGCGGACGAGTTTTTCAGTTCGCTGCGGGAAACCCTGTGGGACATGCCCGCCGTTCAATTGGACAACTGGATGAAACGTGGCTTCGGCAAATTGACTGAGGCCGATCAGCAATGGATGTTTCAGCGGTTGCTGGAACAAGCTACGCCACTCCCGGCACCCTTTAGCATTGCACTGGCGGAATGGCTGCTGCGCAACACAAAGAAACCGGCCTATCAACAGATGGTGCAAATCCTCCGACAGCATCCCCGGCAAGGCCGTTATTTTCATTCCGCCTCCATGCTGCCGTTGAATCTGCTCGCCGATGTCATGGGACGTTGACGGCCAGATTTTTTCATTTTGTGTCCTTGCGACACCTTTTGCCCGCCTGAATCTGCCATCTTGATCGCGTGAATAAAAAGCGCGTGTGTGGCCGGGTTTCGCAAGAAAATCCGGGCCGAAACATTTTTCCATTTTGTGCAAGGCTTGCACTATGTCCGCCGCAAATTCTGTCATGCTGGCGGCGAATGAAAACGTTTTCGGCTCATCCATGCTTTACGGAATTGCATTTTGATCAGGACTTGACCATTCCCCCGCCGGATTTCCGGCAAACTACCAGCCATGAAAACACCAAATTCAGCACCGCGCCAGTGGCCGCAGTTTGTGCATATTAGGCACAGGAGACCTCCAAACCCTGTTAGGGTCGTCTGGTATGTTCACTGTAATCGCGCAGATAAAGACCGCCGAGGCAATGAAGTGCGGTTGCTCACACGATCATCGTTTCGTAATGGACGGAATGGGGCCGATTCCCAAAGCATTTGCCGGGCCAATACATCCACAAAGGTAACGAATCTTGTGTGTGTGGACCACTTTTGCCGGTCGTGTTTCGCGTAGGATGGCAGGCAATTGATGGTCGGATTGATGACGAAAACGGACGTGAAGATTTTGCATGGGGTGCAACAAGCCCTGTGGCAAATCAGCTAAAATTGATACCATGTTTAGTGCCGTAGCCCAAAAAAGTCTGACGGATGCCAAGCAGTATTTCGACGAGCATCTGGCGCAGAATGATTACTACGCCGCCGGGGAATGCCGACCCGGCCAATGGGTGGGCGTGGGCTCGGAACGCCTGGGGTTAACGAGTGCCGTCACGCGCGATCAATTTCATGCGCTCTGTGAAAATCACCATCCTGGGACTGGCGAACGGCTGACGCATCGGACCCAAAAGGAGGGGCAACGCCGGGTGTTTTATGATTTCACCTGCTCGTCACCCAAATCCGTATCACTCCTGGCGGTCACGCTGGACGATAAAAGGTTGGTCACGGCGCACGAGGCGTCGGCCAAACTTGCGTTCCGCGAACTCGAAACCTTTGCCGCCACCCGGGTGCGCAAGCCGGGCCAACCGCAATCGGATCGGACGACGGGCAATCTCGTGGCCGCCGCCTTTGTGCATGACAGTTCCCGGACGCTGGACCCGCAGTTGCATACGCACTTTACAGTGTTCAACGCCACGTTTGACGAATCAGAGCATTGCTGGAAGGCGTTGCAGGCGGGGGGAATGTATGAGGCCATCCGCTATGCCACGGCGGTTTATCGGAATGAACTGGCCAAACGGGTGCAACAAATCGGCTACCGGATTCGACCGGCCAAGCACGGTTTTGAAATCGAGGGCGTCAGTGATGAGCTATTGCAGCGATTTTCCAAACGAGCGCAGCAGCGGGACACGATGGTCAGGGAAATGGAAGCCAGGCTTGGGCGGAAGCTCTCCAACAACGAAATCGCCCATGCCGTGCATCAAAGCCGGGAGAAAAAAGTCAAAGGCATTTCGACGGCGGAGGTCAGGGAACAGCAGCGGTCGCAGTTGTCGGCAGCGGAGCGGGAATCGCTGGAAACGCTCCGTGCCTCGGCCCGCTCAACCTGCCTGCCACGCATTGCCTTGCTGGAAAATCAGGTCTTGAACCATGCCATGGAGCATGTCTTCGAGCGCAAATCCGTGGTGCCGGAACATGAGTTGTTGCAGGTGGCACTGGCGCATCGGCCCGGGGAAGTGGATTTGAACCATTTGAAGGCGTCGCTAAAACATTCCCCGGACTTGATAAAAACCGAACGCGGAGTGTCCACGCGGCAAATCATGGCCACCGAACTGGCCTTGATACAGACAGTCAATGAGGGCTGCGACGCGGTTACGCCATTGCATCCTGGCTACCAGGTTGCCGACTGGCTGGGCGAAGACCAGCGCCGGGCGATTTACCACGTCTTGCGCACCAGCGACCGGATTACCGGACTGAAGGGGTTGGCGGGGACGGGCAAAACCACGGCGTTGAAGGAACTGGTTGCCGCCTGTAAAGCGGCGAAACTTGAACCCGTATTCTGCGCGCCGACGGCGGCGGCAACCGAGGTGTTAAGGCAAGAAGGGTTCGCGGCGGTGACCCTGCAAAGCCTGCTGCTGTCCCGGCAACCGCCGGGTAAACTGGTTGTGCTGGATGAAGCCGGGGCGGTGGGCTTGGATGACATGAAACGGCTGTTCGACCTGGGGAAAGCCAGCCGGATTATCCTTTCGGGTGATACCGGCCAGCATGGGGCGGTGGCGCAGGGGGATGCGCTGCGGATTTTGGAACGGCATTCCCGCTTAAAATCCGGCCAGTTGACCGCCATCCGGCGACAGCGCAATGCCGAATACCGCCGGGCCGTGGAACTGGCGGCGCAAAAACGCACCGTGGAAGCCTTCGCCCAACTGACACGCATGGGCGCGGTCGCCGAAGTCCTTGCGGACGGCCACCATGATCTTCATGACGCGGTGGCGAAGTCGTATGTAAAGCTATCGGCGGAAAATAAATCGGTCCTGCTGGTCGCGCCGACCTGGGCGGAAATTGAGGCGGTGACGGAGAAAATCCGGGCGGGGTTGAAAGAGGCTGGCCGCCTATCCGGCGAAGAAAAGGAGTTTCAGGTGTTTGATTCCTTGTCCTGGACCGAAGCGCAAAAGCGCGATAGCCGACAATACCAACCCGGCATGCGGCTCCGGTTTCATCGTCGCGGCCACGGTTTTGCGAAAGGTGAAATGGTTTCCGTGATCGCGGTTGAAAAGGATTCGCTCACGGTTCAACGCTCGGACGGCACGGAAACGCGGGTTCGTTTGGGGCAAGGCCCGGCTTGGTGCGATGTGGGCGAGCAACGAAATTTGAAAGTGACGGCGGGGGACAGGCTGTTGCTGCAAGCCAACGGAGTGGCCGGGCGCAAGCCCTTGGTGAATGGTGAATTGGTTGAAGTCAAACGCCTTGCCGGTGAGGCCATCATTTTGACCGATGGCAGAACGATTCCTGCCGATTATCGGACCTTTACGCATGGCTACGCCGTCACGTCCCACGCCGCCCAGGGCAAGACTGTGGATGCCGTGCTGGTCGTCGCCTCGTCCCGCTCGCTGCCCGCCGTCCATCAGGAGCAATTTTACGTCAGTATTTCGCGGGGTCGCGAACGCTGCCAGATATTCACGGATGACGTGGATTTATTACGTTCGCACGTCACCCATTCCAGCGCCCGGTTGGCGGCCATGGAAGCCCTGCCGGGACGGCAACAACGCGATTTAACCCTATTACAGCGGGGCCATCGTTTCCTGAAACAGTTCCGCCAGCGGCTTGTGCAAGCACTTTCAACCAACCTAACCGAAAGGACCAGCCATGCAATCAAACCCCATGAATACCATCGAAAATCTCCCGGCATCGGAGTCTAGCTCGCACAAAAATCCCTGCTACGACTCCGACTCAACCACGGCGACGCTGGGGGTGTTCGTTGAGGACATCAGCTACACGCTGCCTTACGCCCACTTCCTGTATGCCGAACGGAGGCCCAACCCGGCGCTGGAAAAAGAGCCGGACGCCCCGCCCGAGGAACTGCGGCTGCATTTCGTCTCGGCCGAGGTGGTGATCCGGGGCAGCGGTCTCAGAATGCTGGAGCGGGCGATTCAAAAGTACGAATTGAAATCTGTGAAGGCGGCGGATCGCCGGTTGGCCGCTTCGCTGACTACTCACGTTGCCAGCGTCACCCACACTTTAACCAAGGAAAACGCATGAATCCCGAACGCAAAGAAATCCTCAACCTCGCCTCCCTCCCCGGACGCCTCAATGCGGCGGAAGCCGCGTGGCGGCTGGGCTTTGAACCGGATCATATTCCGATTCTGGTCAGCGCCGGCCAGATCAAGCCGCTGGGCAATCCGCCGCCAGGAGCGATAAAGTATTTCCTCACGGCGGAGATCGAGCAGAAAAAAGGGGATGCCCGATGGTTGAGCAAGGCCAGCGAAATCATCCGGTTGAAGATCCGGGACAAGAATGAACGCGCCGCGAAAAATCGCAGGCATAACGGCGCATCCAAGACCAAAGCAGCCGTAGCCCAGCCGTAGAAACTGATCCTTGTAGGGCACGCGGTCGCAGTCACCATGGATTAGGCCGAATTAGGCCAGCAAGTCCGTTACGCCATGGCGACCGGCGGCGCGGCGATCTGGTGGCTCAAAGCTCCGCGCCGCCGCTTGCGGGTCGGGGGGGGAATGCCTGCGATTCGGCGAAACGTGCGGCATCAGGATAGAAAAGGCTTTCATCCCCGATGAAAGCCAATTAATGTTTGGCCTCGCTGGCATTTAGGGTTGGCGCAGCGGACACGCCCGGACGATAGGTTGCCAGCGTCCCCAAGTTCCTGTCGTCCCCTTCTGAGCGCCGTGGTGGCCGGCGTATAATGTCTGTCGCCACCGGTTTTCCAAATCCCCCAGCCATCCATCGCCTTGAATGGATGCGGACAGCAAGCCCGTTACATGGTGGGCCCGAAGCGGCTTCAATTCCTGTGCAGCCGCTTTTCAATAGTTTTTCGGGGGACAAAAATTTCAGCCGAACGATTTTGGGCTGCCGTTATTTGCTCCTTTGAAAGTCTCTGGCTAAACAAGTCGCGAGATTGAACGAGCGATTCACGCGACATCACCCCGAAAAAATCTTGACCGTTCGGCGCGTAAGACGCAGCCAAATTAAGCCACACATAAGCCTCCACCAGATCGTGTTTCGCGTGTTCCGCGTCACCAAACACAATAAACACCCAAAATTGTGCGCGTGACATCAGCCAAATATCCTCTGTGATTCTTGGGTCAGCAATGGGCAAAAGGCGGTTTAGGGCTTCATTGGAATTTTTCTCGACCCCGCATCCGGTCGCGTAACATCTTCCGACTTCATAAGCAGCCTTCCCAAAACCCAACTGCTCAGACCTCAAATATCTTTGGAAGGCATCATTGTCGTTTTGGGGGACACCATTGCCCTGTCCATAAAGTTCGGCCAATCTGAAATTTGCCTCGGCATCACCTGCCTTCGCGGCCAGGTCAAACCAATAAGCCGCATCTTGCGGATCGTCGCCCTCAAGCGCATTTCCAAGCGCAAGCTGGGCGGTCACTGATCCTTGATTTGCGGCCTGCTCATACCAGTGAATCGCATCGTCCATGCTCTCCAGTTTTTCGTCGAGATGCATTTGTCGGCAGATTTCACCCAAGCGCCATTGAGCGGGAGCAAAACCTTGTTCCGCAGATTTGCGATACCAGGCAAATGCTTGTTTGTTGTTTTCGCGAACCTGAAAGCCAATTTCGTAGCGTTTCGCAAGAACTGCTTGCGCGCGCCTGTCGCCTGCGTTTGCCTTATGTTTGATTTGTTCGAGGGTCATACGTCCGTGCCGATGCTCTTTACGTCCTGCATATTCAAATCTCGTGATGTCATGGGGGAATCGTACGGGGTAAGAGCCGATTTGAAAACTGATAATCCAGCGGCGATTCATTCAGCCCAAACGGCATTAAAATCTCATCCATCACAGTGCATGGATGAGGCCAGCAAGTCCGTTGCGCGGTGGCGACCGGCGGCGCGGCGAGCTGGTGGCTCAAAGCTCCGCGCCGCCGCTTGCTGGCCTAATCCCAATCCTCGTCAGGATCGTATTCCGGCGGGTCCCGCAACGGCGGGAAGGGGTCGAACACTGGTTCCGATGGCGGCGGCGGCGATTGCATCTGCTGAATGACAATCGTTGGCCGGACATGGTACGTTGAGTTTCCGTTTCGCCGCAAAGCACCGCTCAACACCCACGCCAACAACGCCAGCAAAAGATAAATGATCCCGATAAAAAAGAACAGGCCGTGATCGCGAACGAAGGCGTCCAAGTGTTCCAGTGCCGCCTCTTCCAACTCAAGGGCTTTGATTTGCCAAGGTTGCATAATGTCCTCCTTATGCGGCTGGCGTTGCGGGTTCGGGGTTGCGGTTTGCGGTAATCGCCTTCTGTTGCCGTTCATACTCACTCAAGGACGGCATTTCCACCGGGGCCTTGCGCGAGTAGGCCCGTGCCATGGCCTTGCTATTGTGCCCCAAGTTGACTTGGGCGAACCGTTCGGGATAGCCCGCCGTCTTGGCCCGTTCCGCCCACGCGTACCTGTAGCTGTGCAAGGACACGCCTGTGATGCCAAGTCCTTCGCAGCGTTGTTTGAACTCCGTGGCGCGGTCGCCGGACCGAACGCTTCGCAGGTATGGAAACAATGGGCCGTTCCCCGGCAGGTCGCGCAGGATTTCGGCCATGTCCTCGTCAAACCGCATGATGGCAACGGTCCCGGTCTTCATCCGCTTGTAGCTGATGACGTGGTTGTCCCAATCCACATCCTCGGCTTCAAGAAACGCCAAATCCGATTGCGATGCGCCCAAGTGCCAGGCGAGTTTATAGAACGCCTTGCGTTCGGGATTGGTTTCACGGGCGATGATGGCCAGATGTTCGGCCAGCGTAATGCCACGCTTCTCCTTGAACTCAACGGCGGGCCACTGGCGTTTGGGAATCAACGGCCACGGCAGCCAGTTCATGTCCACGCAGAAGTTGTGCAACCGCCGGAGATAAACATTGGTCGAGACGGTCCCCATTTGCAGGACTTTCAAAAGTGTCTCGCCTTTGGTTTCGATGATGACCTGCGACAGCAGAATGGCGAATGCCTTGTCCTTGGCGGCGGTTTTCCAGCGGTGCTGGTTGGCCCCTTTCTTCATGTTGGTCAGGGCTTCAATGGCTTGCTGCCAGGTGCGCGTCTTGATGCCATTGTCCGAACCCGCCAGATACGCCTTGGCAATTTGGAGGTTCAGAATGGGCTGGCGTTCCGAGTTGTTCCTGGCGTCGATGATTTGCCTGGCCGCGTCGGCATCGTTGGTGCCCAGACTGGTGCGCTTGCCGGTCGTGGTGTCCACGCAGTAGTAGGCTCCGCCACGGATGCCCCGGCAGATGAGACGGTAACGTGCTTTCATGGTGTTCACGCAACCGCGAGTGTAAATGAGGCCGAATCCAGTGAGGTAGCCGATAGGCGGCGGATAAGGCCGGACTATGCTGGTTTCCTACGGATTGGAAAATTGGTGTCCGTTTTGGTGTCCTGCTGGACTCCCGAACCTCCTAAACCATTGCTGCACACACAGTTAGGTTTGGAGGCGGAGGTCGGAATCGGACGCGTCCCGCCTGCCACAAGCCACTCAAAATCAACCGTCTAAATCATCACCGTTGCCTTGATAATAAAGGCGTTCCTGCGTTTTGTCAACGTTAACTTTTACCTGCTTTGGCTAACTGATTTTAACTCCATTTTACTCCCTACTGAGAGGGTTTGCTGGCACTTTCGCTGGCACTTTTCACGAGTTAGACGATGTCTTTGTCAGGCTATAATTCAGGCCGGGCTTATGAACCGGGATGCGGGCGGCGCTTCGGTGCCGGGATGCGCAGAAAAAGCGCTTCATTCTGACCGCCCGTTCTGTCCGCCCGCACTTTTCAGCCACCATTTTGTCGGGCATGGTGCCAAGCAAGCGTACTTCTGAAGCCAGCCAACGGCCACGGAATGCTGGACTGTTCCACCGGGGAATCCCCCGTTGCAACCGCCGGGACCGAACGCCCGATACTCCACGTCCCAGATTCCTGGCGACGGCTGCATCCGGCATGGTCCCAAGCAATTCATCTTCCTTTGTGGTCCAATACTTCCACTGCGGTTCAAACATCGGGATGCCCAACTGGAATCGCCGACCTTTAACCGCATAAACGCTGCACCCGATCCGCTTGGCGGCGGCTTGGTCAGGCATTTGCCCCAGCAAACCGTCTGCTTTCGGCGTCCATTTGTGGCGGTGGCACTGGATGCCCAGCTTGCAGCGACGAACTTGCACGACGGATTCGTTACAGCCCAACTGGCGGGCAATCTCGCTGTCTGGAGCCGTCCCAAGCAATTGGTCTTCTGCCGGAGACCATCGCCGATGTTTCAACCTTCGCGTCACAACGCCAAGGCGGATGCGCCGATCTTTGACCGCCATCACTGTTCGTCGGAGCAACATCGCAATCTGTTCGTCCGGGCGCTTCCCCAGCAGTTGGTCGTCTTCCAGTCGCCACGGTCGGCATTGGCTGTTGATAACTGGAATCCGCAGCTTGACGCGTCGGACCTGCACGGCAATCACGGTGCGCCCCAGTCGCTTGGCCAGCTTGCGGTCGCTCATTGTTCCGAGCAGCTCGTCCTCGGCTTTCAACCATGCCCTGTGCCGGGGATGGAAGCCCGGAATTCCCAGTTGCCGACGGCGGCGGATGACCGCGACCCAAGGCCGTCCCAGTTGGCGGTCGCAGTCCCGGTCTCTCAGCTTTCCAAGCAAGGCATCTTCTTGGGTTGTCCACGGGCGTTCCGGCCGCTTCGGTTGGGGAATTCCCAAATCATAGCGGCGTTGCTGAATGGCCGCCGTTGTGCGATTGAACCGGCTGGAAAAATCCTTGTTCCGCAGCGTTCGGAGCCATTCGTCTTCTTCGGGCGTCCAACGGCGCAATCGGGCATTGAACTTTGCGATTCGGAGCTTGTGCCGCTGTTGTATCACGGCCACTTCCGACCTTCCCAGTTGCGAGGCAATTTCCGCGTCGGATGCCTGGCCGAGCAAGCAGCGGTCTGCCGAGGACCACCAGAGTCCAGCTTTGGAAGGATCGGGCGATTCTAATTCTGATGCGCTCGGCGGAGTGCCGCCCTTAACAGTGCCGTTCATGTGCTGAACTGCCATCATTAATTAATTCAGATGAGCGTATAATGGCAATTCGAGCGAAGCGCCGTCAAGTGCGTCTGTTTTCGTCAGCCCTCAGAATGCCCTTTGCCCACTGACAAAAGCTGCGCCACTTCCACGCGCGCTGATCCTAAAAGCAAGGGCTTTGGCGGGGGCGGAAAAGTCAAGGTGGAGCGCAGAGGGCAAAGGGGCGAGCAATACCTTGAGTTTTTCGCCCCCGCCATATAATCACCCACGACGACAGCGCGCGACTCGTTTTACGCCGAGATGGTAACTTGGTATCCTGTGGGTTTCGCGGCGGCTGGTGATTCCTCATTGGCTGTCTTGTTGCTGTAGATGTTCTTGCAGCGTCCACGGCGGGACGCCTTCGGGAAAGTCCCCGTCACGCGTCACGAACCAGCGTGGGCCGTGATGTCCTCGCCGGGCTTCCTGATAGGCGGCCCATTCCAAAGCGTCTTCGTAAGAGCGGGTTTCCGGCGCGGTGGCCAGCACGGCGCGCAGGTCGTGGGCCGCCAGCGAGAGAATGCGCCAAGCCCCTTGCAACATCCGGCGGATCGTTTGCCGGGCCAACGATTCAGCAGCATCTTCCGCGAGTTGACGCCCACCCTCGGCCACCGGGCGGCCAGCACGATAGCGTACATGATTGTAACTGCTGGTAATGGCCGATGCCGAAATCGTCGCCACCATTCTTCCGGCCTGTACTCGCTCGACCAATTCACAAGATGCTTTTTGCCCAGTTGCTCCAAACGCCTCCGCGTCACACCAGTCAAAGAGCACGTTTTTGTCCAAGTAGCTGTGAGGGACACGTCTTTTATATCCGCCCAGTGCATGGGCGGGCGCGCCTAATTCGTTGATGCGTCCCAGCTTTTGGAGGGCATAATAATGATGTCGGCACAGGCCGCGCCCATACGCACTCTCCTGACATGGTTCCTCATCCTCCACAACCCGGCAGATGGCCGAATTCAATTGCGCCGGACCTTTGAGGGTGTAGGCCGGTTCGCGCTCCGGCAGGAGGAAATCGCCCAACCGGGAACGCATCCGCTGGCGCAAGATGCGGTAATGACGCTGGCAAAGGCCCCGGTATTCGGACGGAGCGGTGCAAGCGATGCCATTCTCAAGAATGTGGCAGGTCCCCGGCTCGGGCGTCGGCCTCCGGTCGAAAACGGCGGCCACCCTGGCTTTGGACGGCTCGGCGATCTGGTCAAACAATTCGCGCCGGTCGAACAACACCACGTAATGATGCGAACACAGGCCCCGTGAATAAGCGACTTCCCCACAGGGCTTGCCATCCTCGCAGACCCGACAGCGCCCTGGCTTCAACCGAAGGCGCAGAATGTAAACGACAGTACTCCGGTCACGCTCCGCCAAACGCTCGAATAATTCCAAGTCGTGCTCCCGCAGCCATCGGTAGTGGCGCTTGCACAACCCCCGTGCATGGGGCAATTCGTTACACGCGACGTCACGCTCCACCACCCGGCAGCAATTCGGCACCAGCTTGCGCCGCAAACGAAAATCCCCTGAATCAACTGAGTGGGCCGCAAAATCGTCCAACCTCAAGTCCGGTCGCTGCCAGATCGCCGCATAGTGGCGGTCGCACAACCCGCGCCGCTGCGCAGGCACCACGCACGGCTCCCCATTGACAACCACCCGGCAAATGCCGGCCTGGAGTTGATCAGCAGCTTTGAGCCGAATTTCGTACTTGCGCTTGACCGGAAGCCCAATCTTTTCGAGCAGACCGCGTGACTTCACGGCCTGATAGTGACGCATACATAAGCCCCGCATGAAGATTTCGGCGGAGCAGGGTGCTCCGTCCTCAGCGGCACGGCAACGCCCTCGGATAAGCTTGGGCGCGCGGGTAAGCAGACCAATATGCTCCGCAGCTTCCATTTTTAATCCCCGCGGTTCGGTTGGCCAAGGGATTTTCTCCAAACCGTTGTCACGGCCCTCGACAAACGACCGCGACTGTCCTGGTCAAATGATCTCACGTCGCGCAGTCTGAGAAACGGCTACCGAAGTGTCAAGAAACGACGCAACAGCGCGCTGACCAAGCCCGGATCATGGAACGGGATTCATTTGTCTCGCCTGAATGCCAAGATGGACCAACCGATAAGCGCAATTATCATCATCGCAAAGGAAAGGTAGCCACTTCCAAAATGCATGTACTTCGTTGCGATGTCGTGCTCCACCAAGTTAAACGGCGATGAGATCAAGAAGAACATTGCTCCTTGAACTAAACCGATAATCGTTCCAGTGGCCAAAAACCACAATCCTTTTAGTTTGTACCGCCGTGCCGCTAAGAAGGCAAAAACCACAATCCCCACTTGCATTAGCAATGTCAGACCGCTAAAAATACAAAACGATAGAACTTTGGCGTCACCGGGTGAAATATTCATGATTTTAGTTAACGTGGCACTGTCGCTTCCCAATTGGGCGAACCGTTCGTATTAGCCATACCGTTGAATATAATGTCCATGAAACTTCCAGGCGTGTCATTGATGCCGAATAGCAAATGAACTTTGCTATACACTCGGCCATCGCGGCTCCTAATAAAGAAAGTCTTTTCCACTAGGTCAGGACCATTGTTGTTTCCAAAACTTCCATTCGCTTGATACCCGTCTCCTGGAGCAACGTATGTTATACTGGATTCCTCGTCAGACGTTTCAATAAAGCCGCCACCAACCACTTCAATATTAATGTTCCAGTTTTGCGGATGTTGTTGGGATATTACACCATCAGGTCGGTTGATAGTGATCTTTAAGTCACCGCCGGTTGCGACGATCTCACCAGAAACTAGATCAAAGATCATTGGTGCGTTTGTAAACGGCAACTTGTATTCCTTCTTTATGCCAACCAACGGCTCGACACCTTGCAATTTCCACATTTTAATAACAACAGGATTGTTTGGGTCCGGAGAAAATCTCTGCGACTCCGGCCATAAAAACGAAAAAATAAAAGAAGTATTGGTTGCGGCCATAACATACCCGATCTTTTCGACATGAATTCCAAGGTTCTCGCCTCGATGTCCGCTTATCGTAAAGTGGCCATTCCCGTCCGTCCTGGTTGACATTCTATCCGTCCCCACACGGGTTCCATTATTCACCTGAATAATGCCCGATACAATCGCCCCTTCAACGGGTGCGTTAAACTGGTCAGCCACGCGTCCATACAAAAGAATTTCCTGATCGTTGAGCTTGGCTAGTTCTTCGCGCATTTGAGGCTCTGTGGTTCCCAATTGCCGCGTTGGGGTCGCAGTGTTTGCAGAACTTTGCGCAACTGGCGCATTTGATGGGGCGTGCGCGCTTTGCGGTGCGGTGGATTCCCCGCTTGTATGTGTGGCATTGGTTTCCGGCGTCGGTCCCGCCACCACAGCCTTTCGTTTTCCAAGCCAAAGTACCAATGTGATCAATACCGCAATAACGGCAATAAATCCTATAATTTGAGGTCGAATCTTCATGGATTGTTAATTCCGAATCCCGATTGGGAAGAGAACAATAATGTATTCCAGTAATTCCATTCCATCCAGCAGTCGCCGCGAAATTGGGCGCTGTGCCAAAAATGGGCTCTGTAGTTGTTGTTGAGTGGATCAGGCGACGGCCACATTGAGCCGCTGGCATTCGCTAGATTTACATTGACGATATTGGTAATTCCCGGCGTTGCGCCCAGCGCCGTTGAGTACGGATTGGCCGCATAAGCCAAAACATCGTAGAGGTCGGTCACACTGTTCACGATGTCGAAATACCGAACACCGCCAAAAGTATAGTCATATTCAAAATGATTCCATGGAGGCGGGTCATTAGTGCTGCCCGCATAGAGGTATTGCCCGCTTCCAAGGAATGTGTCTGGTTTGTGTTCTTGGTCCCAACACCAGGCACTATTCTTAAGCGCATAATCGTTGATGTTATAAAAACTGACTTTGCGTCCAACGGCAGCGACGGTGTTTGTCAGCCGATTTCCGTAAATGTTAGGCGTGAGCGGGTGACCGGGTGCCGGATACCCATGTGCAAAGTAAGTGTAGTCAATCAAGTAGGGTGAAGTCACAGACGCATCATAGACATGCGCCGGTATCGCAGCCTGGCTCGCAACGTACGTGTTCACGATCTGCCCCAACCCTTGCTGCGCCGCCAACCGCAACGCCTCGCCGGTCACGACGTTACCCATGCTGTGTGCCAAAACATATACATGGCCCGGATATTTCACGTTTAAGTCTTGCAACTTGTGCAAAAGACCAGGAGCCGAATTCCATGCCTGATTCTCGCTGCCGTCGAAATTGTGAGGCTGCAAAATCGCATCGATGAGCGTGCCGTTAAAATCGTAATCCGTCGGCCAACGGAAAATGCCGAAGCGACCATGATAACCCTGCCAATAAAGTCGTTTAAACGCCGTCTCTGCAAAGCGATCCTTGTCCTCCGCGTTCATGTTCCAGCCATGCACGAAAAGGATATAAGGCGTATTTGTGTCTTGTGATGCCTCGTAATTGAACGGGGTAGTCATGGAGTTCACTGCCAAATCGTTCATCGCATTCGTTGCGACGGACGATGGCGCCTTGCTCGGCGTGTCACCCACCGTCCAGCGCTCGTACATTTGCTTGATGTCTTTGATTTGAATATATTGAGTCGTTTGTGCCAGAATACTGCTATTTGCATCCCAAATGGTCAATGTCAATCCTCCAATGCCATTGCTCACGCCGCACCAGATGTAATGATTTCCGAGCCAGATGGGGTTGCCGTCGTTGTCGAAGGAACTGAGCGGAATGCTTTGACCTGGACCCAGCCTTCCAACGTAGGCGTTGTTCAATTGGAGTTGAGATTGTTGGACTTGAATTGAGGCGAGATCACTGTTGGTCAGGTAGCCAATACCGCCATCAGTCTCGACAGATGTGAACAAGTCAATCGTCGGGTTGTTTGTATTGGGATTTGTCATGTCACCCCAACTCAGTGTCACAACGCTGCCGTACGGAAGATTGGCCAAAAGGTTCGTCGTAAAACCGCAAACCCACAACCGGGAGAAATCTTCAAGGTCACGTTCGTTCGGTATCACACGGACACCTAGCGGATTAATGTTATAGTAGGTATAATCGTAATCCGGAGTCGGGGTGTGGGGGTCGGCCGTGTACGCGGCATAAGAGTTGCGCGACGCATCATCGTCGTAATTCGTGCCGTCGTCAGCGTCGTAGAGCGAGCGGTCGAAATTGTTGTTCCGCCAGAGAATGTAGGGCGAGTTTGGCGAAGTGTTATCCGGTCCGGTGAATGACAAATCCATCATGCCGTCGTGGTTGACGTCCAAAACCAGCTTTACCACCTGCACCACCCCTGTTCCGCGTACATTCTCTCCCCAATTGGTCATCGTCACCAGAGCGGCAGGGCCGACCACTGTCGGGACAAATTCACCATACGGCGAAACGGCTCCCGCGCTGTTTGTTGTTACATTGCCATTGGAATCAATTTGATAAGCTTGTTCAAAATATTGGCCCAAATAGGAATATAAGCCGGGCGCACCGTTGAGCAACGCTTGCTTTGCGTATCCAGCAAATAAACTGGCCTGGCCAAAACCTGCCACAAGATTATTCGTGTTGTTCGGGAGGTCTGGCGTGAACGAATCCTCCCCTGGCAATGGATAGGATTGAGGCTGCGCAAAATAGTAGTCCACCGTCTTCACTTGGGGGATGGCCGTCTGCGAATAAAAGCCCCCATCCGGGATGCCCGAAATGCTATGCCCAGCCTGCAAGACCGGTGTTTGCAGCATTCCGTTCGTATAATAGGCGAATCGCGCCGAAAGGAACGGCAAGCCAAAGAAATTTGTGGCCGGGGTCGTCATGGAATAATCACCAGCCGAGCCGCTGACGCCATAGCACGAGAGGGAGCCGGGATACGGATAACCCAGATCGGGCTCCGATTGGGGCAGGAAACACGTCCATGTTGTTTGGTTTGGATCCAAAATCGCCGGAATTGTTGTGGAATTGGTGTCTGCCAATTGAAATTGATAGGTTGGTTGTTGGGTCATCGTGACGTTGGCGACCGTCTCCCATGGCCCCGGCCACGGCTCCGGGTCGAAACCCCACACGTCCAGACCAAGCCCGGTCGTCAAATATCCGGTCGTCGGGTCGAGGTCATTGGCCGAGAAAACGAAATTATGGAAAAAGTAGTTTTCCACAAACGGGCGCAAAGTGTTCAAATAAGGGCCGGGGTTGCTATTGTTTGGTATCTTGCTATACGGGGAACTAATGAGCGTCACGTCATATAACCCCGCATAAGCATAGTTTGGATAGTAATAGCTATAACCAAAGTAATTCGCCCACGGATATTCATAGGTTAACGCCCAGTAAGCATTGGCAGATCGAAGGAGAAAAGTGGCGTTCTGCGCAAGCTGCTGCCGGCCATCGTAAAAAGGCGTGGGACTATATTGAGCGCCTTGATACCACGACAACGAGTCGGCCTCGGCCATGTCACTGAGGCTTCCGTTTGAATTGGCCGTTTGCACATACCAATCCTCATCGCCATTAGCCATTGAAGAACTATTGAACCAGCCCACAGGCAACAAGGCGCTATTATTATTGAGGGAACTTAGCGGCAAACTGTGTGTAGTTTGCGAATAGGAATATGTATCCCAATTATAATCGCTGCAAGTTAGAAGCAGGCTTGTTGTACCAGCAGGTATCGGTCCTTGCACGATTAATTGCTCTTGCCCCTGTGAGCCGACGTATATTTGAGCCGAAACCGAATTGCCGGCGTTGAACATCGTCAGGGTATTGGTCGCAGAATTTCCCTGCGAATATATGGCATGAATGGAGTACGTCGGTTCGCCGGATTCCGGCACAAAGCTGGTGATGGGCGAATTGTCCACAAAACTGGTTGCGTTGCTTGACAAAGCGAATTGTGTGTTCCTGTATGGGTTGGGATTGAAACGCTGGATTGAATAGCCGGTGACATTTCCTTGTGAAGGCTGCCACGTTGCTGTTACTGTTCCGCTATGTGTATTGTACAAGACTGAGAATGCTTGGGGCGCAGGCGGTCTATAAAAGCTGGTCGGGTTCCATCCATTCTGGAACTTTTGTAGATTACTCCAACCGTCGCCGGCTGGGTCCCCGTTGGGGTCAACGCCAGTTGTTCCAAAATATTGTAATTGCCACCAAAGAGGCAGGCCGCTTCCGTCGTCAGCATCCGACCGCAGGCGAATGAAGAGATTGGTGCGCCCACCTTGGAAAACGCTCAACGGCGTCCAGTTTGCCGTTTCTGAACCAAGAATGCTATTCTCATACTGCCAATCTGTCTGTAAGAGGTTTGTACGAGAGAATATATCGTAAGTAACATCTGCCGCCGTGTTGGTTGCGATTCCGTTCAGGTAACCGGAGGCAACCGCTGCCTGCGCAATCCACAGATTTGTCCCGTATATAATCACGGGTGAATTGGTAAGGCCATTAGGCGAATAGGAATTTGTGCTACCGCCGGAACCCGGCAGTGGAGGAGAGTCCATTGCGCTCATGGTCATCGGGCTTGCAGTCGAAAGCGAATCATAAGGATAATTTAAATCGTTCAGGAGGAAGCTGCCATCGCTCATTGGCCATGCGGCCACGCCAATCGTGTCCCCCGGTAATGGTGGCATCGAGGGTTGCTGGAGGCTCCAATACGTCCCGCCGATACCGCTCCTGGGAAGTGACGACATCGGTATTGCGGGGGTGGCGTTCAGCACGTTTGCCAAAGCCGAAAGTTCGCTGTCCGAATACGTCTTGAACGAAGAAATATTCGTGCCGCTCAATACGAGCACTCCGTTCTCCGAGAGACCGGAAAGGTTGATGCTTGAAAAGGTGTCAGCCGATTCCTGTGCTCGCACAACCTCAGCCGCCATGACGGCGACAAGACACAGGGTTCCGGGCACGAATCCGCGAAACAGACGCAAACGGTTTCCGATGATCGATGGCGAAACGGCGCTTCGTTTAATGTGATTTTTCATACTGTGCTACGTCTCCTGTTACTGACTACGTCCAGTGGTTTAAAGGTTCGTTTGAAATTGATGGCTATGGAGCTTCGCCCCCTGCGGTTCTGCAAGTCACCAGCATTGGCGCGCACCGTGACTGATTGCGGAGCCTCAATTATGCCCGCTGCGTCTCCGTCCGGCGCTGTTCCATGATTTTCGGCTGCAAGTTGTGCCTTTCCAACTCGCCAGGCTGCGCGCAACATATTTACGAAACTCTTGCCGTAGAGACGGCGTGCATGGGCCGCCAATTCCAAGGCAGCAGGCGAAGGCTTGCGCCCTGCTCCCCTTTCCCGTTCCCGCAGCCCAAGTGACACAAAAATACGGCTCAGGGTGCTTCGGACAGATGCCCTCGAGTAACCCGCTTCGACGGCCCACGCCACGAGCGTTTGTCGAGAAACGCCTTCGCCAATCAAATCCTTGACCAAGTCTTGCAGCAGCGCGGCGTTGTTGACGCGCACACCAAAGCATCGAAGGAATCTTTCCTTGAGCGCCTGGGAACTCAACTGCTTTCCGTGGCTGAGGATTTTCATCTGACTTGCTTGGGTATTGTGACGGCTCTTGACGGTGGTCCAAAGGCGGTCACGTTACAATTATGTGAATGCGCGTCACGGACACTGAATTGATGGTCCTCGCGAAGACGCTCAAAGTGAAGGGGACGGCACGGCGTTCGCCCCCGAACCAGGGGCATTCCCGGCAAACCTGAAATTCTTGTTTGAAGGGTTTTCATGTTAAGAAGTCAGATAACTTATGTTTTCTTTGGCGCACATCCATTTTCCAAATACTGGATTGCGTTGCAAGCCAAATCCAAATTTCTTTTTACGATATATGTATCGTTCATATTTCGGGCTGAATAGCGATGTAATATGTCGTGGCCATTGCCAGAAAAGAATGGAAGCGAATCAAAGCCTTCGGCGCGAACGTGCGCCGGGAGCGGGTCCGCAAACGCTTGACGCAGGAGAAACTGGCTGAGCGGGCCGAAATTGCCACACGCAATCTGCAAAAAATTGAGGCTGGGGAAATAAACATTTTGGCCACCACGGTGTTCAGGATTCAACTGGCGCTGCGTTGTCCCTACAAGCGGCTGATGCCCTCCGAGTGATGGCGGAGCGAATTCTCGACACAAATTCTTTGGCGTCAAAAGGCTTCTCAATGAAATCAGCCGCGCCGAGACTAAAAGCGCGTTGTCGATCTTCAAGGGTGGCTTGCCCGGAAACAAACACCACGGGGGTCTCCTTTAGTTGAGGGATTTCTCTGAGACATTTGAGCAATTCGAAGCCATCCAAGCCGGGCATTCCAATGTCAACCGTGATTAAAGCGAACGGTTCCGCCTGTGCCCTGCGCAGCGCTTGGTCGGCATTCAGTGCCGCCTCCGCTGTGCAACCGGCGCGCGTCAAGATAAAGACCATCATCATCGCCACGGCGATTTGATCGTCCACCACCAGAATTCTTGTTTTAGCTTTCATCAGACCGACGTTCACGCCATTTTCGGACTTTCAAGGGACCGGGGCTTCAAATAAGCGTGCTTGAACCCACGTCTTGGAAATTGAGTATCAGTTCTGAAATTTAAGTCAATACTGTTCTTGTAAAAGAACAGATGTTTCCGGCGCTGGCATAGTCTTGACGCTGGATGACTGCTCCGCTCAATCTCGTTGGCCCCCAGGTGCGGCGATTTCGCATCAAGAAAAAGCTCACCCAAGAAGCGCTTGCGGCCAGGCTGCAAATCGAGCATTGGGATGTCAGCCGCGAATCGCTGGCCAAGTTGGAATCACAATTCCGACGAGTGCCGGATTGTGAACTGTTGTTTCTGGCCAAAGTTCTTGGCGTCGAGGTCATGGATTTGTTTCCCGCCAAGCTGGATTTGAAAAAACTGGACCCGGCATTGCGTCTAAAAGTATCCACCAAATTCCCCCGTCATAAGCGCCGCCATTGATGATTAACTCGCGCGGCAAGCCAAGGCGGGCGTTCACCGGGTCATTTTGGGTGAATTGAGGTAATGGCAAGACAATAGCCAAGACCAAATGCAAGCAATACGCAGACTGCCCACCACATGATCGTCTGCCACGCGAAACGGCTTTGAAGATCATTGGAAACTTCTTCCAACCGTTCGCACTGAACCGACATACGGGCCTTTGCTCCGTTCCATTCAGATACAGCGCCGTCCATCACTGATTTGACCCGCCCAGCAACTTTCTCGGCCACGGCAAGCTCCGCCTGGATTTGCTCGGCGGCTGTTTGGATGGCTTTTGCATGGGCTTCGAGGGCCGTTTTTGTCTCGGCTTGCTGCTGTTTGCCGTTACTGGAAAAGCCATCCAGCAGCAGCTTGGTTTGTTGGCGATATTCGGCCAGATGTTGCTCCAGCCATTTCCGGCTGTCGGCGATGGCGCGCGGCACGCTGGCGGCGGCCAGCAATTGCGCGGAGGTCAACAAGGTCAATTGCACCGGAAAATTGTCCGCCGGTCCGACGCGCCATTCGTGTAGCAGGCGGTAAACCCTGTCCACCTCCTCTTTCGTCATCCGGGTGGTCAGGACGGCCAAATCGTCCTTGTCTATATCCATAACCTCATTCCCCCAAATTGAGCATCGGCCCGTTGGGGCGGATTGGCTTGGTCTCCGGCTCGGACGGGGGTTGAATATCCGGCCTGAATTCCTCCGGCACCAGCAAATCGGCAACGGCGTCATATTGCCGGAACATCTTTTGCATCGCCCATTGCATTTCCCCGGTCAACTCCAGGTCAAGGTGCGGATTGCCGGGCGTCGCCACATCGGCGAAACTCAATTTGCGGCCGGCGGTTCGTTCGGCGCGTTTAATTGCCAGCAAGGTGACGGTGGTAACGACCGGCATCGTGATCTCCCTGGCACCGAAATTTTTCAGTTCCGCTTCGATCTTCGATTTCTTAAACAGATTGGTGCGAACCTGGGCCGGATTGTGGACGATTATGTAATCCACGCGGTCGCCCGCGAAAAAGAACAGGTCGAGCAGGTTGCTCATGCTCTCGGTGTCTTCACTTGGAAACAGGAAGAAGGTGAATCGCACGCCTTGTTGGGCCAGCGATTCGAGCAACTGCAATGATTCCAATGCCTGCACGATGAGGCCGTCGGCCTGCGCCCGGCAATCAACAATATGGATTGGCGGGTCACTGTGCAGGACTTTGCGGAACATTCCCAGCAAGGTGGATTTGCTCTCGTCTTCGCTGCCAAGTTGGTAGGACAGCACTTGGTCGGGATGGCGGTCGGCGAAGGAATGGTGCCGGTCATCGAGGTCGGAACCGGCCCAAGTGATTTGGTGATAATCGAGCCAAGCGGCGCGAAATTCCGCCTCGAAACTTTTGCCGAGACTGCCTTTGGATTGGGGATTGATGTGGATGCGTTTGGTAATGTTGGTGTTCATGTGAAGTCTCCATCGTTGAGTTTGTTGCGGTCAGGTTGTTTGAAATCGGGTTTCGCTGGCAAGGGC
>Ga0302274_10001210_pt1 | contig 24974 bp, 28 predicted proteins | sample III_Bog_N2_1_FD_198755 | JGI IMG/M metagenome (GOLD analysis project Ga0302274, IMG submission 198755) | Peat permafrost microbial communities from Stordalen Mire near Abisko, Sweden - III_Bog_N2_1 | ecosystem: Environmental > Terrestrial > Soil > Wetlands > Peat | place: Sweden: Abisko...
GAGACAAGTACCTGACCATGTTTTTGCTATTGCCAGCCGTACCATTGAAACTTTGACAAAGACCCAAGAAATAGGAGAAATATACCAATTATACGATTTTACAAGAATGAGGAATGGAGATTTTAACCTAGCTTATATACCTTCCTCATATGTCCCCAAGACTAAAGAATTGTTTGATCTTCAAGAAATGCAGTCACTTTTTAATTTAGGATATACCCAAGCACTGCGAGGGTATGATTGGAAAAAAGAACCTCCCGGGTTAAATGAATAAAATATGAGGAGTATGTTACAAAAGTAAACGGGGTCAGTCCCGCGTATTTATCCCTTTTGAGGAATTCTCCATGACTCCCTAACGCAGGAAGTTTCGATGCAGGAGCAGGCGTCGCGAGTGACGGCGCATGTAATAACATACGCCGAACAAGCAGCAACGAACTCCTCCGCGAAAATCCCAAGGTCACCAAAGAACGTTCAACTCTGTTTGTCGAATAAAGTCCCGGTGTCTCTGCAACGGCACTCTGGCTGACTAGTGGCCGCCGTTAGAGGTTGGCACAACAGTGCTTCCTCCCGGTACCTGGCCATACGAAGGCGGTGAATCATCAGCGTTGGAACCCCAGCTTTTATTGGCAACAGCACCCAGGTTGAACACAAGATCGGCTCCATGGGTGAGGGTATCCCACGGGATCCAGAGATGTTCACTCGGCACACCGTTGATCGTCAGACTTTGGATATACTTATTGTCCAGCGAGGCATTCTTCGCGGTGACACGAATATCTTTCCCATTCTTGAGGTGGATCACATAAGAGAAGAGCGGCGAAGTGATCGTAAAACCGCCTATTCCGGGGATGGCGGGATACAGTCCGAGCGTCATGTAAACATACCAGGCCGACATCGTCCCCGTATCATCATTGGGATCCCAGCCGCTGGGTGGTTGGGGAAGCTTGGGGAGTCCTCCGATCCACAACTCATTGTTCACGAAGGAATCGGTCATGATCTTTCGGAGCAACTGCTGGGTTTTCCAGGGTTGTTGCAGCCAGTTATAGACATAGGGAACATGGATTCCCGGCTCGTTGGCCGGGTTATAATAGGGCTGGTCGTTATAGGGAACCAGTTGTGAGGTGTGTTTATCGAGTCTCTCACTTGCTTTCGAGGTCCCTCCCATCAGGGAAATCAGCTTGTTGTAGTTGATGGGGGAACACCACACCTGCTCCTCAATAAAGGTCTCCCGACCATCTCCCTTAAAGTTTCCAACATTCCCCAACTTATCGGGTCGTGAGGGATCCCAGAGATTGAAAATGGTTTGCGCCCTGTTCCTGAAATAACGGAACGCGGCGGAATCCCCCGCTGCCTTGCAGATGGTGGCGATCCCCATATCGGCATTGCCCGATTCCATTTCTTCGGCCTGACTCTCCTTATTTCCACCGTGCATATGTTGATCGAGCGAATTCCATTTCAGGGAAGGAGTCGTCCCATACTTGATCAAGGCTTCCTTGGTCGCCGCCAGACCGATGTTGGTGGCACCAAATGCATAGGCGCTTCCGATATAGGCACAGGCCGGACCACCGGGCATGCAGTCGATCTCCTTGTTCCCCCAAGTCCATTTGGGCAGCATTCCTCCATGCTGCTGTCCTGACAGTACCAGTGACCTCACGATGTCGGAAGCAATGTCCGGCGCGATGATAGCCAGGAGTTGGGCTTGTGTCCTGTAAACATCCCATCCGGAAAATCCGGCGTAGAACTTGTGTCCTATATCGACGGTATGGATCTGGTCATCGAATCCGATATACCTCCCGTCCACATCGCTGAAGACCTTGGGATCCTGGCATGCCCTGTAGAGAGCGGTGTAAAACATTTGGAGCCTCTCCACGGGCGCACCCGATGTGTACTCAATGGAGTTCAAGAGGGTGTTCCATGCGATGTCGGTATCCGACTTGACCTTCTCGAAATTCCATCCGGCAATCTCCGTGTTCAGGTTGTGGAGGGCATTATCCACGCTCACATAAGAGAGGGCGATTTTCATCGTCACCGCCGGTTTTGCGGTCGTATCGAACTTCACAAAGCCCTGCCCCTTTTGCCACGTTCCGGAATTACTGAACGGAGTATTAAAAACCGCGGCATAGTATGTTTTATGCAGGTTGCCGCCAAAGTCTTTCGCCACCGAATATCCCGTCACTGTGTGATGAGCAGCATCAATGGAAATGGCTCCCGGGGTGTCGGGACTGAATGCGACCGGATTAAAAATAACGCATGAATTTGTTGAGGAGGGGAAGGTGTATCTGGCAATACCGGAATGGACGGTAGCGGCCATTTCCACAGCAACCTTTGGTCCATCCAGATGAACTTGGTAGTAGCCTGGAGAAGCCTTTTCGCCACTGATTGCGGTCGAGTAAGAGTCCGCGTTAACCGGAGCTGAACTGCAGGAATTTATCGTCACCATGTAGGGCGCATCCGCCATGGCCGGTGCCCCAACCCCACCCATGGTGGAAAGAGAAAACCAATCGATTGTGTGCTTCGTCACCGAATAGACCGTCGCCCCGCCGAAGATATTGACTGGATTCCATGCCAGCAGGCCGAAAGGGGCTTGTGCTCCGGGGTATTCGTTACAACCCTCTGATACGCCAATCAGTGGATTCACATACTGCGTGACATTCGAGCCGGCATCAGCCGCAAAAGAAGCGGTTTGGATGAAAACCGGGGCACAGCAAAGAAAGACGAAAGAGCGCAGAGGGAACATACTGTGTTTCTTAAGAGGTAAGACCGCTATTTCACCGGGTCGATTTCAAACGGCGGTGTGCGCATGAGCACGACATCACTTCGGCTAAAAGGGGCGGTCGTGCATTGTATCAAGAAATCGAAAGAGAGATTTACTGCACTGGTGGAGTTGGTGGAGCAAACAGGTCCGGGGGCGATTGATTCTGCTGCTGTCGCTGCGCGCGGAGGGCCGCCGCCCTGGCCTGAGCCTGTTTGATCACCGGAAGACTCATCGCTCCAAAGATGAAGACAAGATAGAGAATAATCAGCGTCTGTAAGGTAAACACAGGTGCGCAGAGATAAGCCAGAGGATGGCGCGGTGCCCGTCGGCTGAACTCGGGATCTTTGATGGCAAGGATATTGGAGACACGCTGCGAGAGCGTCGGGTAGTTCGCCGCGAGTTCATGCCAGGAGACAAAAAATCCTCTCTTAGCATGATACTGGCGGGCAAAGACCACAGGATCAAGCAACGGGGCGGCTTCCTTCCCTCCGGCCAGCACAAGGAGACCATGGGCCGATCCGTCCAGACTGCCCGAGGCGAAGTATCCGAAGCGGTCGCAGGTTGCCTCGCAGGCGCGATGATACGCTTTTCCGAGCAAGGGAATGATCAATGTGGGGAGCAGCAGCAGACGTTTGAGAATGTGTCCGCGCTGGATATGACCGATTTCATGCCCGATCAAAAAGCGCACTTGGGGAGAATCCTGACCCAAGGCTTCCAGCAGATCGGAATTAATCACGACGAAATTTCGCCCGCTATGGCGCATTGCGAAAGCATTGAGGAGCCCGTTGGCCTGCAAAATATAAAATGCGGGGATTTCTTCGAGCCCGAGTTTTTTGCAGACCTCTCCATGCACGGCATGGAGGACAGGGAGTTGCTCCGGTGTGACCTCGACCGATTCCGATTTCAGGCGGGCCGCCAGCAGGCCACTGGCCATCCAGGCTGCAAATCCGATTAACAGGGCATAGAGAATCCCGAAAATACTGATCGCGACGGCTATCCACAGAATGATGGAAATGATCAGGAGCAGAGTGAAATAGGTCTTCTCTTTGGGTAGGGTTAATTGATTTTGCTCAAGCGCGATGGCATCGGATGCTTCCATGCCAGCGAGGAAGTCAAATCACTCTGGCGAAGTCAAAGGAATAGTGTGAACGGGTGATCCATCAAGAGACGAATTTAAAACCCTGCTTGACATGCAACCAAATGGTTACATATTTTTACCAGTGATGGATGCAGTCTTCAAAGCATTGGCCGATGAGAGCCGCAGAAAACTGCTGGATCAGTTGCACAAGAGCAACGGCCAGACGCTCGGCGAACTCTGCCTTCACTTGGAGATGTCGCGTCAGGCGGTGACGAAGCACCTGTTGATCCTCGAAAGGGCAAATCTGGTCGCCGTCGTCTGGCGTGGACGCGAGAAGCTGCATTTCCTCAATCCGGTGCCGCTGCATGAAATCAGCGAACGATGGATCAGCAAATACGAACGCCACCGCCTCCAGGCGTTGAGCGATCTGAAATCAACACTCGAACAACCAAAGAAAGGATAATGTTATGGCAAAATCAGCATTCGTTTATGTGACCTACAGACGCACCACACCGGAGAAGCTCTGGGAGGTGCTGACCACGCCGGAATTCACCCGAAAGTATTGGGGTGGCAACGCCAACTTCTCGGACTGGAAACCGGGATCGAAGTGGCTGCATCTCGGAAAACCCGAGGAGGGGGTTTATGTGGAGGGGGAAGTCTTGGAGAGCCTGCCGCCGAAGCGTCTGGTGCTGACCTGGGCCGATCCCGAGGATCTGACGGACGGCTCCAAGCTGACCTTCGACATCGAGCCTGTCGCGGACTTGGTACGCCTGAGTGTGCTGCATGGTGACTTCAAGGCCGATTCAATCATGGCTGGCAAGGTCTCCCAAGGGTGGCCGCTTGTGCTCTCCAGCCTGAAGTCGTATCTGGAAACAGGCAGTCCTATCGACATCTGGTCTGCCAAAGCCCCCTGCAAGCAGTCCTGATGGCGCGTCGAGAAGGGCTGAAAGATGCAAGCCACCCGAATGAAAGGAAGCACTATGAAAACAATGAAAAACAAGCCGCTCCGTTACACCAAAGTCCCAAACCACTCCGTTGAATGAACACAATCCTCCTCCTCTTCGTCTCGAATGTCTTCATGACCTTCGCCTGGTATGGACATCTCAAATATGGTCACTCCTGGCCGCTCTGGAAGGTGATCCTGATCTCCTGGGGAATCGCTTTGATAGAATATTGCTTCGCCGTGCCGGCCAACCGGCTCGGCTACGGAACTTTCTCCGCATTCCAGCTCAAGATCGCGCAAGAGGTGATCACGCTGATTGTCTTCGTCGGATTTGCGGTGTTCTACCTGAAGGAGAAATTCGCATGGAACTATGTGGTGGCGTTCATCTTCCTTGCGGTGGCCGCGTTCTTTGCTTTTGCCTTCAAGGCTCCCGGTCCCACTGCTTGAAGGCCTGATTTCAAGGATGCAAGTTCGGAGAGGGTCTCAACCGCTCGCATTAACGCCTGCTGTCCATAAGCAGGAAGTATCGATGCAGAGAAGCAGGCATCGCGAGCGACGGCGTATGCAAGAGACGTCGTGCAAACAGCAACAAACTCCTGCGCGAAAATCGCAAGTTCAGGAAAGAACATCCGAAAATATTTGTCGAAGGGAGGTCCCGGGGTTATGCAGAGGCAACACCATGAGCACTCCACGCATCCTCGCCTTTGGCGGCAGCCTCCGCCGTGATTCCTTCAACCAAAAAATCGCCGTACTCGCCGCCGCAGGGGCGCGCGAAGCGGGAGCCGAGGTGACGGTGATCGAGTTGCGCGACTATCCGTTGCCACTCTTTGATCAGGATCTGGAAGCAGCAAGCGGTCTCCCCTCAGAGGCGAAGAAGTTGAAGGAGTTGTTCCTGAAGTCTGACGGGCTGATTATTGCCTCGCCGGAATACAACAGCAGCGTGACGGCGGCACTGAAAAACGCGATCGACTGGATCTCCCGGGCCGAATCCCCTGATGAACCTCCCATCGCCGCCCTCTCCGGAAAGACGGCACTCATTCTTTCTGCCTCTCCCGGAGGTCTCGGCGGGCTGCGCGGACTGGTTCACCTCCGTTCTATCCTCGGCAACCTCGGCATCATCGTGCTGCCCGACCAGATCGCCATTCCGGCAGCCTACGAAGCAATCAAGCCTGACGGCACGCTCTCCGATCCGAAGCAAACGGAAAAAGTAAAGCAACTCGGCGCCAAGCTGACCGATCACTTAAAAAAGCTTCTGGCCTGATTCGTGCCACTGAATTCGAACGTTATCCTTCCGGAAATACGGATCGGGCACTGGTCCGGGGCTAGAGCTTCAGCTGATTAGGATGTCTCATCTTGTGAAATGATTCTTGCGCAGCCGTAACGCATACGTAGTAACGGCCCGGCAAGCAATCGCAGGGACACTGAGATTTTGAATCTGAAGATGGTCAGCCCGCCGGATCCGCATTGAGTTTGCTCTTCTCCTTGATCCAATAATTCAATTAGTCCCACTCCGCTCCCTCTGCGCGAGAAATTTCCCTTTTTCTGAATGTGTCAGAATCAATCAAAAATACTCTATTACCGACTCGATTTGGGCGGGCTCGTAAAACCCGCCTTGTCCAACTGATCCGGGAGTTGAACGATCCTGCGAAAGCGACTGGAGTCATAGCCTTGTTCCTCAAAGTGGCGAAGTAGCTCCCGATAGCTCTTCTCATCGATTTTCGGAGAACGGGAATAAATCCACCCAAGCTGACGATTGGGATATCCAAAGAGCAGATAGTTGTCATCAGGGCTTACATAAAGCAGAGGAAAGGGTGCACTGATCGGGCCGAAGAAATGAACATGCCACAAGGCATTGTGAGTGCCGGGAGTGATCGTGTCGTGAACGGTGTAATGCTCCTCTTTCCTGGAAAAACTATCCCGATGAGTGAAGAAATCCTCGCGAATGCTTCCATCCGGCAGCAGCGAGTAATAGTCATACATCCCGACCAGATGCTTCTCAAAGCCGTTCGGAATCGCAGCCAGAATATACCACCCGCCGACGATGCGCGAGAGATCGACGGACGGGGCAAGCTGAAGCGGCTGGGCCGTGACGAGGGAACAACTGAGGATGGGAAGCCAAAGAAGCAACGAAGGGAATTTAAAGAATTTCATCGGCCTCCCTAAGACCTTCGCCCAATGAGCCAATCCGTCAAAGTCGCAAAGAAATAACTTAAAGCTATCACGAACCTCATTGCTCATCGGGATTGTGAAATCAGCAGTGGATCCATAATCTTGGGAATAAGTATCTCATGCACTCCCGCGATCCCATCCACCCTGAAGTCCGGATCGGGCACACCCACCTCAAGGTGGCCAATCTGGATCGGGCGCTGGGATTCTGGCATGGCGTTCTCGGATTTGAGATCACGCAGCGTTTTGGAACGCAGGCGGCCTTTCTCTCCGCAGGCGGCTATCATCACCATATCGGTCTGAATACCTGGGAGAGCAAGAGCGGCACTCCTCCTCCACCCGGCACGACCGGGCTTTATCATGTGGCGATCCTCTATCCCAACCGCGCCGCCCTCGCCGATGCGCTGAGACGACTGATCGCCGCAGGGATTCCCCTCGATGGTGCCTCGGATCATGGCGTGAGCGAGGCCCTGTATCTGCGCGATCCCGATGGAAATGGCGTGGAACTTTACCGCGACCGCCCGCAATCAGAATGGCCGCGCACGGCCTCGGGCGAACTCGCCATGACGACGCTGCCACTGGATCTCGGAGCTTTGCTGAAAGAGGCACAGCCTTCTTAACCCCCGGGGTGTCATCCTGGGGAACACGATTATTAAGAATTAGGAGTTAATACCAATTGCCAAAATGACCGGACGGCGCTTTGGACACCGTCCGGCTATGATCATGTGGGAAGATGATTAGACCTGCCCGATGCCGCCATCGACATAGAGGTCGGCTCCAACCACATACTTGGATTCATCTGATGCCAGAAATACGACCGCATCGGCAATCTCCTCGGCGGTTCCGAAGCGACCGGCTGGAACCTGCTTCACAATATCCCCTCCAGCTTCCTGGGTCTGCTCTTCGGTAAGGCCGGTTTTTCCCCAGATTGGGGTGCCGATCGGGCCGGGACTCACAGAGTTCACACGGATGCCGCGCGGAGCCAGTTCGGCGGACATGCCCCGGGCAAAGTTCCGGACTGCAGCCTTGGTTCCGGCGTAGGCGATAAAACCGGGAAATCCTTTGGCGTTTACCGTGGAGCTGTTGATAATGACACTGCTTCCTTCGACGAGCACACCAAGTGCCTTCTGCACACCAAAGAAGACGCCCTTGACGTTGGTGGCAAAGAGAGTGTCGAAAATCTCCTCGGTGGTCTGCTCGATCGAGGCTACCGGCGCAATTCCCGCATTCAGAAAGAGAATGTCCAGGCGCCCGAATGTGGCCTTCACCTGATCAAAAGCTGACTGGATTTCAGCGGGCTTCGCGGCATCGGCTTTGATGGCAGTTATCTTATCACTGCCAAGCTGCGCGACGGCCTCCGTCAGCGATTGCTGATTGCGACCCGTGATGATGACTTGCGCTCCCTCTTCCAGGAAACGCTTCGCCGTGGCATATCCGATACCGCTGTTGCCTCCTGTAATCAGGGCAATTTTATTTTGTAATCTCATTTTCGTTTTGTTGATGGTTCAGTAATCGAGTTTGTTCAGTGATTGCCGTTCAGCGATGCCTTAAGCCTTGCCGCCGAAAGTGACATGGTCATCGAGGTCAAGCAGGTCGGCCCAGGTGGAGATGTCCTCACGGGTCTTTGAGAGTTTGCCGAGCATCTCAACAAAAAAACCGAGGGTTTCCGCATCGCTGTCCGGCCCTCTCCGCTGCTGATAATCGCTCCATTGGCCGATTTCCCAGGGAGTATGCCGATGCTTTGCATTTTCTTGGATCCAGTTCAGGATTTCCCCGTCGCCAAGACCTTTGGCCACTTCGGCTTTCAGAGCCTCGTGATCGACGCCCGTGAAGTTGAAAAAGTGCTGATCAAGGGGACAGTTGTAATGATACTCGCCGGAAGTTCCGGCCAGTGAGGCCCTGCACTTGTCGAGCAGGCGTGGGAGCAGGACATATCCGCCAAGGCGGATGCGGGGACTGCGTGGTGGGCGTTGTGTCAGGTTCATTGCTTTTGTTTGTTTGGGTTTGTTGTGGTTACCATTGTGTTATTAGACCAGTCGGTTTTCTGATCTGAAATAGAAGAGATTCAGGATGGGGTAAGAATAATCTCCTGCGTGATGAAGTTCAGCGTCGCACGCAGGGGTTCGGCATTCCGCTCCACCGAGGCGCGTTGCATGGCTCCGGTCCATAAATCTCCGATCACCATCGCGGCAAGGCGGGGATCCATTCTGCAGCGTAGAGCGCCTTTCTCCAGCCCCTCGCGGATCGCCGCCTCGTTGATACCGATCCACTCCTGATAACCATCCGCCAGCACCTGGCGCATGGCATCGCTGAAATCGGAAACTTCACTTGCCAGTTTCACAACAAGGCAGGGACACTTCCCTTTATTGGCCATCAAGCCGGCGATCGTGGACTCGAGATAGGTGATGATTCGCAGGCGGGGATTGGCCTCGGGTTCCGAGGAGAGGAGCATCCGGCGCTTATGCGCGCTGGCATCCGAAACGTAATGGCGAAGAATCTCGACTCCGAATTGTTCCTTGGACTCGAAATGATGGTAGAAAGAACCCTTTGGCACCCGCTCGGATTTCAGGATCTCATTGAGCCCCACGCCATGAAACCCCTTTTCGAGCATGATCGCTTGCGCTGCATCCAAGATGCGTTCTTTGGTAGAGCGGGGTTCCATGAACAGACCATAATAGACCGAACGGTCTATTTGTCAATAGGATTTTCTTCGCATGCATTTTCAGATGGGGCAGGAATCGGGGATTAGAAAATTTTTTTCGCGGGGGAGGTAAGAATATCTCCTCTCGCTGCATCAAAAAAGTAAGCCGCAAATTCACAGAATGCCCGGCCCATCAAAAGAAACAGTCAACTCAACCCTACACCATCCATACCTATGTCACACATACCCACAGTCAGCGAATCCACAGCCACTCCCGAGCAACAAGCCATCCTCACAGCCGTGAGGAAGTCGCTTGGGATCGTCCCCAACCTCGTCTCCACTTTGGCCCAGTCGCCCGCAGCGGCGAATGCCTATCTGGCTTTCAGTGGTGCCCTGAGCAAAGGCTCACTCTCGGCCAAGACCCGCGAGCTCATCGCGCTCGCCGTCGGAGAAGCCAACTCCTGCGACTACTGCGTCTCGGCACACACCTACCTGGGCAACCACGCGGGACTTACCGAAGAGGAAGTTCTGGATGCACGCCGTGGCACCTCAAGCGAGCCTAAGCGCAAGGCCGCCCTCTCCTTCATTAAGAAGTTGGTTGCCGAGCGGGGTCATGTCCGTGCCGAGGATATCGAGTCCCTGCGCCAGCAGGGATTTAGCGAGGGTGATATCGTTGAGATCGTGGCCAATACGGCTCTCAATATCTTCACCAACTACTTCAATCATGTGGCTGCCACGGAGATCGATTTTCCTGTCGCACCAAAGCTTGAAGCTCAGGCCTGACCGCATTACATCTACGGCCATCCGATTCGCTCCCCATGGCGTGTCGGATGGCCAAGGATGACAACAACTGAAATCAACTGGGTGGAATCCCTTCGCTCTCCGAACCGCGTGGAGCAGGCTGACGCCATGAAGTCGCTGGGAGAGATTTTAATCAAGGGCCTTCGCGTCGCCCTTGGTGGTCGCCCCGATGTCAGTGAGTCTCATCTGGAGGACTTTGCCCAAGACGGATTATTGCGAGTCTTGGACAAACTCGACCAGTTTCAAGGCCGGAGCCTCTTCACGACCTGGGCTCAGTCCGTCACGCTGAATACCGCCTTTGCGGAACTTCGACGCAAGCGGTGGCGCGATGTCTCTCTCGACGCCCTGATTGAGCAGGGTGAGCATCTTGCCGAACCATCCACTCTACCCGATGATGCCCTCGGGGCCGGTGAAGACCAATCACGCGTGGTCGGCGCCTTGAGAAAAGCCATTGCCGAAGAACTCACTCCGAAGCAACGCGCCGCAATTCTCGCCGAACTTGGAGGCATGCCTTTCGATCAAGTTTGCAGCCTTCTGGATACCAGCCGCAACGCTGGCTACAAACTTCTCCACGATGCACGGCGTGCACTCAAGCGACACCTTGAGGAAGCAGGTATCAAGGGAAGTGACATTCAGACGGCCTTCACCTCATGAATCCAGAACGCCCAAAACTTTCCCCTGCACAGGTCTCGGAATTTCTCCGCCAGATTGCTCATACCCGTGATCACGAGGTGGACTGCGGAACCTGCATCGAGTTCATCGGCGAATTCGCCGAGAAAAAACTCACCGGCTGCGAACTCGACACCGCACTTGCAAGCATCGAGCACCACCTGAGCCTCTGCCCCGAATGTACGGAGGAATACCTGGCCTTGAAAAAGATTCTGGAGGCAGCGCGTTAAAAGACTCTTTGATTATTCACATGAACACGGACAACCCGCGACCTCCGCTTCCTCCCTTTACCGAAGAGACGGCTTTGCTCAAGGTTCAGGCTGCCGAGGATGCCTGGAACAGCCGGGATCCGGAGCGGGTCTCGCTCGCCTATACAGAAGATACCGAATGGCGGAATCGGTCTGAGTTCATCAACGGCCGTGCCGAAGTTGTCGAGTTCCTGAAACGCAAATGGAGCAAGGAGTTGGATTATCGGCTCAAAAAGGAGCTCTGGGGATTCCGCAATCATCGGATGGCCGTGCGATTCGAATACGAATGGCATGATGCGGCAGGCCAATGGACCCGTTCCTATGGCAATGAACTCTGGGAGTTTGACGATCTGGGTTATATGAAGCGCCGCTTTGCCAGCATCAACGACCTGCCTATTCAGGAATCAGAACGCAAATTCCTCTGGGAACGGTAAAGCCAGAGCATGGGCTGATCGGAGTCAGTCCCAAGGATCACCGCTTCACGATCTGATCGAGTGAGGTCAGGACGATCTCGGGACGATCTTGATAGAGCTCGATTTTGCCGGTGACGGAAATCGTTTTTCCCTCGAAACGGGAGAGCGTCTTTCTGGAGATCCTGGTTTCCGGAGCACAGAAGACCGTAAAGGTTTCCTTCGGATGACGCTTGCCCATGTCGAGGAATGCCTCTCCGGAGATTGTGCGGAACTCGACCACCCGTCCCGTCACGGTGGCCACTTCGCCGCCATGGTTTTTCGCCTCCTCGGGTGTGAGGGTCTCCGCAATCAGGCTGCCCGACGCCACGACGGAGGCGAGCGTGATGATTAAGAAAAGTGAAGAAGGGGATTTCATGATGTTATTTCCTGAGTTGAACGCTTTCCAATTTGAAGCCTGGCAAAGAGGCTCGGCTGAATCAGGAGGCGTTGTCAAGGAGTGGGTCAAGAAACCACGCAAGCACTTGGAATGGAGGAGGTTTCGCATCCATAAAATCAAAAATACCGTGCCCTTAACTCAGCGCTCCCTTGGAAGATCTTGTTTGTCTGAGTAAATTCAGAACGGTTACTCCTGCAGCAAGCCATCCCACGGCCCAAATGAGAAGAAAACCGAGAAAGGGAATGAGGCGCACCCCCGCGAGAAGAAGCCCCCCGGTCACCACCGCGGCAAGTGAGCTGCTCTCCACACCCCTGATTTTTCGTAGAACTAACTGGCCGATCCAGGAGAAGACAACGGTGAACCCGTACCATTTGACAGCAACCATAACCAGAATCAGCAACGCCACAAAGGGGAGGCCGATCAACAGAATGGAAGCAAGCAGGGCAACCGCGAAGAGTGCCCAAAAAACGATCCAGAAAATAATGCCAATGGCGCCATAGCGCAAAGGATTTTGCCCCAGTTCCTTGGCCTTTTCAGAGAAGTGTTCGGGCCAGATAAGAACCAGGAGTCCTGAAAAAATAATGCCTAGAACTGCTACTGCTATCTTCCACTTCCAGAAAAAAAAGCAGGGAGGGGCATTCAGGCCAGGTGTCATGTTAAAATTATAATGACGTGTAATATTAAGATTGTTGTTCCCGAACTTATTGCCGATGAAATTGGCAACTCCATTGAGGGAGCATTCGGTGGTGCTTCCTTCGATCCTGGCCTCGGGACTTTTAAGAATTTTGCCATCCACCACGTGGCTTGAGCCCTCAATTCGCCCGGCAACACGGATGTTTCCACTCACCACGGAAACAGAGTCTTTGACAGTCCCGAGCACCGTGACGGATCCATTGACAACTGCAACAGGGCCTTGAACGCTACCCAGGACATAGCATTGCCCGTTCACTACGTGGACCGGGCCGTTGACACTCCCCTTGATAATGAGATTGCGATCTATCTGGGTAATCTTCTCCTGGCTTGTGCCAGCTTCAATAATCTCAGGATCTTTTAACGATTCCATTTCCTTGAGCCAAGTTGACGGAAGGTTTTTTTGGGGATTCTCGGAGCTGCTCTTTAAAGAGGATGCATTTGTGGACGGGTTCGTCGGGCTTGCTGATGGGGCGTTGGAACTCTGAGGAAAAGCCTTCCCAGAGAGCGGCAACAGGGCCGTTAGTAATACAAGAACTGCTGTGAGGTGTGCGGATTTCATGATCGGGCTGTATTGGATTGATGGAGTTTCAGGAAAATCAAGAGGAGCGCCTCGGCTCCCACCAGCAGAAGAATCTGTAGGGCAATATCTTCAGCGGCCCCCGCATCCGCCAGACAGCGTGTCAGGAAACTCAACATGGGAGCACTGTGAATTCTCATGACCGTGGCGTAGTTTTCCCGAATTTCCTGCCGGGTGCGAAACAAAGGTTCATGATAACGGTCATCCGGCATGCTTGGTTCACTAAGGCATACGACCGGGATGGGAAAAGGTTACAGGTTTTTATCTGCGAATTGATTGATCGGATCATGGGGAGTGAAGGGACGTCTTGCTCCTTGCTTGAAGACTCATGAAGTTTCGATGGACACAGTGTCATGATCGCTCAGGCAAGCAGAGTCATCGTGGGAATTTTGGTCGTTTTGCAATAGGGATTCGCCTCCATCTCAGGAGCTGTTATGCAATGGGGGATGACGTTGAGGATATTTTGTTTCATCTCCCTACTCCTCCTTTCCCTTGGGAGGCCGGGGGTGGCGCAGATGGCAGGCAACTCACAGGCGGGTGCACCGTTGCATGGGAAGGATGTGCTGAGGGTGGCGGTTTTTGAGCGCCCACCTTACAATTTCAAGAACAGTCAGGGAATCTGGGAAGGCATCAGTATCGAACTCTGGGAGCAGATCGCCAAGGAACTTGGATATCATTATGAATATGTCGAGGTTCCTCTGGGGGATCTTCCGACAATCCTTTCAAAGGGCCAGTGTGATCTCTCGATGGCCGAGGACTTCGGCCCTCTCAAGGCCAAGGTCATGGAGTACTCGCAACCCTTCATTTTCAGTCATGGTGCCGCCTATATCAAGAATGTGTCGATGCTCTTTGAGCTGAAATGGCTGTTCAATTTCCTGATGCGGGACGGCATTTTCACGCTGATTTTCCTGCTCTTCCTCATGATTCTCCTGGTGAGTTTGATTCTGCTGCTTTTTGAAAAGAAAGGGCACTTTGAAGGGGACAGGTTGAAGAATCTCGGGTCGGCGCTTTGGTTCTCGGCGACGACAATTACCGGGGTGGCTTACGGAGATACGCGAAAACTCACGATGATCGGAAGGGCGATCACTTTTTTCTGGATGCTGACAGGTCTTCTCTTCGTGGCCTTGTTCACCGGCAATGTTGTCTCGGCAATCTCTGCGCAAAGAGACCTCTCCATGCAAATCAGCCGTGAGGATCTCTCCAACTATCGTGTCGGTCTCTACGCGGGTTCCCATTTCGACAATTGGACACGCTTGCATGGGATTCCGGCAACACGGTTTGCCTCACCCAATGAATCCCTGGAGGCCCTCAATCGTGGTCAGATCACTGCCGATGTGGGTGACTATCTCGTCCTTAACTATGAGGAGGTACGGGACTACCCTGGATCATTCAGGGTTTCCGTGATTAAGGACAGCCGGGTCATTTATGGATTTGGATTGAGGCCCGGATTTCCGCTGGCTGCCGAAATCAACAAGAAGATCTTGGAAATCACCCTGGCGAGTGACTGGAAGGAGAGAACCGAGAGGTGGACTGGTCCGCTGGCCTATTGAGCATCTGGGGATTCGGTCGAACGGGGATTTTATCCTCCGTTGCCGCGTGGGTGAGGTCAGACACGAACTTGGGATTGGCTACGAGTTGCTGGAAAACAAGATCGCCGAGGGCAAGGCCGTATTCCGTATCACTGGCATAGTGGGCTCCCGCCACCACCCGGCCGTCGGCCACCTGGCGGGCGCGGTGCAGGAGATCCTCCGCTTGCGCAGGAAAGAGCCGGCCGAGGAGTCGGGCTTGAAGCTGTGACCCGGTTGCATGTCCGCTGGGATAGCTGAAATCAGCGACGGTAAAGAGCGGTGTCACCAAGGTGGGATGCTGAACGAAGGGGCGCAGACGGGCGTTCTTCTTCTTGATCAGGCTGTTGATCTCAGCTCCGTCTTGACTGGCCTGCTTGAGAAGGAGCCAAGTTTTGGGATACTTGGTTTCAAAAGTGGGGTCGATGACATCGGTGAGCAGCTTGATGGAGAAGTTTTTGTCGCGAAAGGCCTCGGCTTTCTGCTCTTCGTTGCGGGTGTTTTGCACGGTCAGCGTGATGGTCAGATCGGATTCATCAACGGGAGATCCGAGCGCCGGGGCTTTGGGAAAATCACCCCAGACTTCATCCCCTGCGTTAAGGTAGGACGGTTGGGAGGATGCTGCCCTTGAAGCGGCAGGAGGGATGATCGCGTTCTCCGCCCGGAGAGCTGAACTCGACAGGAAGACCACCCCCAGAAGGAGAGCGAGGGATTTTTTTCGTAACTTTTTCATGGAACGATCAATACTTCCCTAAGTTGGCAAAATCCATCCAGGAATTGGGTATTCACAGGGTCAGCCCTGTGTTTCGCGCTCGCGGGGATTCACAGCGGTCTTGATCTCATGGCGCTTCTCAACGAAGAGAAGGAGTCATGCTCCCTCAAAGGAGTCCTTCCTCATGAAGCGCTCTTTATCTCTTTAAAATTCCTGCAAATCGTGATGCTCTGCTCCGGCTTGTCATTCGCCGCATCCGCCGCTTCCAGGAATGATAAGACCGAAATGACCATTTCCAAATCCATCCACTATGAGTTGATCGGAACATACAATGTCTCCCGGCTCAATGAGGTTTTCACCAAAGAACTGAGCGAATTCTCCAAATTTCCAGTTCATTTTCCGGCCGCGATTTATCCCGTGAAGCTCTACCGGGTGACCTATGCCTCGGTGATTCCCGAATGGAAGAACCGCCCGACGACCGCCTCCGGACTGCTTGCAATTCCAGAGAGCGGCGCAAAGACATTTCCTGTCGTTTCCTATCAGCATGGAACCGTTTTCTCCAAAACCGCCGTCCCTTCCAACCCGGATGAGTCGATGGAAACCCGGCTGATGCTCGCCCAATTCGCGGGACAGGGATACATCGTCGTCGCGGCGGATTACTTCGGCAAAGGGGAGTCGAAGGATCATGACAGCTATCTGGTCAAAAATTCCACCCAGCAGGCCTGTCTGGACATGCTGCGTGCCGGTCGCTCGACCAGCTCGGATCTCAAGCTGCACTGGGGGCCGTTGTTTCTGAGCGGCTGGTCGCAGGGAGGCTGGGCCACGATGGCTTTCCTGAACAAGCTGGAAAGCCTTGATATTCCTGTTGCCGCCGCAGCCACGGCCGCCGCGCCCCATGATCTCTACGCCATCATCAATCACTGGCTGCATCAGCCGGGCGACCATGATGCGGCGTTCCTGCCCGACCTGCTCGCCCTGCAACTTAATGCCTACGCCGAGTATTACGGCATCCCCGGTTTGCCGGAATCAGCCATCAAACCGGAATACCTCCGGGACGCCCGGGATCTCTATCTGAACAAAATCATCTGGGAGGAAGGGGAGAAAAAATTGCCGACGCGGCTGGCTGATTTTCTCAGGAAGGACTTCAGCGCAACAAGCTCGCTCGGAGGAACAAGATACTGGGAAATTTTACGAGCCAATGAAGTCTATCTCTGGCGGAGCAAAACCCCGCTCCGGAGCTACTACGGCGGAGCGGATGAAGTGACCCCCGCCTCCATTGCGACACTCCCGGTTACCTTTCAGAAGATCATGGGGGGAGCCGGGAGCACTGGTGTCGATGCAGGGGCTGATGCCAATCACCAGGGGGTTTTCCTTTACTCGATCGCCGATGAGAAGAAGTGGTTCGATCAATTGCTACTCAAACACTGAGCTTAAAAAAGTTCGGCGTACCGGGAACGGGCAAGTCCGGTGGTGCGGGCATAGATTTTGGCCGCCTGCTCGCCGGTGAGAGCCTGGGCAACGATTTCCTGACAGGCCGGCAGATCGAGGCTGCGAATGGCTCTCTTGATGCGTGGAACGAGGACTGCACTGGCGCTCAGCTCATCCACGCCCAGCCCGATCAGGAGCGGGGTGAATTCAATGTCCCCCGCCAGCTCCCCGCAGACACCCACCCAGATTCCGGCGGCGTGGGCTGCGTCGATGACCGATTTGAGAATGCGAACAACCGCAGGATTTGCCGGATCATGAAGGTGGGAGATCCTCTCATTCCCCCGATCAACGGCCATCAGATACTGGAGCAGGTCATTGGTGCCGACGCTGAAAAACTTCACCTCGCGTGCCAGAACATCGGCGATGAGGGCGGCACTCGGCACTTCGATCATGATCCCGAGTTCCATCTCCTCGTGAAAAATCTCACCCCGATCCTTCAGTTCCTGGATCGCCTCGGCCAGCAGGGCCTTGGCATGAAGCAGTTCTTCCAGCCCTGAAATCATCGGGAACATCATGCGAAGGGAACCATGGGCACCCGCCCTCAGGATCGCCCTGAGCTGGGTTTTGAAAATTTCGGGATTTCGCAGGCAGAAGCGGATGGCGCGGCAACCCAGGAAGGGATTTTCCTCATGGGTGATATCGAGACACTCGGTCGGTTTGTCCCCGCCGATATCCAGGGTGCGGATGATGACTCCATGGGGTGCGACTCCCTCGGCAACCTGTCGATAGACCCGATACTGCTCCTCCTCGTCAGGAGGAGAGCTTCTGTTAAAATAGAGAAATTCCGTGCGGTAGAGCCCGATCCCTTCGGCCCCGCAGTCCGTGACATCGGCCAGTTCTTCGGGAAGTTCGATGTTTGCCGAGAGAATGATGTGCCGTCCGTCAAGCGTGATGGAGTCCCGTTCGCGGAGGATCTCCAGCCCCTCCTCGATATGCTCCTTCTCCTCGGCAATCTTACGGTATCCCGCGCGTGTCTCCTCGGAGGGATTCAGGTAAATCTTTCCACTGTATCCATCGACCAAAATGACATTCCCGTTCTGAAGGTCGTCGCAGATCCGCTCCAGGCCGACAACCGCAGGAATGCCGAGTGCCCGAGCCATGATGGCGGTGTGGGAAGTCTTGCTCCCTTTTTCGGTGATGAATCCGGCCACATTCCCGCGATTGAGCGTTGCCGTATCGGAAGGGGTCAACTCGTCGGCGACAATGATATGGCTGCTGTCATGACCGGTGAGCCGGAGTCCCGATTTGCCGAGGAGATTCCGAATGATTCGACGGGCGACATCTTCGAGATCCAAAGCCCTCTCCCTGAGATAGGGATCGTCAATGGACGAAAGAGTCTGGATATATCGGTGGGCCACACCCTGAAAGACAAACTCCGCATTATGCTTCTCGTTCCTGATCGTCCGGTTGACCTCTTCGATCAAACTCGGATCTTCCAGGACCAGAAGATGGGCGTCAAAAATACTCGCATCGCCTGCCCCTGCCGATTCGGAGAGTCGTTCCTGAAGTTCCAAAAGCTCTTTGCGAGTTGTCAGAAGAGCCCCTTCAAAGCGAAGCACTTCCGCATCCAGGTCAGATTCGGAAAGATCCAGGAAGGGCACGGCCTCTTCTTCCTGAAAATGAACCATGACCTTTCCCTCGGCGATGCCGGGTGCGACACCTACCCCCTGAAAAATCCTCTCGGAGGCCGGTGTTGCGGCTTTGTAAGAGGCCTTTTTCCTGGTTGATCGGTTTGCCACGATGCTCTGATGTAACGAAGAGAAGGAACGGGGTCAAAGAAGGAATGCCTTTTCCTTGGATTGAGGGCACTTTCCGTCACGCCTCATCACGGGCCGGAACCTCGATGGCCTCGCAGATCTCCCTCCATCCCGGAAAATTCCATCCGTTGGGGAAGTCCTTGCACTGCTGTGGCTTTACCGACTGGATCGAGCAGTCCCTTCCCTTCAGGAAAAAGCAGGCTCCATCCTCCTGATCGATCAGGGCGAGCCCGCCGCGATTCGGTCTCAGCCGCGTGTAGTTCTGGATGAACAGATCCTCGTCCATCTTGAGGAAGAGGGCGATGGCCGCAATCTCCTGGCTGGTCACCCGGACAAAGCCCGGCCAGCGGCAGCAGGCCGTGCAGCGCTGGCAGAGATAGGTCGGAGGCATGATGCGGGGCGAGTTGCTGGATATTTAGGAAGGCCGGCTTTTATACCATTCCTATCCATTTCATCATAGATTTCGTATGAGGCAGCATGACAATGCTGATTGTAGGCGCGGAGATGACTTGATACTCTTGGTTCATTGAGCGAGGCCATCGCATACGGGGATTTGGGTGAAAGCACGGTAGATCAAGGCGCCGAACGGGCATTGGTCGAGGGGGAATTGATTGCGATCCGGCGGCATCTTCACAGTCATCCTGAGCTGAGTGGCAAGGAAATCGACACGACGTCCTATCTAAGCCGCCGTCTCACAGAATATGGAATAAAATACAGGTTTGGCCCCGAGGGGCTCGGTCTGATTTCCGATCTCTCATGTTCAGGACAGTCTGAAGGGCCGATTGTCGCGTTGAGGGCGGATCTGGATGCTCTCCCCATTCAGGAGGAGAACGAGGTTCCCTATTGTTCGGAACATGCCGGCGTGATGCATGCCTGCGGTCACGATGCCCACACGGCCATGCTTCTGGGAAGTATTACCGCCTTGAATGCCGCGGGGCCGGTGTCGACGCCGGTGCCTTGCCGTGCGATCTTTCAATCTTCGGAAGAGACCGGGCAGGGAGCGTTGGACATGGTCAGGGCAGGGGCCATGGAAGGGGTTGGGGCGATCATCGCACTGCATGTTGATCCGAATCTTCCAAGTGGATCAGTCGGCATCTCTTCAGGGCCCCAGACGGCCTGCTGCCAGGATTTCACGATCACGGTGAAGGGGAGGGGAGGCCACGCAGCCCGTCCCCATCTCACGATCGATCCCATTGCCATCGGAGCCCAGCTCCTGACGCAGATTTATCAGACGATCCCGCGAAATTCGGATGTCCGGACTCCCGTCGTCGTGACCGTGGGGGAATTCCGCGGGGGATATTGCACCAATGTGATTCCCGACACCGCAACGCTTCGCGGCACCATTCGCACGCTTGATTTTCAGGTCGCAGGGGAAACGAGGGGGCGTCTGCAACGGATTTGTGACGGCGTGAGTCTCTCCTCCGGGGGAGGGGTGGAGATCCGGTTCGACCGGCTGCTGCGGGGCGTGGTCAATGATCCCGTGATCACGGCGATCTGCCTGGAGGCCGCCCGCGAAGTGGTGGGAGATGCCGGGCTGATCACGGAGGCGCGACCCAGCATGGGAGCGGAGGATTTTGCCGACTATCTCACGGAGGCACCCGGCTGCATGATGCGCCTTGGAGTCGGCAGGCCCGGAGGAGAAATCCGGCCTCTTCACACCCCGACATTCGATATTGAGGAAGACTCCCTTCTCATCGGGGCACGAATCCTTCTGAGGTCTGCAACCCTTCTCGGCAGGCACCTGTCATGACCACACAGCGCGACACGATCCACCCGGCTGACGTTCTCATGCGCGCGATGGAGCGTATTGACAACTACAGGATGACCACGACTTCGGGTGGGAATCTCTCGATCCTCGACGAGGAAGGGTCTGTCTGGATCACGCCGGCACGCGTCGACAAGGGGGGATTGAGGCGCGAAGACATCGTCGAGATCCGGATGGACGGTGAGATCCGGGGGCTTCACAAACCATCGTCGGAGTATCCGTTCCATCATCGGATCTACAGCACGCGCCCCGACATCAGGGCGATCATCCACGCACACCCTGTCGCCCTGGTGGCCTTTAGCATCTCCAGCAAGCAGCCGGATACGCGTCTCTTTCCAAAGGCCGGCACCATTTGCGGCGAGGTCGGTTTCGCCCCGTATGCACTGCCCGGCAGCGAGGACTTGGGCGTCAGCATCGCCGCGGAATTTGCGAAAGGATTCTCCTGCGTGATGCTCGAAAACCACGGCGTGGTGGTGGGCGCGCCGACGTTCCGGGAAGCGTTCAGAAAATTTGAAACCCTGGAGTTCACGGCCAAAACGATCCTTAAGGCCTCCCTCCTCGGCAAAGTGAACTATATGGGGGAGGCGGCCATCGAAGCGGAAAAGATACGGGGAACGCCGCTGGAGGAGTTTTCGCCCGGGCCGGCCTGCGCCCGCGAGAGAGCCCTGCGGCGGGAGATGAGCGAGTTTGTGAAGCGTGGATACCGCCAACGGCTCCTCATCAGCACGGAGGGAAGCTTCTCGGCGAGGATTTCCGGGGAGAGATTCCTGATCACCCCGAGGGGCTGCGACCGTGCGCAACTCAGCCCCGAGGATCTTGTGCTCGTCGATAATGGACGGGCCGAGCAGGGAAAAAGGGCGAGTTTCGCCGCTCGCCTCCATGGGGCGATCTACGCGCAACACCCCTCGGTCCTCGCGATCATCAATGCGACACCGGTCAATGCCACGGCTTATGCCGTGAGCGACGAGCCTCTCGACACCCGGACGATTCCGGAAAGCTATGTCTTCCTGCGGGAAGTGGAGAAACTCCCCATCTCCGTTCTTTCCGAGGATCCCGCCTCGGTGGCCCGGCGACTCTCGCCGAATTTCCCCGTCTCCCTGATTGCAAACGACGGTGCCATGGTCCTGGGAGCCTCTCTGCTCGACGCCTTTGACCGACTGGAGGTTCTCGAGTCGACCGCCGAGGCACTGATCAACAGCAAATCCCTCGGTCCGGTGCGGGTGATGGGAGACACCGTCATCCGCGAACTTGAGGAGGCCTTCCATCTGCCTCCGAGGTAGGTAACCAGGCGCGGACTTTTGGGGCAGCCTCTAATAAATCGTCACCGGAATGTCGGTGGTGACCATGGTCGAGAATTTCGCGGCATCCCAGTTGGCCAGACGAATGCAGCCGTGACTGGAGGCCCGGCCGATGGTCTCCGGAGTGCTGGTTCCATGGATTCCGATGCCGGGTTTGTCCAGGCCGCACCAGAGGATCCCGACGGGATTTCTGGGGCCGGACGGAATCTCAAAGAAGGTTGCGCTACGATGACCATGCTCCAGCATCTCCTTATCCCATCGGAATTCCGGCAGGGTGCTGATTTCGATGATGCTCCAGACGCCAGCGGGAGCCGGCAATGTTTTGGATCCGGGAGTGATCGGGAAGGAGGCGATGAGCTGCGATCCGTCGTAGAGATCCAGCATCCTCTCCTGCACGTTGACAAAGACACTCCTGAGTTCGAACTCGGGGTGGTCGGGGATTTTTTGCTTCTTGATCTCCTCGACCTTGAAGGGAATGACATTGGGAACGCGGACGATGTCGCCGACTTTCAGTGCCTCAAGATCTTTTCCGTGATTGAGCTTTTTCAGGAAGTCGGGAGAGGCATGAAACCGTTCCTCCAGAAAGATCAGAAGGGAAGGATAAACCATGCGCTCCAACTTGGCCTGTTCGGATGGTTTGGTCGGGCTGGGTCCGACCATCGCCGCGTCCTGCCCGCTGATGGTGTAGTCCGTGTAGATCGGGAAGACACTATCCAGGGGAAGCTCTTGGTAGATGCTGATGTCCGGAGCAAGATGATGGGCCCGGGCATAGTGGAGAAGGGCCTTGGCTGTGAATTCGCCCCACTTTCCATCAATGATTCCCGGGCCGAAATTCTGTTCATCGAGGAAAATCTGGAGCCGCGTGACCAATTCCGGGGAGTTCACCGGTTGGGCATGGGGTGCCTCGCCTGGGGGCGTTGATGCCAGCGAAGATGACGTGGGAAAAGGGGTAAGATTCTCGGGCGTTGGTGGCGGAGGCGGGAGCGCAGGGCAAGACCGGGCAAGCGGCGAAGAATGCGGGGTGGTGCTGGGAGAAGAGGCTTGGACGGGTGAAGACTGCGAAATAGGAGCTGGAGAAGAAACGCTCCCAGACAGCGCCTCCCCGGATGCTTGCAGGGCGGTCTGGGCCTGAATCGTGTTCAGAGCAAGCCCGGCAACGATGATGGAGACAAGAAGTGATTTCACAAATTCTGAGAAATTGTTGTGTCTATCCCAAGACACGGTCCAAGACAAGCACCCCTCGTCTCACATCCCGGACTTTGAATGAGAAACTCTCCCGAACCTTGGAACCTGCAACGCGGCGAGCCTGTTTCAATAGTTGATGGTTGAGAATCAGCAAGTGGCCACGTTGAAAAAACCGTGATTCCGGGAGATTCGATTTCTTCCGCTCTCTCATTATCAGTCATCCGAGTACTGCTGTCCTGATCCATGCCTGTGAGTTACCCCGGCACGGTGCTATGAAAGGTCCTGGACTTGAATAAATTTATCTGGGGATATCAAGGAACTAAATTCTTGATCTCCAGCCAGGTTAATGCATTAACTAATAGAACTATGAGCTTATCCAACTTCACCAGCGCCTCCCTGAAATCCCTCACCGATCTTGTCGCAAAGAAAGAGAACATTGTTGCTGAAATCAAAAAGATCGAGGCTGAGATCCAAGCGTTCCTCACCGGCAAAACAGTCAAGGCCGCAGGAAAGATTCCTGTTCGCCGTGCCAAAAAGAAAGCCATCGTCAAAAAAGCAGCTCCGGCCAAAAAGGCTCTTCCCGCCAAGGCAGAGGTCAAGCCCAAGAGCAACAAGAGGGTGAAGCGTGGAGGTCTTAAGGAAAAGATCCTCGCTGCGCTGGAAGCAGCTGGGGATGCAGGGGTGAAGGTGGTTGACCTTTCCAAAAAGCTCGGTGTCAAGGGAGCCAACCTCCATATCTGGTTCGCCACCACCGGCAAGAAACTTCCTGGCATCAAGAAAGTAGGGAAAGGGCACTACAAGCTGGTCGGGAAATAGGGTTTCTTTGGGGAACTCTGATTAGCGATCGGTTTTTCAGACCGTCCACAACAATCAGCACCCAGATCAACACCGTCTTCCCTTTCTTCTTTGCTTCCTCCAAATCCCGCACCATAGTGCCATTGGAGTAGCTCTGGGTTCAGGCACGTGATCCCCCCGCTACGGGCGGCAGCTTGTCAGAAGGCCCGAGAGGGATGAAATTACGGATTTTGGATTGATTTTGGATGACTTCTGATCTCCGACATTTGATCCCTGACCTGCCCCTTCTGACTCAGATTGGCAGGCCTGGCCGTTGCTTCGCAGCCGTTACGGCATCCTTACTCCCCTCAATCCACAATTCATCATCCACCCTTTTTCCCTCCGCTTGGTGCTTTATGTCAGCATTTCAGCTTTTTCTTCCCCTCCCCATTAGTCCAACGGACTCCGCACCGCGATCCCTGGCTTATTGAGCACATGCGTATAGATCATCGTTGTGGAAACATCACTATGGCCCAGCAACTCCTGAACGACGCGGATATCATAACCGGCTTCCAGCAAATGAGTGGCAAAGCTGTGCCGCAACGTATGAGGCGTGACAGGCTTCACCAACCCCGCTCTCTTGGCACTCCGTTTAACAAGCTGCTGAATACTCCCCTCGTGCATGTGTTGCCGTTTAAGTTTTTTACTCCATGGGTCAACGGATTGATTTTCGGAAGGAAATACCCAGAACCATCCCCATTCCTTGTCGGCAGCAGGATACTTCACCGAAAGCGCTCCTGGCATAAAGACACCCTCTTGGCCCGAAGCACGATCCCGTTCCCAAACTCCCCGGACATCATTCAAATGCGCTTTGAGCGGTTCAATCAAAGTTGAGGGCAACGGAACAATACGATCCTTCCCACCTTTTCCCTCGCGCACCACAACATAGTTGTTCCCGAAATCAATATCCTTCACCCGCAAGGCAACGCATTCGACCACGCGGAGTCCGGAACCAT
>Ga0302274_10001222_pt1 | contig 24854 bp, 17 predicted proteins | sample III_Bog_N2_1_FD_198755 | JGI IMG/M metagenome (GOLD analysis project Ga0302274, IMG submission 198755) | Peat permafrost microbial communities from Stordalen Mire near Abisko, Sweden - III_Bog_N2_1 | ecosystem: Environmental > Terrestrial > Soil > Wetlands > Peat | place: Sweden: Abisko...
GTAGTATATGGGCTTCCGAGTATTATTGGAAGATTTCTTGGCTATCTGTTAGTGCCTATTTACACACATGTTTTTATCCCCGGCGAATATGGGAAAATAACATTTGTATATGCGTATATCTCATTCATTAATATTCTCCTCACTTATGGAATGGAAACCTCGCTTTTTAACTTTTCAAGATTAGAAGAGAATAAAAAGAAAGTATACAGCACCACGCTTTTATCGGTAGTTTCTACTTCTGCTTTTTTTATTGTGTTGATTGTCTCTTTTCGTCAATATCTGGCCGGGTTAATCCATTTACCCGAACATCCTGAATATATTACTTGGTTAGCACTTATTTTATGTACTGATGCTGTTTGCGCCATTGCTTTTGCCAAATTAAGGCAATTGAATAAAGCCCGGAAGTTTGCAACCATCAAGGCGCTTAATATTATTATTAATATTTTAAGCAACCTCTTTTTTCTTTTACTCTGTCCCGAAATATACAAGCATCCTGATAGTATCTTTTATCCAATCATTCAGGCTATATATAGTCCTGCCATTGGTATCGGCTATATTCTGATATCAAATGTAATTGCAAGTGTTGCAACACTTTTGTTGCTGTTGCCGGATATGTATAGGGCGGGGATTGATTTTGATTCTGCTTTATGGAAAAGAATGATGCCCTATGCTATGCCGCTAATTTTTGCAGGCCTTGCCGGCATGGTAAATGAAACACTTGATAGAATTTTATTGCAGTATTTATTACCTGCGAATGTTAGCTGGCAGCAAGGCGGAATTTATAGTGCATGCTATAAGATATCTATAATAGTTACCATGTTTGTGCAGGCGTTTAAATATGCTTCCGAGCCTTATTTCTTTGCCAATGCAAGGGAGAAAGATTTTGCCAAAACTTTTGCAGATATAGTTAAATATTTCATAATTGGGTGTTTGCTGATATCTTTAGGTACATTGCTGAATCTTTCATGGATGAAGAATTATATTGGAAAAGACTATTGGATCGGCCTTGATGTGGTGCCCATTCTTTTATTGGCTAATGTATGCCTTGGGGTATTTTATACCTTGTCCATCTGGTATAAATTGGCTAATAAAACCATGTATGGTGCCTATCTTACAAGTATAGGAGCCATAATTACCATTGTTTTGGATGTTTATTGGATACCACGAATTGGATACATAGGCTGCGCCTGGGCTACGCTGATATGTTATGCTACGGTTATGGTGCTGTCGTATTTCATGAGTCGTAAACAATTGCCTGTTAAATACGATTTCTTCCGCATAGGAATCTACTTCGCTTTATCGCTAATTTTGTACTTTATGAGTACACAGATAAATTTAGATTCAAAAGTATTAATGCTGATAATTAACAACGGGTTAATCCTTATATTCGTAGCGGTTGTCTACTTTATGGAAAAACCTTCGTTTGCCTTACTTAAGAATCTGAAAAAACAAGCATAAGATGAAAGTGAAAATTGTAAATAAATCTAAACATCCTTTGCCTCAATACGCCACGGTGGCATCTGCGGGATTTGATGTGCGTGCCAATATTGAAGCGCCTATGGTGTTAAAATCCATGGAAAGGACATTAGTGCCTACTGGGTTATTCATGGAATTACCGGAAGGCAGCGAAGCGCAGGTACGTCCCCGCAGCGGACTTGCTTTGAAGCATGGCATCACCGTATTGAACTCACCCGGAACGATTGATGCCGATTACAGGGGAGAGTTGAAGGTGTTGCTGATAAATCTTTCTAAAGAAGATTTTACCGTTAACGACGGTGAGCGAATAGCCCAGGTAATTGTGGCCAAGCATGAACGTGTGCAATGGGAGGAGGTAACCCAGCTAATGGAAACCGAAAGAGGAGCTGGCGGGTTTGGACATACAGGAAAACACTGACAAAATGACTCTCATTTACAATTAACAATTTACAATTAGCATGAAACTTATAATTCCAATGGCGGGTATAGGCAAACGAATGAGACCGCATACACTTACGGTTCCCAAGCCACTTTTACCTGTTGCCGGTAAACCAATGGTACAGCACCTTGTAGAAGATATTTCTGCAACTATTAAAGGTGAAATAGAAGAAATAGGGTTTGTCATAGGTCATTTTGGAAAAGAAGCGGAATCGCACTTGCTGGATGTTGCAAAAAAGTTGGGGGCTAAAGGAAAAATATTTTACCAGGAAGAGGCATTGGGAACTGCGCATGCTGTTATGTGTGCATCTGAATTACTGGAAGGAAATGTAGTTGTGGCATTTGCCGATACTCTTTTTCGCGGTGAATTTACGGTAGATACGTCCCATGAGGGGATTATTTGGGTTCAAAAAGTGGAAGACCCCAAACCATTTGGTGTGGTGAAACTGAATAAGCAGAATATAATTACCGACTTCGTTGAAAAGCCGGAAAATTTTGTTTCCGACCTTGCTATTATTGGTATTTATTATTTTAAAGATGGGGCCTATTTGAAAAGCGAATTGCAATACTTGCTTGATAATGATATAAGGGAAAAAGGGGAGTACCAGCTTACCAATGCCCTGGAGAACATGAAACAGAAAGGAACCAAATTCAGTGTGGCTCAGGTTAGTGAATGGCTTGATTGCGGTAGTAAAGCAAATATGCTGCATACCAACAAACGCCTGCTGGAAACTAAAAAATCAACACAACATAATGCAGCGCAATTAATTAATTCTTCCATAATTCAACCTTGTTTTATAGCCGAAAACACCATCATTGTAAATTCTGTTATAGGGCCTTTTGCTTCTATTGGATGTAATAACCATATTGAAAATTCCATTGTATCAGATTCTATAATACAGGAAAATTGCCATATAGCAAATGCAAATATTATAGATTCTATGATTGGGAGTCATGTTCAATATAATGGAAAACAAGAAGTATTGAATTGGGGAGATTATAATCATAAAAGCTAAGCAGATGAACCCATTTAGGATTTATGATATAGGATTTATGATTTTCAAAAGACAATGGAAATGGTATATCTTAAATCCGAGATCTCAAATCTTATATTTTTTAGTGATTTCAGCCCTGTTTTTTTCCTGCTCCGGTTCACATAAATCGCTTTCTGCCGTTTCCGGAAAACATCATACAGATATGGATGATGAAAAATTTAAAGCCTTGTATTATGATGGGTTGAAACAAAAAATACTAGGCAATTATGATGATGCTATGGTTTTTTTCAGGAGATGCCTTGCGATAAACCCGGCCAGTCCTGCTGCAAACTTTGAAGTGTCGCAAATATGGCAATATAAAAAACAGCCGGATAGTTCGCTCGTTTATATAAGAAAGGCTGTAATTGGCGATCCCCAAAATATTTGGTATGGGTATTATTACGCACAAACTTTACAGGAAGCCGGCAAGTATAAAGAGACCATAAAGGAATATGAAGACTTGATTAAAATACATCCGCGAACAATAGATTTATATTATAAGCTTGCACTTGCCCAATTGCAGGCACAAGAATATAAACAGGCCATTGAAACCTATAATATCCTGCAACAAAAATTGGGCCCGGCGGATGAGGACATCTCTATGAATAAAATAGAAGTACTAGAAAAGCTAAAAGAGTATCCCCAATCTGAAGTGGAAATACAAAAACTGATTAACAATAATCCGACCACGCCTCAATATTCTGATATGTTGGGAAACCTTTACAGTCTCGAAGGTAAGAATGATAAAGCATTTGCAGTATATCAAAAAATGGAGCAAGCATTCCCTCATGACCCAATGGTGCATTTATCGCTGGCCGATTACTATAAAACAACCAACCAGGACAATATGGCATTTGAGGAACTGGAAAAGGCTTTTGAAGAACCCGACCTGGATATTGATACCAAGATTAGGATAATACTTGGGTTAAATACATTCACCAATACCGATTCTATTTTTAGCGAAGCATTGACTTTATCTAAAGAAATGGTTAATTCCAATCCTACCGAACCAAGGGCTCATGCCATATACGGTGAACTTCTCCAGCATAATCAAAATTTAGATGAGGCTCGCTCTGAATATAGAATTGCTCTGAGCGAAGACAGCAGCAAATACAATTATTGGGAATCGCTTCTGGACATTGAACTGCAACTGATGGATGTGAAAGATTTGGAAAATGAAAGCAAGAAAGCAATCGGATTGTTTCCTACAAATGCCCAGCTTTATTACGATAATGGGATTGCCAACATGCAATTGAAAAACTATAATGAAGCGTTGAGTGCCTTCAAATCCGGAGTTTTTTATTTGGTAAATGATTCCATGACTCTGGGTATGATGTATGCCTATATGGGTGATTTAAGTTATTATGTGAAGAAATTTTCTGCATCCGACTCTGCCTATGAAGCAGCGCTTAATATAAATCCGGACAACATTTACGTGCTGAATAATTACAGCTATTTTCTATCTGTTCGCGACACCAATCTGGCCTTGGCGGAGAAAATGTCAAAAAAATCAAATGAATTAGATACCACCAGCGCCGCAGATGAAGACACCTATGCCTGGATATTATATATGACCGGCAAGTATAAGGATGCAAAGGATTGGGAGTACAAGGCAATAAAGCATGGGGGAGACAACGATGACGTTATTTTAGAACATTATGGCGATATATTGTTTAAACTGGGCGAAAAGGATTTGTCGGTGCAGTATTGGATGAAATCAAAACAAGGCGGAAACAATTCCGAATTACTTGAAAAGAAAATAAAAGACAAGCAACTATATGAAAAATAAAAACTGCTTATAAGAATGAGAAGGCTTTTCCTAAGAAGATATATTGGTTTATTATTGGCTATTTCCGTTGCGTTATTTTTTACGGCTTGCTATACTGTTAAAACAATCCATACCCCCAATCCCCCGCCTACTACAAGCCTGAAAAAGGAGAATGCCTATTCCCTCATGACAAAGCTAAGAGCAAATAATCTTAATTACCACTGGATCAGCGCCCATTTTTCTGCGGATATTGATAAGGACAGCTCGCAACAATCTTTTAGTGGCGTAGTGAGGATGCGCAAAGACAGTGTAATATGGATGACGATTACCGCCATATTGGGTGCGGTTACCGTGGCTCATGCAAAATTAGACGGCGATTCGGTAGCTATAATTAACAACTTGCAGGAAAATTATTTGAAAGGAACCTATGATTATTTAGATACACTTTTGCGGGAAGATATAGATTTTGATCTGATTCAATCTGTCTTGGTAGGTAATTCAATGGAGTTTTATAATGATACGGCTAAAATGAAAGCTTATTTTGATGGCCGGGATTATGTGTTGAGTACTGTAAGGAAGAGAAAATACAAGCGGTTAATGTATCGAAATAAGCCCTTGCACAGCCGGAATGATGCACAGGTAATCTGGCTGGATGATTCGGATTTTCATATTAAAAAAATAAGGCTGGAGGATTTTGTAACCAAGCATACTTTTGAGGCTTCGTACGATGATTTTGAAAAGCGGGATTCAGGCAGCCGGTTCCCAATGCATATTCATTACGAAATTAATACAGGTAAAAAGATCATTAAGATTGATTTGAAATATAAGAAAGTGAATTTTACAAATTACGAAAGTATCCCTTTTACTATCCCTAAGAAATATGAGCAGATACACTATTAAATATATTTTGTTTGTATTGTTTTTAATTAGCTTGCCGGGGTTTGTAACAGCTCAGAAGACTAAGAGGGAACTGGAAAATAAAAAAAAGAAACTGCAGGAGGATATACAGTACCTGAATAATTTGCTTGAGCAAACAACCACGAGCAAGCAATCGTCGCTCGGCGTGCTTATGACAGTAAACCGAAAAATAAGTTTGCAGGAGCAGGTAATAGAAACAGTTACCAAGGAAATTGGAATTATTCAATCGCAGATTAAGGCATCAAACGATTCTATTATTGCAATGGAAATGCGATTAAATGATTTGAAAAAGGAATATGCACGCATGGTGGTAGATGCCTATAAAACAGAAAAAGGATATAACAAATTGTCATTTATTTTTGCATCCAGAGATTTTGAGCAGGCTGCTTTGCGCATGCGGTATGTGCAGGAATACCAGGAGTACAGACACAGGCAGGCAGTAATGATTGATTCTACATCTAAAGAAGTAAGTAAAAAGGTGGCGCGTTTACAAAAAACCAAAGATGAAAAAAATCAATTGCTGGGAAATGTAGAATCGGAGAGAAGTTCATTGGATGTTGAAAAAGGCGAACAGCAGAAAATTTATAATCAGTTAAAGGGGAAAGAAAGGCAATACCGCAATGAGCTTGCGGAAAAACAAAGAGCATCCCAAAAGTTGGATGAATCGATTAAAAGATTGGTAGAAGAGGAAATCCGGAAATCAAACGCCAATACAAAAACCACCGTTGCTAATTCGAAACACCTTGAAATGAAACTTACCCCGGAAGCCCAGGCGTTATCTCAAAATTTTGAGAACAACAAAGGGAAATTACCATGGCCTGTGGTGGAAGGTGTAATTACCCGTCCTTTTGGAACCTATTCACCTATGCCTGGTATTACCATGAGTAACAGCGGAGTTGATATTGCTACATCAAAAGGGGCTATAGCAAGGGCCGTTTTCAATGGCACTGTTTCCACGGTTACGGAAGATCCTGAAAATGGCAAGGTTATTATTATCAGGCATGGAGAGTTTCTAAGTGTTTATCGTCATTTGAATGCTGTTTTTGTGAAGGAAGGAGATAAAGTTCAAACGAAACAAACCTTGGGAACTATAGTATACGATGAACAGGAACAAGTGAGTGACCTAGAGCTTCAAATATGGAAGGGGGAAAATAAGCTGGACCCACAGGAATGGCTTTTTGTGAAAGACTGATGCAGGTAAAGTATTGCCCGGAATATGTTAGTATTGAAAGTTAAGTTTGGCATATAACGGATCCACCACTAAAGTATCAAAAAGGCCGCCCCCTAGTACTTTGTAGGCAGTTTGTACATGCCTTGCCGTATATAAACCAACTGCATTTTTTACATCCGAATAAGAGGGTACATCCTGATTTATACCCATAGGGGGCTGGCTCAACTGAACATAAGTATTCAGGTCATCGGAACCGGATGTGAAGATAATACCCACCGAATCAACATGCCTTGTAACACCTTCTTCGTAAGGTATGGTGTTTAAAATCAGGCTGCACAAACCCTGTGCGGTAATGGAATACTGTAGTAAGGCCCCTCCTGTTAAAGTTGGAGAGGTTAATGGGGCAAATATCCAATCAATGGACCTCCCGGTTTTTATATTGCTATTAGTGACCTCATCATAAAAAAAGCGGATGGTGAGTTGGTATATTCGGGCATTGGGAGAGGTTGTCCAGCCAATAATTGTAGGCGATAGATTAGAAAAAGACAAATAAAATGTTTTGGAATAAAGGCCGGATAGGGCAACGTTTGAAAACAATCCGGTTGAGCCGGTTGTTTTTTTGCCGGTTTTAGTATTGGTTATTATCAGGTTGTAATAGTCGTTCGGATTAAGAGTTGCGCTGGTATAGTATAGTAATTGCTTCGGGTAGGAAAATGTGCCGGGACCCAAAGGAACCATGGTAGTGGTATCAAGGGCAATTGTTTTTACAACAGTATTTGTAATAATACTGGAGTCTTGCAAAACTGCATTTATGGTGCCCACCGGATAATAAATAGAATCATATTGCTGCGCCATTACATAGGCATTGCCATTGCCATTGCCTTCAAAACCCTTATTAATGCGAATATAATGAGTAGAATCGCTTTGATCCAATAGGCCATATACAACGGTTACATCTTTATAGGGAGCCTGAACATTCAGGGAGTTTTTACAGGCAACACCAATAACCGCAAGTAACACCAGAATACTAATATTTTTTTTAAGTTGTAATTGCATTTCTTTGAAGTATGGTCTGATTTTTAAAAGTATTAGCCAAGATAGGATTATAAGCCTTTCAAATATAAGGAATCTTGGAGAATACTATAAAGTTCCAAAGATATAATTGTGTCGGGATGGCGGGATTCGAACTCGCGACCTCACCCACCCCAAGGGTGTGCGCTAACCGGGCTGCGCTACATCCCGAACAATTATGGTTTGAACTTTAATTTTATAGCTTTGATTTTGGGGTGCTGGTAATTACAAAGCCTTAAAAAATTAATTTTGCAAAGGTAATTTTTTTTGAAAGACAAAGCTTCTTTTATATATGCGCATTTTTTTACTTTCATTTATTATCTTCTTATCGACCATAAATGCGTATTCACAGGAATTTAAAGTAACAGGCTATATAAAAGATGCATCTAATGGGCAAACGTTACCCGGCGCCAGTGTGTATATTGATGAAAACCACCAGGGTGCCGCTACTGATGTAAATGGTTATTATACATTCACGCTCCCCGCCGGAAACTACCATTTACATGTTTCAATATTGAGCTATAATGATACAGTTATTCCCATAAAAGTATTTTCCAATGTACACTTTAACATAAACCTTAAACAAACATCTGTAAGCACACAGGCGGTTGATATTACGGCAGATCGCCCGGATAAAAACGTAGAAAGCTCTCAAATGGGTACGGTTAAGCTGGATGTGAAAGACCTGAAAACAATTCCGGTATTTTTCGGCGAACCCGATATATTAAAAATGATACAACTCCTACCGGGTGTTCAGAGCGGAGGCGATGCCAATTCCGGTTTCTATGTGCGGGGCGGCGGTCCCGATGAAAACCTGATTTTATTGGACGGGGCAACCGTATATAATGCGGGCCACCTGCTTGGTTTTTTCTCCATTTTTAATTCCGACGCGCTAAGCAGCGTTGAGCTTATTAAAGGAAATATGCCTGCCAACTACGGAGGACGTATATCGTCGGTTCTCAATATTCAATCGAAGGACGGGGATATGGAAGATATACATGCCAGTGGGGGCATTGGCCTTATTGCATCACATCTGACCGTGCAGGGTCCGATTAAAAAAGATAAGGTATCATTTATATTCTCCATAAGGCGCACTTATATTGATGCATTTCTGCGCGAACCTTTTATCAGCAGCAGTTCCCCGTTTTACGGAACCAAATATTATTTCTACGATTTAAATGGAAAAATCAGTTGGAATATTTCCCCCAAGGACCATCTATCCATAAGCGCTTATTATGGGGAAGATGTTTTTAATTTCACCGACGCCCAGGCGGGTTTCGGAGCACAAATACCCTGGGGCAATGGAATAGCATCTGTGAATTGGTCGCACATATATAGCGATAAACTTATTTCAAACCTTACATTGGACTATACCGATTATAATTTCAAGTTTAATGGAAGCGATGCGGGATTTTACTTTTCTCTTTTCTCCGGAATACATGATTACCACCTCAAATATAATTTTGATTACCTGCCATCGAAAAAACACCACATTAAATATGGGGTAGAATATACCTTACACGTATTTATTCCCAGTGAAATATCCGCCCAGGAACAAAGTGTTAATTTCAGCCTCAATAGTATACAGAAGCTTTATGCAAACGAAGGCGGGGTATATTTAACAGATGACTATGATTTGAGTGCCCGTATAAAAATTGAAGGAGGGTTGAGATATTCCGTTTTTCAGCAAATAGGTCCATTTGACAGGTATATTCAAGATAATCAGGGTGTAAATGTTGATACAATACATTATAAAACATTTCAAAATATTGCCTTGTATGGGGGACTTGAACCTCGTATTTCATTCCGTTATCGCTTAAATGATGAATCTTCCATAAAGGTTGGATATAGCCATAATATTCAATACATTCATCTTGCATCTGTTAGTTCTGTATCATTGCCAACCGATATTTGGTTCCCCAGCACTTCCCTGGTTCAGCCAACTACAGGTGATCAGTATGCCATTGGATATTACAGAAATTTTAAAGATAATCAGTATGAATCTTCGGTGGAAACTTATTACAAAGACATGCGAAACCTGATCGAATATAAAAACGGGGTAACACCCGAGTCCAACCCCGGCGCAAACCCGGATGAAGATTTTACTTTCGGAAGCGGTCAGGCATATGGGTTCGAATTTTATCTGAAAAAGAAATCGGGTAAGTTTAACGGATGGGTTGGTTATACTCTTTCCTGGACTACAGAAACCTTTGCCGACCTGAATAACGGACAAACATTTTATGCCAAGTACGACCGAAGGAATGATATATCAGCCGTTGCAAATTATACCCTGAATGACAGTTGGACCATTTCATCTGTATTCGTTTTCTCTTCCGGCGAGGCGCTTACATTGCCGATAGGATGGTATATAATAGAAGGCGAATTGGTTCAGCAATATGGCAATCTAAATAACTACCGGCTTGTTCCGTATGACCGGCTTGATTTGGCAGCCACCTATACGCCCAACCGGCAAAAACGTTTGGAAAGAAGGCAGCAACGCCGGGAAAATAAAATGCAAAAAGAAGGCATTGACGCTCCTTATGTGGATCATCGTCCGCAATGGAGAAAGAACTTTAAAACGAGCTGGACTTTTTCAGTATACAACGTATACGACAGGTACAACCCCTATTTTATTTATTTCGATATTAGCGGGAATGTTTACAATAACTCACTCACTATACAAGCTAAGCAGGTTTCCTTATTTCCCGTCCTTCCTTCCGTTATGTGGAACTTTGAATTTTAATGAAGATGAAAAATAAAATAAAATATCTTATTGGATTATTCCCCCTGTTTTTAATTGCAGGGTGCCAAAAGGATGTCACACTTGATCTGCCCCAACCTCCGTCGCAAATTTGTGTAGAAGGGCATATAGAGCCCGGACAACTGGCATGGGTGTATCTGTCGCATAATTTTGCTTTTTTCGGAACCATATCCATATCCAGCATTATTGCAAACCAGGTGATCGATGGCGCCGTGATTACTGTAAATGATGGCTATACAACAGATACCATGCAATCCGTAATACCTCAGTTAGGATATTATGAAACCAAAAAAATGAAAGGTATTACCGGAAGAACTTACAACCTTACTGTAAAAGCAGAAGGACAAACATTAACAGCTACAACCAATATTTTGCCTGCTATTCGATTAGATTCTACCTGGTTTCAAACACAACCCGGATTGGATAGCCTGGGGTATCTTTGGGCTATTTTACACGATCCACTTCCTCCGGGCAATTGCTATCGCTGGATGGTGAAAAGAATTGGAACAGTTGAGCCTGACACCACTTTCATTCCACCATTCGAATCAGCTTTCAATGATCAATTTATTGCCGGACAAAAATTTGAGTTTAATTACAACAGGGGCAGCTTTCCGGGATCAAAAGCGAAGGATGATACGGATGCTGAAAGAGGGTATTTTAAAATTGGTGAAACGTGTATTATTCAATTTTCCACCATAAGCAGTGAGGCCTACCAGTTTTATAATGCATATTATTATCAGCTTAATAACGTTGGGAACCCATTTGGTTCACCGGCTCCAGTTCAGGGCAATATAAATGGCGGGCTTGGTATTTGGTGCGGCTATGGCACATCATACGATACGGTATATTGCAAATAACATTTTATTGTAGAAAGAACATTACATAAATCCATGGATCATTTATTGCTTTTATTTACATTTGGCATTTATAAAGAGAATATACAACATTTCATTTTATGACAACAGAAGAAAAGAAAAAATGCATTATAATCGGCTCCGGTCCTGCCGGATATACGGCTGCTATATATGCTGCACGCGCTGATATGAAACCCGTAATGGTTGCAGGCTTGCAACCGGGGGGGCAACTTACCATTACAACTGATGTAGAAAACTACCCGGGTTATCCCGATGGCATACAAGGCCCCGAAATGATGGAACATTTTCGCAAACAAGCCTTGCGGTTCGGTACAGATATTCGCTGGTCATATGTCAGCTCGGTTGATTTTTCGAAAGCGCCATTTAAAATCGTTGTTGAAGAAAAGGATACGCTGACAGCTGATTCAATAATTATTGCCACGGGTGCTTCTGCAAAATGGTTAGGGCTGCCGTCGGAACAAAGATTAAATGGATTCGGAGTTTCGGCATGCGCTGTATGCGACGGATATTTTTTTCGTAAACATGATGTAGCTATTGTGGGCGGAGGCGATACAGCTGCGGAAGAAGCAACCTACCTTGCAAAACTTTGCAATAAGGTGTATATGATTGTGCGCAGAAATGAATTAAGGGCTTCAAAAGCTATGCAACACAGGGTATTTAATACCCCTAATATTGAAGTGCTTTTTAATACCGAAACGCTGGAAGTGTTAGGCGAAAAAAGTGTAACCAGTGCCGCAGTAGTAAATATACTTACTAAAGAAGAAAGGATTTTGAATGTTACAGGTTTCTTTGTGGCAATTGGGCATCAACCCAATACCGATATTTTTAAGGGATGGATTGATATGGATGAGCAAGGCTACCTGAAGACTATTCCGGGTTCTTCAAAAACAAATATACCGGGAGTTTTTGCCTGCGGCGATGCGCAGGATAAAACATACCGCCAGGCTGTTACGGCTGCAGGCAGCGGTTGTATGGCTGCTATAGATTCGGAACGTTATCTGGCAGAAAAGGGATTGCATTAATCTACCGCTTGTGAAGTCATTATCAGGAACCATATTCGTTATCCTTTGGGCTTCACTAAACAGTGTGAGCGGACAAATATCATTAAGTAAAACATTGGGCTCAGAAATGCATGTTTTCTCCTTAGTATATGATTCTACTTATGGGATTCAATTTTACGACAAATATAATCCTGCCACAGAAGGATACTCGTTAAGAAAGTTTTCCAACGGTACCTTATGTGATAATATGATAGATGATTACTATCCCGATGGAAAGCTGCTGCACAGAGGGTTTTATTCAGCCGGTGTATTAACGGAATATTCAAATTTTTATCCCGATGGAAAGCTTGAAAGAGTATATAAGTTGGTAACGGAACGTAAGAATGAATTGAAAAAGTATTATCAAAATGAAACATTGAAATCCGATGTGATGTACTTTGAAAGTAACTCAACTTTATGGCAGGATTACTATGACAACGGACAACTTTCCTATTTGGAGGAATATGATAAAAAACATCAACGCCTTCTAAGAAGGTGTTCTTATTTTAGAGATGGAAAACCGGAATCTATTTTTGTACCCATTGAATCAAAATCAAAGGATGCAATAATCCGCTACAGCTTAAAGGACTATTACCCCAATGGCCAGTTGAAAGAGGAATCGGAATCTATTTACAGCCAGGACTCCTATGATTTTCTTAGAGACGGCGATGATAAGCAATATGATGATAAAGGGAGCTTGACAGCAGAGTATATATATGTTGGCGGGGCAGTCAATAAGACTATAAAGTGAAGGGTAAAAAACTGGCACCGGATTTTTATTTGCGGGAGAATGTTCTTCAAATTGCAAATGAATTAATCGGAAAATTTCTTGTTACGAGTTTCGGAGGAAAAACAACCTCAGGAATGATAATAGAGACAGAAGCTTATAACGGAGCCCTAGACAAAGCCTCGCATGCTTATAAGGGCAGGCGTACAAAAAGAAATGAAATTATGTATGCGGAAGGCGGAGTTGCGTATGTTTATCTTTGTTACGGAATTCACCACTTGTTTAATATAGTCACCAATACAAAAGATATTCCCCATGCAATTCTTGTCAGGGCTGTTATTCCGGCAGAAGGGGTTAATACTATATTGAAAAGAAGAAATCAGGAAGACATTACCAAGAAAATAGCTAACGGACCGGGAACAGTTTCCACAGCGCTCGGAATTAAAACAACACATTCAGGCCTTGCATTATCCGGCAACTTGATATGGGTGGAAGATAGGGGAATAAAATTCAAAAAGAAGGATATTGTTACCAGTCCCCGTATTGGCGTTGATTATGCAGGAGAGGATGCATTACTTCCATATCGTTACCGTTTAAATGAAAATATTATTTCGGATTTATACCGCACAGGTATTTGAATCAAATGCTGTCACCGTTTTTCCACCGATATAAATTCCCCTGAGGCCTTAAATTTTAATATGTAAATCCAGCCACTTGTTGCATTGCCGTCAGGAACAATTTGTTTCATGTCAACCCTGTAGCTTATTTCCCCTTCTTTGTTAGTCTTGGTTATATCTCCGTATTCAAAATCGTTCGGGTAATTGTTTGCTATATAATCAATACTACTCCCCGGTAAATCTTGTTTGTGAATTCGTGTATCTTTATTCAGGATAGTACCATTGGTATCAAAAGTGATGGTCAAATGGCCTAGTCCTTCTTCGCAATTACAATCGAAACTAACAACCTGTGCATTTTCATTTTTTTGCCGTATGCGCCAGTCCATATTATAGGCATGCGGGTATAAAGAATCAAATTTCAACTGAACCTTTGCCGGAGGAACTACATTGCCATGCGATATATTTTGGCTTTGACAAAAAGTTACAATAAATACCGTAAAGAGAAAAGCAGCTATATGTTTAACATAGTTCATATCATACAAATATAGTTAAATAGCTGTCCTTTTAGGCTGTTTTTTGTAGTTTTGCTGAATGAGTGAAATAACTAAAATAGTTCTTAATTCGGGGAAAGACCAAAGTCCAAGGCGCTTTCATCCCTGGATTTTTTCAGGTGCAGTAAAGAAAATTCCTGACAATTTAAAGAACGGGGATATTGTTGAAGTCTATTCAAGTAAGGACGAATACCTCGGAACAGGGCATTATCAAAAAGGATCTATTATGATTCGCATTTTTTCTTTTGACAAGATTGTGCCCGATGCTTCTTTTTGGAAATCGAAAATTCAAAAAGCTTTTAATTACCGCCAATCCATTGGATTGACCAATGATGCGAATACCAATGTTTATCGCCTCGTTTATGGCGAGGGTGACGGCTTACCCGGTTTGATAATAGATTATTACAATGGTACCGCAGTAATACAGGCGCACTCTATAGGGATGTATCGTGAACGGAATCATCTTGTTGAAGCTTTGAAAGAAATATATGGAGAAAAATTGAAAGCGATTTATGATAAAAGCAAAGAAAGTTTGGGTGCTTCAGGAACAAAAGTGCCTTTTGAAAATGAAGCAGACAGCGAATTGAAAAATGGGTATCTTTTCGGCAGCGATAACGAAAAGCAAGTGCTTGAAAACGGACAAAAATTTCATATTGATTGGGAAGAAGGACAAAAAACTGGTTTTTTTATTGACCAACGGGAGAACAGAAAATTGGTGGCTCAATATGCCAACGGACGGAAAGTGTTAGATTGTTTTTGCTATGCCGGAGGTTTTTCAGTCTATGCTTTGAATGCAGGTGCTACGGAAGTGCATTCGGTGGACAGTTCAAAGACCGCTATTAAGCTTACAGATAGTAATATTAACCTCAATTTCGGGTCCGATTCTAAACAGACCTCATTTGTGGCTGATGCATTTGAGTTTTTAGGTCACCATACATCCGAGTACGATATGATGATTATAGATCCTCCTGCATTCGCCAAGCATCGCGATGCCAGGCATCAGGCTGTAATGGGATATAGGCGATTGAATGCATTAGCTATAAAGGGAATTAAACCCGGTGGAATTATTTTCACATTTTCATGTTCACAGGTAGTAGATAAAAATCTTTTCCATGGTGCCATAACGGCAGCCGCTATTGAGACGGGAAGGAATGTACGGATATTAAAATATCTATCACAGCCTTCCGATCATCCTATCAGTATCTATCATCCGGAGGGCGAATATCTAAAAGGAATGATTTTATATGTGGAATAATTAATACCACCGAGGGCGGTTTTTTTATTCTTATAGATAGATTAATTGTTTGTTTTGATAAATTTATATGCTTGTAATGTGGCATTTAACGGAATTATTTATATATTCGTATTCTTTTTAGGCACCTGAAATGAGGAAAAAAATATTTTTCGCAATTTTTTGTATTCTTTCCGCAAGCCTTTTTGCCCAGCGTGGAAGGGATGGAAATCTTACCGTTGCAGCCACAGTAAGTGTAAATGAATATACTAACCTTACGGCCAATGCGCCTGCCGGTAGTACTGTTATCACAGTAGGCAACAGTTCTTTAAATACCCATGGGCGTTTTTTAGGCAACCTGGCTGTTGGAGATTTGATAATGATAATTCAGATGCAGGGAGCTACCCTTAAAGGAAGCATTAATCCTCTTGTTCCCGACGTAGGACAACCTAAAGACAGCACATGGGGAGCCATAACAAACTATAATAATTGTGGAAACTATGAATTTGCTGAAGTAAATGCTGTGCCATCCGGTACCACCATAAAATTAGATTGTCCATTGCAATACAGCTACATAGACACCGGTAGGGTACAAATAGTAAGGGTGCCAAGATATGCATCACTTACAATAAATAACGGGGGAACCATAACCTGCGATCCCTGGGATAGTGCTATTGGCGGAATAATTGCCGTGGAAGTTGAAAATAATACCATTATTAATTCAGGGGGGGCTATAAATGCCGATTCAACCGGTTTTAGGGGTGGCCGATATAATGGCCAGGATAGTGTTGGTTGGGGAGTGGGTGATGTAGCTTCAAGGTTCCAGAGTTATGGAAAAGAAAAGGGAGAAGGAATTGGTGGATACGAATGGAAGTATTTGCAATACGGAGGAAAAGAAGGTATGGGCGCTCCGGGTAATGGGGGCGGCGGCGGAAACACACAAAATGGCGGCGGAGGAGGTGGAGCCAATGGCGGAGTAGTTGCTAATTATATTAATGGATTTGGAAATCCGGACGTAAGTACTGCGAACAATATTGCTGCCTGGAATTTGGAATATAGTTGGATGTCAGCATTTCATTCATCAGGTGGCGGCAGAGGCGGATATTCATACGGAGCTAACCAGGTAAACCCAATCACTGACGGTCCGGGTAATATTAACCCCGCTTGGGCAGCTGCCTGGGCAGGTGATCAGCGAAGAAGTGTTGGAGGTAGGGGTGGCCGTCCTCTGGATTATTCTACCGGAAAGATTTTTATGGCCGGCGGCGGCGGTGCCGGCGATCAGAATGATGGTTATGGCGGTGCCGGAGGACGTGGCGGAGGCATTATATATCTTATGAGTTATGGAACTGTTTCAGGAAGCGGACAAATAATCTCCAATGGAGAGAATGGATTCAATACCCCTCATCCCGCCCCTTCAGTTGGTCATGCATCGGGCATTGATGCTGCCGGAGGTGCGGGAGCAGGAGGAACCATTGTTGTTAATTCCGTAGGTAATATATCGGGCGTTACGCTTACTGCAAACGGAGGAACCGGAGGAAACCAGGTTATGGCATGGAATATAAGTACTGATAAGGAATCAGAAGGACCGGGCGGCGGCGGTAGCGGCGGATACATTGCATGCTCAAATGGTGGACTTACAGAAGCTGTTACTGGTGGAGCTAATGGAATTACCAATTCAATGTCAATGCCGAATTTTCCGCCCAATGGTGCTACTATAGGCGGAGCAGGTTTAAGCAATGCATCCATTACTAATTTTCACTTGGCTTCAATACCTAATGATACGATTTGCAGTGGACGAACCGTCACCTTAACAGAATCCATTTTAGGAAATCCCCCGGGTGGAACCAGCATTGAATGGTATACGGTAGATAGCGGTGGTGTATCTGTGGGATCGGGTTCTACTTTCACAACTCCTATATTAACAATAACAACAACCTATTATGTTGGAAGTTGCCCGGGAACATATCGTATACCGGTTACAATTGTTGTTATTGGCGCCGGTAGTGTAACTGTCAGTCATGGTAATAGTATTTGCAAAGGTGCTTCCGATTCACTTAGTGCAACCGGTGGAACTGCCTATTCATGGTTGCCTACCAACGGATTAAGCAATCCCGCTATTGCCAACCCTGTGGCTACTCCTACAGCTACCACTACGTATACAGTTTCGGTTACTACGCGATGCGGCATAGTGAAAGACTCGATAAAAGTGACTGTTATTCCGCTGCCTAGTATTGTTTTAAGCACCAGTGGCAACCCAATTTGTAAAGGTCAGTCTGCCACTATAACAGCAACAGGAGGTGGCACTTATTCCTGGAGTAATTCTGCTACTACATCTGCTATAACAATAACGCCTGTCACAAATACTACCTATACAGTTGGTGTTACTAATGGGGGATGTGTAAAGGATACGAGCATACTGATTACGGTTAATCCTATTCCAACGGTAACACTTAGCGCAACAAATAGTACAGTTTGTGCGGGTAATCCAACAACTATAACAGCAACGGGTGGAGGCACTTATTCCTGGAGTAATTCTGCCACTACATCTGACATAACCATAACGCCGGTCACAAATACCATCTATACGGTTGCCGTTACCAATGGTGGATGCACAAAAGATACAAGTTTTCCAATTACAGTTATTCCTTTGCCTGTGATAACTATAACTCCGGATACTTCCATATGTAACGGTAATTCAATTCCGCTTAATGTAACAGGTGGTGGAACATATGCATGGCTTCCTGCCAACACATTAAGTAATGCCTCCATTGCAAACCCTATTGCCACTCCAACAATCACTACTGTATATACGGCTGTAGTTACTAATAATGGTTGTAGTAAAGACAGTACAGTTACTGTTAATCTGGTTTCCACTCTTACGGTTAATATTAATCCTGTTAAACCAATTTGCTCCGGGGATAGTGTTAAGCTTAAAGTCAGCGGAGGCGGAACATATCGATGGAGTACCGGAGCAACAACCGATTCTATTATTGTTAGCCCAACTTCAACAACCAATTATACTGCAACTGTTACCAATGGTTGTATCGGCGTGGCAGTTACTTCTGTCAAAGTATATAATCCTAATCTATCTGCCTGCTGTAATACTATTATACAATCCGGAAATTCCTCTACTCTGGATGCCGGTGGCTCCGGTATTATTCATTATCAATGGATACCAGCAACGAACATTAATTGCGACACCTGCGCTGAAGTTATTGTTAGCCCTACGGTAACAACCAGTTATATGGTAGTTGGAAAGGATTCTTTAGATTGTACTGTATCAAGGATTATTGTTGTAACGGTAGAGCAACCTTGTGACACTTTAATTATACCCAATGTGTTTACCCCCACCTACGCAGGAACATTGGGGTTTCCTCCTGATAATGTATTTTATATAAAAAACTCGAACCTTACTGCATGGTCGATATTAATTTATGACCGGTGGGGGAAGGAAATGTTCAAATCAACCAATCCAATTCAATTTTGGGATGGAAGCTCAGAAAGCGGCGGGCAGGCACCTGCAGGTGTATATTACTACATAATAAATGCTGCTTGCAATGGCAACACTACTAATAAGCAGGGCTATGTACAGTTGATAAGGTAATTTTATTTTTTTTAGTATTTTTACTTTGCTTTACTAATGTAAATAATTATGAAACAAGTCTATTTTTTGTGTTTGCTATCGTTGTCATTTTGTACAACCATGTTTGCCCAACATGGAAAAAATGGTCCACTGGTAGTTACCTCAACTGTTGTGGTTAATGAATATACGTCACTTACGGCGAATGCCGCAATAGGAAATACCTCCATTACAGTTGCCAACAGCGCACTTAATGCACACTCCCGGTTTTCGCAAAATCTGGGTGCCGGAGACTTGGTGATGATAATACAAATGCAGGGTGCCTCTATTAACGGCAGGCCAAGCGGAAATATTTCTACACCGAACGACAGTAGTTGGGGAGCGATCTTAAACTATAATAACTGTGGTAATAATGAAATCAGGGAGGTATTGTCTGTGCCAAATGGCACCACTATAAATTTAACCTGCCCCTTAGTTAATAATTATACGGCTGCCGGAAAAGTTCAGATAGTAAGAATTCCACGCTATAGCACGCTGACAATAAATGTCAGCGGAGAAATAGTACCCGATTCCTGGGATAGCGTATCCGGTGGAATCATAGCTATAGAAGTTCTTGGCAATACGGTAATAAATACCGGTGGACAAATCAATGCCGGTGCCGATGGATTCAGGGGAGGGGTTTTGCAAAACAGTAATTCAATTGCAACAGGAATAAGTTATGTGGCCTCTAACCAGCCCAACGTAAACGGAGCATATAAAGGAGAAAGTATTGCAGGAAACGGAACAGATTATAATGTATTTGGGGGCGGTGTTTGCATGGGTGCACCTGCCAATGGCGGCGGCGGCGGCAATTCATGGAATGGCGGCGGCGGCGGCGGTGCCAATGGCGGAAATGTTTCAGGATGGATAAATGGATTTGGTATTCCCGACATAAGTCAGCCGGGATATGTTACCGCATGGAACCTGGAATATACCTGGATGTCATCTTTTGTTGGCGCAGGCGGTGGAAGAGGAGGATATACCTGGAGCGGTTCAGGTAATCCGTTGACTTTACCTCCCGGCAATCCCAGTTGGGCAGGCGACTCCAGAAGATCAGTAGGCGGCAGAGGAGGGCACCCATTGGATTATTCAACGGGCAGATTGTTTTTTGGCGGTGGCGGTGGTGCAGGTAGTGAAGATAATAACCATGCTGGTCCAGGTGGAAATGGCGGAGGTTTGATATACTTAATCAGCTATGGAACCGTATCGGGCGGTGGTATGATATTGGCTAACGGGCATAATGGAGTATCTGACTCGTTAGTTTCCGGTGATGGCCCCGGTGGTGCTGGGGCAGGCGGTACGATATTAGTTAATTCAACAGGCACTATTTCAGGTATAACGATAGAAGCTAACGGAGGGACTGGAGGCAGTCAACGAAATACTGCACCCGAAGGTGAAGGCCCGGGCGGCGGCGGCGGTGGCGGATATATTGCAACCTCAAATGTCGGCATTGCCCGGCAGGTTATTGGCGGCCCTAATGGGGCAACAACAACATTTCCTACTTTTCCTGCTAATGGTTCTACAAAAGGAGGACCCGGGGATACAGCCCTTTTAACAAACTTTACAATAGTAGCGCATAATGATTCTATCTGCAAAAACACTGCTGCTACTTTAATTGCAACATTAATTGGTACTGTACCGGTCGGTACAACCATAGAATGGTACGACTCAGCTACGGGTGGCTCAATATTGGGTTCAGGGCCATCATTCAGTACACCGATTCTGAATACAACCACAGTTTTTTATGTGGCTACTTGTCCCGGAGATTATCGTCAGGCAGATACTGTTTTTATTAGAACTTTGAATCCCCTTATAGTTGCATCTCCCGATAGTATCTGTAAAGGTGATAGCGCATTGCTTATCGGGAGCGGAGGAATAACCTATTTATGGAGTACAAGCCAGACCAAGGATAGTATAAAAGTTGCACCTTTGTCAACTACTACCTATACTCTTACTGCTTATAAGTATGGTTGTAATGAGGATACAACTTTTACGCTGTATGTAAGACCACAGCTAACAGCATCTATTAATGCCGTGCCAGATACAGTGTGTGTTTCGGGTTTGTCTACCCTTACAGTTTCGGGAGCAGGCGGACAGGTAACGTATAAATGGAATAATGGACATACCTATGACTCTATACATGTTAGGCCTCTTATTACTACCACATATACTGCCACCATTTATGGAAGATGTGATACGATAACCAAAATGTTTACAGTCCATGTGGCTGCTCCTGTTATGCCCTTAATAAGTGGTAAAAAATTACAATGTAAAGGTATTGCCGATACGCTTATTGTAAGTGGAACGAATTCCTATTTATGGAGCAATGGATCAACTACAGATAAATATATTACGGGTGCAATTAATGCAGATTCTATTATAACTGTTATTGGATTCAGTTCACTCGGTTGTCCGGATACGGCACGCTTTACTATTTCCATTCTTCCGGCACCGGTAGTTTCTATTGTAGATACGAATAATTGCCTGTATAGTCCGGCAGTAATTCATGCTATTTCATCGGATACCGGACTCACGTATTTATGGACTCCGGGAGGAGAAACCAATAGCAGCATAACAGAACCGGATACGGGACAAAAGTATACGTTGACTGTTTCCAACGGATGCACTATTGTAAAAACCATCCGGCTGGCGCCTGTTAATCCTACTATGACCGCATGTTGCAGTAAAACAATTTTTGCCGGAGACGATACAATTCTTGTAGCGCATGGAGATTCTATGAAATCATATACCTGGTCCCCTGCCGTAGATTGTTTAAATCCTTCCTGCGACTCGGTAAAGGTTGCCCCCTCGGTTACTACAACCTATACCGTAACGGCGAAGGATAGCCTGGGTTGCGCAATAGATAGAATAGTTACTATTGTAGTAGAAACACCCTGTTTCAATTTTACGGTGCCCAATGTATTTACCCCGACTAATGCGGGGATATACGGATTGAATAATATTTTTTACATAAAAACTACAGATCTGAGTTCGTGGTCAATAGTGATATATGACCGTTGGGGGAAGGAAATGTTCAAGTCGAGCAACCCCAATGAATACTGGGATGGGAAAGCTGAAGGAGGAGGAACTGCCCCTTCGGGAGTTTACTATTACATACTGGATGGCGTATGCCAGGGCAACACTTACAAAAAACAGGGCTACGTGCAGTTGATCCGTTAAGTTAAAGGGTATTTAGTTATTTCGCGAAGTCCTTTTAATAAAACTGTTTTTACGGAGTGCTTATTTATCCAACTGCGCACTATATCATCATTGTCAGGATATGAATTTGTCTTTTTTATAACATCGCGCAATTCTTCCGGTGAATTTACCTGCCCTGTTAAATCGGCATACCCAAAGCCGGTATAATGACCATCTTCAATAAGTATCAGAGACCTTTCTTCGGCATGCCTTCCTGCTTCCACAATAATAAAGTCCTTATTACCGAAAGTATATTCTTTCACTATTTTGGAAGCCCGTTTGTTATAAACTTCAACAGCTTCTTCACCCGCGCAAATGCCATTGCATTTTTTTATATGGTGATTAAAGCAAACAGCATCATCCTCTGTCAGCCCACAATAGCGGAGGCATAGCGTATATTCATCCAGCCACCTTTCCATGCATTCCCTGGCGTTTGCATAACTTGTGAAGGAGCGCAATACATTGTTTGATTCTTCCGCCGGACTTATTTTAAAATTTATAATTCCATTGTCGTCTTTATTCCAGTTAATGTTATGCGTAAATGTATCTGCTTTGCGGGCGCGGTTATAGGGAGGTCGGTGTTTTTTTATTTCTTCCGATTCTGCCAGCAGGGCCACCAGTTCGCTTCCTGTAAGCTGAAAATTCACATCGTATAAATCATTCAGCATACGCTTACCCTTATTTTCTTTTGAGTTAAAATGGCTCAATGCCCGCTGATACATATTGGAGCTTTTACCGATATAAATTATTTTCCCTTCTTTATCCAGGAAGTAATATACTCCGCATTCTTCCGGCAGTTTTTTCAAAATATATTCTTTTATTTTATCTACGCGCCTTCCCATTATTTCTTCCACTCCCATATTTTTATATTGCGGGTGTGCAGCTTTTAATCGCAAAAGCAAATCAAATAGTTGCGCGGTGGCAACGGCATCGCCCTCGGCCCTGTGCCTGCCTTCAATCGGGATATTCAATGAAGCACACAAATGACCAAGGCTGTATGAAATACGATCCGGCATTAGCTTGCGGCTCAACCGGACGGTGCATAATTTTTCCCGGCGGAATTTGTAGCCCAGGGAATTAAATTCCTCTTTTACAAATCCGTAATCGAAGCCCACATTATGTGCTACAAAAATTCTTCCTTCTGTCATTTCAAGTATGCGTTTGGCAACCTGATGAAAGCGGGGAGCATTCTCTACCATGTCATTGGTAATGCCTGAAATGCGCGTATAGAGAGGAGATATATAACATCCGGGATTGATGAGTGAGGTGAATTTTTCAACTACCTGCAAGCCATCGTGAACTAAAATGGATATTTCAATGATCCTTCCTTTAGGATATTCAAACCGGCCTCCGCAGGTCTCTATGTCAATAATGGCGAACATGCAGGCTACGTTCTTTTATGAATAACATTGGTGATACTGCAAAGCTAGGTCTAATTCAATTAAGGATTGCAGAATAAGGCTTTGTTTTATTAACCGGACGGTCCCCCGATCTAAATTTTATTCCAGGTATGAGTCTTTCCTACGGTACAACCTTCCTGGGAAGGTGTTCCGTATATATTAACTTTAATGCCGCAGCTTTGGCAAACATACTTATCAAGTCCACGCTCGCCGAGGCATACCCAGTGGTGGAAAGATGATTTTTTGCAGCCCCGGATTTTTGGAGTAGTGGTTCCTACTTCCACTTCGGCGCAATGGCTGCAGGTATAAACTTTTAATAATTTTGATTTATGCATAACTTTGCCAATATACACTTTTTTCAGCAATTGAAAACCGCAAACTCACAGATGCGCCAATAAACAGAAAAGAAAAAACCCCTGTATTTCTACAAGGGTTTTTACTAAATAAAGCTTAAATCTTTATTGTTTTCTTTTATCAGGGAATAGCATGCATAAATGCAAACATAATGGCTTCGTAACCGCTCTTGTCGTTACCGCAAGCCTGGCGAATATCAGCCATTGCGCTATTCCATTGGTTCATATCGGAACCGGCAGCAGGAATAACAAAATATTGGGTTGGAAGACTTGATTTTCCGTTCTTTAGTCCATTAACAATCAATACTCCTCCTGCAAATACATTACCATTGGTTCTGTATAAATACCGAACACCAACAGTAATTGAGTTGTCAGGAGTGGTGCCTTTGTCTACCATGGTATATCCGGCTTTCATATCTCCACCGGAGGTTAGCTGCATACCATATCCTTGTCTTAAATAATTATACTCATCAGGAGTCGTTTGGCAAAATGCCACTGATGCAGTTAAAACGAATAATGCTAAAAATAACTTTTTCATAATGTTAAGGTTTTAGTTAGTTGGTGTTAAAAACAATTTTAATAAGATGTTATGAGGCAAATGTAGAA
>Ga0302274_10001228_pt1 | contig 24742 bp, 17 predicted proteins | sample III_Bog_N2_1_FD_198755 | JGI IMG/M metagenome (GOLD analysis project Ga0302274, IMG submission 198755) | Peat permafrost microbial communities from Stordalen Mire near Abisko, Sweden - III_Bog_N2_1 | ecosystem: Environmental > Terrestrial > Soil > Wetlands > Peat | place: Sweden: Abisko...
TAATAACTCTTTTTATGCCTTTTTCGTTTAAGATACTTCGGCGCCTGGAGCAAGCCGGCTGCATCCCTTTTGGTGACCTTTTCCCCATTTCCCGTACCCAGATTGCTGCCGTGCCTGTCGATTCAGTTCCCGTGGTCAAGCTCCGGTCACTGCTGGCTGGGGTCTCGCTTGACGCTGGATTGGCGACTGTCATCATCCTGCTGGCACAACCGGCTTTCCGGCAGTGTTTGGAAATGGAACAAAATGCGACATTACTTTGTGATTTTCTCAACCAGAAACTCCGACTCTGTTTGGCTTGTGCGGCGAAATCCTGGTTCTCCGTTGGTGAATGGAAAAGTCCCATTTGATTACCGACCTCCAGGCGTTTGCCAATCAATCGCCCTTCCGCCGCTGAAACCATTTTTCCCGTTAAACCGATAATTATTTGACCTGATGAATCCTGCCTCCGTAGCCGAACGTCTTGCGGTTTGTAGTTGGTCTTTGCTGCCAACCGACCCGAAAGACTTGGTCGCCAAACTGAACGCCACCGGCATTCGCCGCGTGCAATTGGAGTTGGGGCCCTTGTGCGAAAATCCTAAGGTGTGGGGCGAAACGGAGAAAATCTTCCGTCAGGAAGGCATTACCATTGTCTCCGGCATGTGCCGTTGCGCTGGCGAAGATTATACCACTCTGGATTCCATCCGCCTGACGGGCGGAATCGCGCCGGATGCGACTTGGGAGCAGAATTTGAAGAGCATCCGTGCCGCCGCCGCCCAGGCCAAGAAAATGGGCCTAAAACTCGTCACTTTCCACGCCGGCTTTTTGCCGGCCGACGAATCCGACCCCACGTTCGCAAAAATGATCGAACGCCTCGATATCGTGGCTGACATTTTCATGGTGCAAAACATCTTGCTCGGGCTTGAAACCGGACAGGAAACCGCGCCTGCCCTCGCCGATTTGCTTCACAAATTGAACCACCCGAACATCGGCGTGAATTTCGACCCGGCCAACATGATCATGTACGACAAGGGTGATCCGGTGAAGGCATTGCATGTGCTCGCACCGTGGATCCGGCAGGTGCATATCAATGACGCAAAACGCACCAAAGTGCCGGGCACCTGGGGTCAGGAGGTCCCGGTTGGTAGCGGAGAGGTGAACTGGAGGGCGTTCTTCTCCACTTTTAGACATGTGATTTTTAATGTGGATCTCGCCATTGAACGAGAACATGGCAATAATCGGGTTTCAGACATCCTCGCGGCACGGGGGGTGGTGGAGAAATCATTTAATTGGGCCTGATCACGATGGCTGCGAATCGTTCGAAAACCGAATAGTAAAAATGGAGTGGTTGGTCTAATTCTTGCGGAAATCACCTGTTTTATTTTTCGTCCGGCGTGACCTTGAGCAGTTCAAAGAATACTACTGGCATGCGGTTGGGAAGGTAAGTGAAATTAGTCCATTGGGGTTTGATGTGGCTTGCCAGACATCCCGATTGGTAGTAGTCCCCGTGCCTATCCCGCTTCCGGGCTTTTGTAAGCGCGTTCACTAATCCCGCCAGTGGTATTTTCCAAACGGCGTTAAACAATTCTCCTTCTCCAAAAGCGGGAGAAGTGGTGCCCATCATCGGCCCGGGTTAATGGCGAGAGTTTTAAACTTTCCAAGCAGATGATCGGCACCACCCGTCAAAAATCACAAATCCTTGCTCCGAGTGGCTGCGGTAATTCTGAAAGTTCTTTAATAACTTAGCGCCAGCGATGCCAGGCCCAGATTTCGGCGGCAAAGGGAATGAAGGCCAACGTGTACTTTAACTTGAAGGTCCATTTGGATGTTTTGTGCGCAAACATAATCATTGCAAACAAGCCTCCGGGCCAGCCGCCAATCGCACCGAGCGCCACCAGTGAAAGCTCCGATACCCGCCGGTTGGAACCACACGCACTCCATTTATCGAAGCCAAATGCCAGAAAGGTCAAGGCACTGAAGGCGGAGAACCAAACGGCGGCGAACGTATTAATAATGCTCAAGCGCAGACTGAGTTTACCATATCCCAACGAAATTGGCATGCCCAAGCGCCATTAATCCATTTGCGATTTGGCGGAATCCACCTCCACCAATCGAGCTTCGTAACCAGGAGCGGTCGGGGGTTTATTTTTCAGGCTGTGGCAAAAGGGGCTCCAGCACCTTGGCAAAGATCGCCGCTTGGCGCGTGAATCCAAGATCGTTTGGGTGCGAACCATCGGTTGTCCCTTCACCATCGTCTCCGAGCAGATGCTCGCCGGGAATATAATAAAGATCTTTGATTCCCTCCTGCTTCAGACGGTTGAAGGCCGCCGTCAATTCGGCTCGATCCTTCAAATGATACCATTCCATCTGGCCCTGGGTCAGAAACGCGCCCTGTAAGGTGCGGTCTTCCACGAGCACTATAGGCACTGAAGGATGCGCGGTACGGAGCGTTTTCACGAAGGGTTCGACGCGCGCCTTGATTTCATCCGCATCCATGTTGGGAAGGCAATCAAGCACATAAACCACCGGATCCAGCTCTGCCAGCAGGGTGGCCATTTCCGGTTCCATTTTGCCGTTGCCCGAAAAGCCCAGATTGACGACCGGCCAGTTGAATCGGCGCTGCAGAATGGCGCTGTGCACCATCCCCGGGCGCGAGGCGGCCAGTCCCTGCAAAATTGAAGTGCCATAGAAAACAATGGGCTTTCGCTCACCGGGCCCCCACGGTGGAGCCTTCTCGATGACGAAATGATCGGGGATTCCCAGTGCAACGCATTTGGTTCCGTTGTAAAGCGGAAGGTACAGCAGGTATTCGCGTTTGCCGGGGATCAGGTCTTCCACGAGGGTCACTTCGTTGGTCTGCTCGGTCGGTATGCCGACGGCCAGCCAGTGCCAGCCCTTTTCAGTCTTTACATAAAGATCCAATCCACTTTTGCCGATGGCGGTTGCGTTCGGCAGGTAGAGCCAGGACTCGGTAAGCGCCCAGCGGGCTCGGATCATGGTTGCGTCGGTTACGAACCGGACGCACATTCCGGCTGAGTTTCTCGATAAATCCCACACCGGCTTGCGCACCATGGCCTCGGCCTTCGCCGGCAGGCGGTCATAAAAACTCGCGGTGTTCGTCCAGCCACGCCCTTCCACACCGAGATCACGTATATCGCTCCAGTGTAAGGTGTTACTGATGTCGTCTGCGGCAAAAATTGAATCCGTCGCGCAAGTTAGCAACCCGCAGAGGACCGCGAGGTGAATCAGGATATTAACTTGGTTTACACGGGCTGTTTTGATCATGGCGGCTTTGGAATTTGACTTGAATCAGCGTGCCTTTAATTGAATGCTACGGCTTGTCCCCATTTTTGACGACAATACAGCCGTGCGCACGTGCCTTATGCTTTCGACATTGATCACCCGTGAAAGCCCGTATTTTAAATTGGCATTATTCATGACTATTGCTTGCAGCTTGCATTCGACTCCCGACCGGCCACCGATGCTAACCGGTGACAATCACGTAATGTTTTCTCCAATTGGATTTGCCTGCCGTGGTGGCATGATCTCGGGCGGTTGCTTGATCAATCACCTCCTCAGCGCCAATTCTCCACAGCCGAGTCGGGCCTCAGTTCGTTTGTCGGCAGGTAATCTTTGATTTTTTTGAATATGACCGGTATTGCCTATGGCTGTTATATCCCGATGGATGTCAGGTGGTCGCGCGGTTTCAGCGGGGAGGACTTGGTGGCGAGAAACCAGTCCATAATTTTGACGACATGCGCGAGCGCAAGTTTGTGTTATATTGTTACTATTCAAGCCAAATCAACTTTATGAAAAGCCATTCCCTGACGCCATTGTCGAGTGGCGATCAAATTAAGCTTCGAGAAAACGGCTATTTGGCTTTTTAAACAGTTGAATCAAGCGATTCGAAACCAGAAAACAAGTAAACCAAGAAAACGACAGTCAGACAACCAACCAAAAACACCACAAAAAGCAATGTCCGCTGGCTGGCTCATACCAGGATTTCGGCGTTAGTCTCCATAAAAAACAGCGGTTCCCAATAAACACCCAACCAAAATGAACATGAAAACAATAATCAAACTACGTTTGCTTCTATTCCTCGCCTTGGTGGCGTTGATGGGCACAACGTTCCAGTCCCGCGCCCAGTTCCCGCAAGGCTCTTATACCAACAATTTTGCCACCGGAGGCAATACGGCTCCCTTCTCTGGAAGTGGAAGCGTCGCCTCTTGGATCTATTGGTATAACACTCCGGGCGGCAATACGCCCATGACCAATGACCCTGCCGTGGCGGATACTTTGGCTGGTCCCGGTGCCGGATCGTTGGAGGTTTACACACCTTTCACCAACACAAACACCACCCAGGACGTCTTTTTTGGGACGTTCGGCAACGGAGGTGGTTACGATTTCAGTCAGGAGATCAGCTTGCTCAACTTCAGCACGGTTAGTTTTGATATTTATGTTGGCACAAACAATACGCCGACTTCGTCCGGTAACTTCGGCACCCTCAATGTGGGCGTTATTGATAATGGTTATGGATATGAGGGATTCGGTAGTGGTGCTGTGACCATTCCCAGCAGCGCGTCGAATGGTTGGGTGCATCTTTCCGTTCCCGTTGACCAAACCTTGCCCAGCGTCGTCAATATTCCCGGCATTGCTTTCACCATCGCCAATTATGGGGGGTATCCCACCAATCCGTTTACTTTTTGGCTTGGGAACCTGGTTATGACCTATAGCGGTGCTCTGCCTCCTCCACCGAAAGTGGCCCTTTCCAAAGTTGTGCCGGGACTCACGCAGTTTGCTGATGAAGCTCCCTCCTATAACCGTCAGGATTTGCGTACCGACCTGAGTGGCACCGCTAATGTCACTTGGTATAACCAACCTGGTCCGGTTACCTACTCTTGGACAATCGCCTCATTCCCCGGCAGTGCTCATTCTAATTTCATCGCGGGCTTTACGCTTACCCCGGACCCGGTAGCTTCCCAGATTTATTCTGACCCGGATTGGTCTGCCACGAATGCCATCTGGGTGCCCATGCAGAACAATGCTGACGGCACAGTCACCGCTGGCTTTGCTTACAAGACCAACCAGCCGGTGGGCAACGGTCAGTTGTTTGCCAGTCCGACTGATGTGATCCCTTTTAACAATGAGACAAACGGTTTTACAGTCCCTTCAGCCATCGGGACTTGGAGTCTTACCTTCAGCGGTAATACCAGCGTAACTTTGACCGCGCCAAACGGAGCCAGTACTAATATCGTTCTGGATCCGAATGTGGCGGCATTGTTTAATGGTTATGTAGGAGCATTCTTGTATTCAGGAGCTCAAAACGCTGCGAACTATGGTCAATACTGCACGTTCTCGGCTTACAAAATCACAGGTGTTGGCACGCCCGTGAATGAGAATCTGACAAGCGGCGGCTTGGTTTCGCCCTTCCTCGAAACGATCTCACAAAACTACTATTATACCGGTGATTACACAACCAATCCGCCAGACCAGGTGTTCGTGACCAGTGACGATGCTTATTGGCTCAATTGGACATTGCCCGATGCCGGCTTTTCACCCGTCATCGCTTCGACGATCAAGAATGCCAAATGGGCCGACATCAATGATCCCATTTTTGAGAATGGCGGAGAGCATTGGACAAAAGTCACCAAAAATGACATAGCCGCTTACAAAACCGGTTTCTTCGCGCTCGAACAGCGTTCCTTTACGCAGCTGCTCGTGTTATTGCCGGGTGAAACCAATGCGCCGGGAACGGCCACGGGCAAGATTGGTTCTCCAACGCCTGTTAGCTTAAATGCCAGCAGCGGCAACGAGGATGTCACTGTTATCGCGGTTGACAATAACTTCTATCCGGTCAGTGGAGTGGCAGACACCATCGGCCTGACCAGCACCGACACGGGTCCGGTCGGCGGGACTTTCCCCAATCCGGTGTCCATGGTCAACGGAGTGGCAACGTTTAGTGACGGGGTTTCGCCCCATGGAGGGCCTTATGCCTTTGGCGATCAAGGCACGTTTACCATCACCGCCACTGACTCCTCAAATACGAATATTGCCGCGGCCGCAAGTTCGCCTGTCGTGGTTGGTCCTTAGTGTGGCGCTGCGCTAGAAATGCATAAAAAAGTCAGATGACCACCAGCAACCAATAAAGTGAAAACATTGAATATTAAAAGGCAAAACGGAAGCCAAAGTGGCGTTAATCGTCGCCCCTCTGCTTTCACTTTGATTGAATTGCTGGTGGTCATCACCATCATCGCCATTCTGGCTGCGATGCTGTTGCCTGCGTTGAGCAAGGCCAAGCAAAAAGCCCAGTCAATCGGTTGTATGAACAACAGCAAGCAAATGATGCTTGCCTGGATTATGTACGCCAACGACAATAATGATCTGGTGGCGCCAAATGATTATCCGTACACCACGGCCTATGCTACTCTAGCTCCTGCGCCCGCGGCACCAAGCGCTACTTCTCAAGCCGGTACTAAAAACTGGGTGGTGGGCACCATGGAACAGCCATTGGATGCCGCTGATCATCCTTATCAGATTGGTAAAACAAGCGAATTATTGGACCCGAATACGGTGTTGTCTCCGTATCTTCCCAGCCGTGATGTCTATCATTGTCCTGCCGATAACTACATTGACCCCAACTCGAACAAAGTGCATGTGCGCAGTATTTCAATGAACTCGGCGGTGGGAACAACCTTTTATGGACACTATTCCAGCGGTAATGGATTGCCGCAGATTGGGGCACCGGTTCAAGGCGGATGGTTGCCGGGTAATGGTTATAACGGAAGCCAGTCCACTTGGAGAACCTATGGGAAAATGTCTGCTTTTACCAGCCCGGGAGCGGCTAACACTTGGGTGACCATGGATGAGAACCCCTATTCCATCAATGATGGTTCTTTGGCGATCTCTGCCGCTGCCAGCCCAGGAAGCACCTACATCATCGATTTCCCGGCCGGCAACCATAATGAGTCTGCCGGTATCGCCTTCGCTGATGGGCACTCCATTGTTCACAAGTGGACGGATCGCCGCACTTATACTCCCCAGGGTATTCTCCAGCCAGGCATGGGCAGCACAAAATCCACCGCCCAGTCTCCGGACGACCCGGATTGTTTCTATCTTGCCTCGATCACGTCTGCAGCGCATTGATTGTAAACGGCTTGACGGAAAAGGCTTCGTGCTGGCAATAATCCCGGCCAGTTGCTCTTGGGCCCGAATCACGAATTCTTATTCACTTTGTAGGGTGATACATGCCACGTGCGGTGCCTCCCGCAAGGGTTGCGAAGTCAGGAAACGGGCTGTCCTCCCCGGCCATTACGGGGCGCCAGGACGTATTAACGGGTTTCGACATTCATTTCTGGCCTTGGAACTGCTTTAAATGAGTGTGCATTTCAGCGGATAAATCAGGTTGTCCCCTTTTTTGACGACAATACACCCGCGTACTGTTGGCTTAAGGTGATATCCATAAGCATTCTTGAACGCACACAGTCTAAATCAATGTTATTCATGACTTTTGCCCGCCAACTCCTCTCAACGCTCGCTTCGTCGCTTCGCTTTCGCTGGCTCCCGTTGGGTGGTTTGGTGGTACTGGCTTTTATTCTGGCTGGCTGTGGTCACAAACCAACTGCCGCCACCGCTCCCCCAAAGGTATCCTCAGACCAGGCGGATCCGCCCGCAACTGCTCCCGGCCAACCAGCACCCGCTCCCGTGGCGGTCGCGGCTCCCGTGCCGGCAGACCCTGACGGCGGGGCTGACATGAGGGCTTTAAACCACGCTTACATAGGCTGGATCGTTGCGAACCGCCGCCGGCCAAGAGATTTCGATGATTTTGCCACTTCATCCGGTATCCAGATCCCGCCGGCACCGGCTGGCAAAAAATATATCATCGACAAAAGTGGGTTCATTGCGCTGGCAAACCAATAGTTAATACCATGAAAATACGCAATATAGGTTTAGTCGATCTTCGCAGCGGTCTCAAGCGGGCAGTGGCCTCAGGCAGGATTGGTTTTACCCTCATCGAATTGCTGGTCGTCATCGCGATCATCGCGATTCTGGCGGCGATGTTGTTGCCGGCGCTGGCGAGCGCCAAATCGAAAGCGCTGCGCACCCAATGCATGAACCAGATGCGCCAACTTGGCTTGGGAATGACCCTGTTTACGGGCGATAACACGGACCAGTTCCCGCCCGCGGGATTTCAACCCAGTAGTTCCAAGGCGCTTTCTTGGGACTGTTGGATCAACGGTTATATTGGCGGAAATAATTCACAAACCAGCATGCAAGACGGGATTTTTGTGGCGGCAACCGACCCGACATCCATTGCAGAAGCAGCCGCGAATGGTTTTGCCGTGGCTCCCAAAATTTTGACCTGTCCGGCTGACCAGTTTCCCAAGGTCAGTTGGATGACGGGTCTGCCTCAATTTGCAACCAGATCGTATGCCATGAATGCTTCCGGTGCAGGCTCCCAGGACTATGGCAAGTTGGTTCAGGTCAATGATGCAGGCCGGACTTTTCCCTTGCCCAATCTAAATCAGCCGGATGGCCATGGAGTGGGTATTTACTGGGTGGATAGTCTGACTTTGCCCGATTGGAGTGCCCGGGGTTATCCAACCTCGGTTGTCCACGATCCGGCAGGAACCATCATGCTGACCGAAGATGCTTCCAGCCAGGGGGCGGCGGGCAACGTCTGGCCTTGTTGCTGTTGCGGTCCGCAAATCCCGAATGGCGGTTCTTGGGGCAACCTTTTCCAGACTGATCTCGGGGCTCCGCTGAGCAGTGCCACGCTTACTGCCGACGGTTACAGTGAGGGGACGTCCCTGTACAAAGCCCATGGGAGCCGATTCAATTACGTATTTCACGACAACCATGTTGAAACGCTCAAGCTCGAGCAAACCATCGGTAGCGGCACCTTGACCGCGCCGAAAGGCATGTGGACTGTTGCGGTCGGAGACTAGCGCTTTGTCTTATAAACTGTCAGCTCGTCCATGTCGTTGAGAATTACCTATCCCCGGCTTTAAGGTTCACCCATGATGCAAACAACCAGACTCACTTTGGCGATCTTGATCGCCTTTTTCACCGCAATCGCCATTACTCCGGCGCAAACCAATTTTTCAATCTATTCCGATGAAATGAACAATGGTTTTCAGAATTGGAGTTGGGGCAACGTAAGCATTACCTGCACCTCGCCGGTTCATTCAGGCACCGATTCCATCAGCTATCATGACGTGGCTTGGAATGGAATTTCTTTCTGGCATGCGGATTTCAATCCGGCCCCTTATGCCTACCTGGACTTTTGGTTAAACGGTGGCGGAACCGGCGGTCAGATCATCCAGATTTATTTGCAATACGGCAACGCAGTGGTTTCCAGCCCAGCCTACCAACTTCCGGCGTTGCCACCGACCAGCAATTGGCAGCATTACTTCATTCCTTTCAGCACATTGGGCGTGGCCGGAGTGACCAATTTGAGCCGCATTAACTTTCAGCTGACATCCTTCGGCACAACCAATGAGTTTTACATGGATGATGTCAATCTGAGTCTGGTTCCACCCTCCACGGTGCAATTGGCCGTTGATGTCAACCAGACGCTGCGCACCGCTGACGCGCGCTGGTTTGGTTTAAACACGGCCGTGTGGGACAATAATTTCGATACGCCTACGACTGACAACGCGCTGAAAGAACTGGACACTCACATTCTCCGCTTTCCCGGTGGTTCTCTGTCGGACGATTACAATTGGGCCACTGGCAAGTCGGGCACCAATACTTGGGTCTGGGGCGTTACGTTTGCCAATCTTGTCGATGTCATCAAGAATACCGGTGCGCAAACGATCATCACCGTCAATTATGGAGATGGCACACCGGAGGAAGCGGCAGCCTGGGTTGCATCGGCCAATGTCACGAACAAACTGGGTTTGAAATATTGGGAAGTGGGTAACGAATGTTACGGCACCTGGGAAAACGACAGCAACGCCAACCCACACGACGCTTACACCTATGCCACGCGAGCTGCGCAATACATGGCGCAAATGCGGGCAGTCGACCCCACCATCAAGATCGGCGTGCCGGTGGTCACCGGCGAAAACAGCAGTATCAACGGATACACAGACCATCCAGTTTATAATCCGCGCACCCAGCAGACCAATTACGGTTGGACGCCGGTGGTCTTGTCCACGCTGGCATCATTGGGTGAGCTGCCTGACTTTCTGGTGCACCATGTCTATCCTGAGTACCAGACTGACAACGACCAAGCCTTGCTGCAAGACGGTACGAACTGGGCAGGTGACGCCGCCAACTACCGCCAACAAATCAACGATTATGTCGGCAGCGCTGGAACCAACATCGAACTTTGCTGCACCGAAAACAACGCTGACGCCGGCAATCAGGGCAAACAGTCCACCAGCATCGTTAACGGCCTCTATCTCGCCGACAGTCTCGCCCAGTTGATGAAGACGGAGTTTAACAGCTTTGTTTGGTGGGATCTCCGCAATGGCACCGATACCAGTGGTGACTTTTCGTCGACTCTCTACGGTTGGCGCACCTTTGGTGACCTTGGCATCATCAATGGCCCAAACACGCGGCTGCCGGTCTTTTATACCTTCAAGCTCATGCAATATTTTGCGCAGCCCGGTGATACGATCCTCAATCCCACTAGCGGATATTCGACTTTGTTGCCGGTTTATTCCGCCCGCAAGGCCGACGGCGCGCTGGCGGTCCTTGTGATCAACAAAGACGAATTTACCACCTACTCCGCCCAATTGTCGCTGAATAATTTCCTCCCCTGGACTAATGCTTTGGTTCGCAGCTTCGGCATCACCCAGGACGAGGCCACGCGCACCAATTCAATCGTCCCCGGTGCCCAGGACATTGGGACCAATTACCTCACCGTCACCGGCACAAATATCACCGCCGGTTTCCTACCGTATTCCGCCACGTTGATCACGATTCCGCCTGCCGCTCCCGGTTTAACCATCCAATCGCAACCGGGCGGCCAATCGGTCTTGCAAGTGGCTGGTCAGCCGAATGTGCAATACGTGGTGCAAAGTTCGCCGGACTTGATCAACTGGACGCCAGTCATCACCAATACGCTCTCAGGAACGACTTGGAATTTGACCAACGCTGCGACTGCTCCCATGCAATTCTGGCGAGCCGCCTGGCAACCTTGATCGGGCTGAAGCGCCTGCCGGTTTTGCCGATGTTTTATCTGGAGGTGGGGTGGGTTTGAGTAGGTAGTAATCCCTTCAAAAATCCTGGATTAAAATGGAACTTTAGCCATTTGGTTATATGGGGATCTGTTCGCCCTCACTCCAGCCCTTCCCCCAGGGAGAGTGAGTATTCTCACCAGTGTTTTGACTTGCAACCAGCAGCAGGATAGTTGGATACGTCAAAACCAATTAAAAAACGTGGCCACGTGAAACCCTCTTCACTGGGAAGAGGGTATGGGTGAGGGCGGGCTCACTTTTCCCAAATCATACCTTTTTGCGCTCTCTAAGATTTCTCTCAATTAACCGGCAGCGCTGATCCACACACAACTTTGAGCGCAGTGCATCCGGCGGAGTGTTCTCGCAATAATCCAAAAGCTTCTCCACCGTCGTCGTCGCCACATGCGTCCGCGTGTCAGACGAGCCATAATAAATGAAGACCTCGCCGTTCGGTTTCGCCACCCAGCCGTTGGCAAAAACCACGTTGGAAACGTCACCCACGCGTTCCTCGTTTTCCGGCCCCATGAAATGGCCGCCCGGAGAGCGGATTTGTTTGGCGGGATTCTTCAGGTCGCACAGAAAAACGTAGAGCACATAACGCATGCCTGCGGCTGTGTTCCGGACACCGTGGGCGAGATGCAGCCAGCCTTTTTCCGTCTTGATCGGCGCCGGGCCGAGTCCGTTTTTGCCCTCTTTGATGCTGTGATAAAAGCGCGGGTCAATGATGCTTTCTTGCTTCACCTCGGCCCGCGTAATGTCGCCCACCAGTCCCCAACCGATGCCGTCGCCGCTGCCCGTGGCGGCGAAATCGCTCATTGGTCGGGTATAAAAGGCGTATTTGCCGTTCACAAATTCGGGATGCAGGACACAATTGCGCTGGTGCAGTGCCGGCGTCTTCAGGTCCGGCAACCGCTCCCAATTCACCAGATCCTTGGTGCGCGCAATGCCGCCGCGCGCGATGGCGGCGGACAAATCGTTGGGTCTGGAATCATCATGCCGCTCGGCGCAGAACAATCCATAAATCCAGCCATCCTGATGTCGAACCAGCCGCATGTCATAAAGATTGGTTTCCTTGGCCTCCAATTCAGGCATCCGTACCGGATAATCCCAGAACTGGAAATTATCCACCCCGTTCCGGCTCTCCGCCACGGCGAAAAAGGATTTTCGATCCCAACCCTCCACCCGCGCCATCAGCACGATATTGCCTTTCCACTCAATGGCCCCCACGTTAAACACGCAGTTCACCCCCAGCCGTGTCATCAGATGCGGATTCGTGGCGTGATTAAAATCATAGCGCCAGGCCAAAGGGGTATGTTCTGACGTCAGCACGGGATGCTGGTAACGGTCGAAAATCCCGTTGCCGCTCTTCTGCGGACGGTTCCTGCGGCGGATCAGAGCGGTGTGCGTCCGTTTCAGCGAATTAAGTTGTTTGGCAAAAGCAGTTTTATTCATTCTTTAATGTGACTCATCAGCTGAGTGGAAAATTGTCCGTTGATTTTATCCGGATGGCCCAAAAACGAATGTCCTCAAAATAGACGACAGACAAGAGGCTGGGCTTGCGTTGGGCTTGGCCTATAATTGGCTGATTCACCGCAAACTGCAAGCCACCATGAAGACATTTCCTACCTCTCGCCGTCAGTTTATCAAAACTACCGCACTTGCGTTGCCGCTGCTCGCCGCGGGCTGCTCCAATGTCGCTACGCGCACGTTTGCGCCCCAGGATTTCGTTCGCGTGCGCAACGGCCGGTTTGAATTGCGCGGTCGGCCCCATTTTTACGTCGGCGCCAACATGTGGTTCGGCTGCTATGTCGCCGACGCCGCTCTCCCCGACGGGCGGGCGCGGCTGGTGCGCGAGCTGGATCGCCTGCAAAGCATTGGCGCCACCAATGTGCGCCTGCTGGCGGGTTCCGAGACGTCGCCCCTGGTGGGCGCGATTCCTCGCGGTATCACCCGTGCACCCCACGATTACGATGAAGATTTGCTTTGCGGTCTCGATTTCTGCCTGGCCGAGATGGCCAGGCGCGACATGCGCGGTATTCTGTTCCTTTCCAATTACTGGCAATGGTCGGGCAGTTTTGCGCAATACGTTCGTTGGGTGACCGGCGAAACCATTCCCGATCCCGACAAGCCCGTGATGGCAAAGGGGGACTGGCACGCCTTTATGCAATTCTCTGCCCGGTTTTATCAAACCCCGGCGGCGGTGGAATTGTATCGCGATTACGTTCGTCAACTCATTCACCGAAAGAACACCGTCAACGGCCGCATTTACCGCGAGGATCCAGCCATCATGACCTGGGAACTGGCCAATGAGCCACGTCCATGCGCCGATGACAGTACGATGGCGAAGGATGTCCCCATCTTTTGCGACTGGGTGGATGGTACTGCCCGTTTCATCCATGCGGAGGATGAAAACCATCTTGTCTGCACCGGCAGCGAGGGCGTCTGGGGCTGTTTGGAAAAACCCGAGGTCTTTGTCGCGGCGCACAAAACGCCGGCCATCGATTATGTCACGGTCCACATGTGGCTGAAAAACTGGGGGTGGCTGAAATCCGCCCAACTCGGCCCGGACTTTGAAGTTGCCGCCGGCAGGGCACATGACCACGTGGAAATGCACAACGCCCTCGCCACCGATACCCTGAAAAAGCCGCTGGTGTTGGAGGAGTTCGGCCTGCCGCGCGACCTGGAGAATTATTCACCCGATTCAACCACCTCAACGCGCGATGAGTATTATCGCCGCATGTTTGACCAAGTGAGCGAATCCTGTCGGGCCGGCCGGTCACTGCAGGCCGCAAATTTCTGGGCTTGGGCCGGTGAAGGTCGGGCAACCTCGCCAGAAAAGTCGGCCGGAACCTTTCTGGGCGACCCGCCATGTGAACCCCAGGGTTTGAATTCAGTTTTCGACAGCGACAAAACCACACTGACGGTGATTGCCTCCGCAAATGCAAAGTTGGCAGCCTTGGGCGGATAATCAGTTGGTTTCCATACGACCATATTATATGCCTGCAGCATTTTAAAAACTACTTTAGCTATGCTTTTGGGAACGGGCGGGGAAGCAGTATTCTGCAGTTTGGATGTCGCTTCTGGGACAATCCAGATTGGTTATTGTCCGCCCTCTAAATCCCTTTCCCTCCATGGGGAGGGTTTCGCAACTCCGATTTTTTCAACGCATCCACCAATCCCACCATGAGTATTTCCCTAAACGCTGTGAACAATTCTCCTTCTCCTCGGCGAGAAGGCCGGGATGAGGGAGAGCGTTTAACCATTATTCCGGGCCGATGAACGCTATCGCTCGTAAAATCTACGGCATTTTTTGAGGAAATTTGAGCAGTAAGGGGTTCCCGACTGGCTTCGTTGCAGCTTGTTCGATGACCTGTGATGGGCATCTTCATCGTCGTGCCTCGTCAGCCAGCCATTTCTTCAAAACCGTATCCCAGATCATTATGAAAACACCATAAATCTTCAACCCGCGGTGGAGACATGTGTTTATTTAAGAATTATTGAAAGAAATCAGGACTCCTTGTGTATTAAGATATAGATGATTTTTGCAAAGCTGTAGTGGTATCAATCACCCTATCGGTCGAGCGGCTTGGCAGCCTGCCCGTGCCGGAGGCACAACCGGAGATTAGCCAGGCACGAAGTGCCTGGTTGCAATTGAAAAGCAATTCCGTCCTGGAGGGACGGCGGACTCTTAGAGGTTTACTGTTGTTAGCTGAAGTGATAGTTAGCAAACCACACTCTACCTAATGTCTTCAATTGAAGACAAAAACGACAAATATTTTTTCAATAGCTTTGCGAAAACTTCTTGACTCTTTAACTTAGTCTTTGTAAAACAGAGCCATTCAGCAGGTAGATTCTAGTCACTCAAAGTCGTAAAGGGAGGGGAAGTTACATTTTTTGAAAACAATGCGCACCACTAAGGTGTGCTCATGGCAATATTTTGATTACGCGCGAGATGACAAAACAAATGGGGTTGTTCTGCCAATGGAAAAGCTTGCTAATCCAAATCCGGCTCCTCTCAAATTATACCCAATAACATTAACCTAATCCCGATCTCTTTCTGCCATGAAGACATCTATACTCGCATTCACTTGCCTGGCTCTTACATTTGTTGCTAATTGTCTGGATGCGCAGTCGCAGCCCCAGGCTCAGGTTGCTGCGCCTGTTTCGACGCAGGTGGTTTGGCAACCGGGTGGACAGGTTGGGGATTGATAGGGACGTTAGCGGGCGCTGCCTATAATGGATATCAAACTGATAAGCATTACAATGCTTGCATGGCTCGTTGTGCTTCGAAATCCAACTAACTTGTAAAAATCGTTATGCAAACGCATCAACTGCCAGAAGTTGTTCAGTCGTCGTGCAATAAAGTCTTCATGTTCAGTATTGTAATCACTTTAATCGCGATTTCTCTGCACTTGAAACAGTATAAAAGACTCACTTTTGAGATGTCTGTATTTATATTAAATGGGTTATGTCTGGCGTTTATAATGTGGAGCACGGGTAATACCAAAGTTCAAGATATACTTGTTGCGTTAGCACTTTCAGGAATGCCCTGTTTGCTAATTTTGTGGAAAGTCAATCCTCGGAACCAGAGACTAAAGCATCTCCGAAATCGCGAAGATGTTCCAATGGACGCCATATACAGCCGGTTTTTTAGTGAAGCCAATCTACCGAAGGACTTGGTTCTGGAGTTATGGAATGAAGTTGCAACACTATTGCGTGTGCCGCCAGGGAAATTGCGTCCATCGGACCGGTTCGACAAGGAACTTGCCCCTGGCGGTGTATGGTTGCGACTAGACGATGATGCTGCCGAAGTTAATTTGGCGGCTCAGTGTCGACTTAAAAAAAGAGGAGTAAAAATGGATTTTTCCACAATCCAAACGCTGCGTGACTACATTGAGTTGTTCTGCAAAACAGACTCTGCAAAATGACTTTGCGACGAGCACCATCCCCTTACGTTGGTAGATGCCGTGCAGATGCCGCGGCGGATTGAAAAAGACTACACCTGGGATGCCGGAACTTCCGGCTGGCTGGAGACCAACGAAATCCACTTTGTTTATGACGGCAATCTGGTGGTGCAGTCACGGAACGCGAATAATCTGCCGCAGGTCACGTACACGCGAGGCGATGATTTGAGCGGAAGCTTGCAAGGCGCAGGCGGCATTGGCGGGTTGTTGGCCCGGACGGACAATTCCCTGCTGGTATCTCCCATCTCCTATCTTCCGGCTTCCAGCTTTTATCATGCCGATGGAAACGGGAACGTGACGTATCTGATGTATTCCAATCAGACGATGGCGGCCCAGTATCTTTATGACCCCTACGGGAACACGATTTCGGAGATTGGAACATTGGCCGATGCCAATGTTTACCGCTTTTCCAGCAAGGAATGGAACGCCAACTCCGGGTTGTATTATTATCTCTACCGCTTTTATGATCCCAATTTGCAGAGGTGGGCAAATAGAGACCCGTTAGGCGAGGAAGGCGGATATAACCTTTACCAATTTGCTCACAATGATGCGATCAACGGCGGAGATTACCTTGGTCTTGCAACCTTCTTCCCGCCACCAGCTCGCTTCCCTAGTTGGCGACCGATTACAGGGGGCGTTGCTGGTATTCTTGCTGCCATCGGCGGCGCATTAATGGAGGCATGCCCTGGCATAACGTGCCATCAGGGAACCTGTGAGGCTTGTTGCGGCGCTGCCTTTGCAGCGGGGTCTGCTGCAGCTATCGCTGGTGCGGCTACATTAGAAGGGTCAGGATGGGGCGCAATTCTTGGGGCGGTCGGAATTGTTGCAGCAGAAGGTTTATTGGCTCATGACTTCTCGGATTGTATGGGGAAATGTCATAACAAGCATCAATAGATTATCAACCGACTCCCCGAACCATGGACACGATTTTAGTTATAGTTATATTGACGTGCGCGCTTGGGGAATTGTCGTATTACTGTATAAAACAGAGGAAATTTGCAAGGATTATAATCGCGGCAGTACTTGTGGCCCCTTGTATTGTATGGCAAATACTGGTTGACCCCAGAATTCACTATCCACTATTGGTCGGTGCGTTGGTTACAATTATGGTCGGATTTGACTGTAAGTGGAAAAGAAAAATCGATCAATAGAATGAACGCGTCCCAGTTTTATTATCTTTACCGGTTTTATGACCCGAATTTGCAACGGTGGCCAAATAGAGATCCGAGAACAAGTTGGCCTAAAAATAATCATTCCAAATCTGGTTTGGCTAGTGAAGAAGACCCTTATGAATTCGTTAAGAATGATCCATTGAGCAATGAGGATCCATTGGGCCTTTGCAGCAAATCATGCTGTGAACATCAAGTTGCGGTTGGGGGGGGCTGAATGTGTTGTAGGGGCTCCAGTCGCTTGTGGAGTCACATGTGGAGCGGGATGTGCGATTCTTTGTATAGGATCAGGGCTATTTTATGCTCCTTGCGTTGGTATTTGTGTTGACGCATGTTTTGGCCCTTGCGTGTCGGCTGCCGAAGCATGGTGTGCCCGTTCAGCTGCAGCAGCCTTGTTGGCCTGCCAACTATGTAAAGACCCATAACCTTCACAATATGGATACTTTTACGTTACTTTTTTTATATGTTTGGCAAGCACAGGCATACTGGCTTCATTGATATCCATGCTTTTTAGGCGTGTCGAAAAATTAAAAAAACGACTTTGTAATGTTGAATTAAAGAATCACCTTCTTTGTGAGGTTTTAGGTTTAGATTTATCAAAGATTGATCCTGAAACCGAAATTACTAAACAACTACGAATTCATCTTGAAAAGGGCGATTTGGATCAGGCAAGGAAATTAATCAGAGAAAATATAGTTGAAGTGGAAGAATTAAAGCGAGTTGTGAAGGGGGCGGCTCGTTGAAGCATTTTTGGCCAAATAGAGATCCGAGAACAAGTTGGCCTAAAAATAATCATTCCATGAAAGGGTCTGTCCTATAATTGTGACAAAAAGTCGTTGCTGGTCATTGTTTGTCCGGGCAGAATCCTACGGTGAATATTAAGGCTCGAGTCGATGATCGACAGCAGGAGTCTCGCCCACCAAGTCAACAAGGCTTCGCCCATCGGCTAAGGCGCTACTTGAGTCGACCTAAAATAGACGCCAGGGTGCCTTCAATCGCAGCATGAGCACATCGTGTCCAGGGATTTGAGCGGTCAGAGGTTCCCGCGTGGTGCCGGCTTGCTCTTTGGTCCATAGATTTTGCAGATGATAAGTTCTCTCGGAAAAATGTGCATTCCGTTTGGAGAATGAGTCGCTAACCTTTTCATTCTTCCAATCAAACGTAATGGTCTGGGGTTCCTTGCCGCGGTTCAAGGCGCACATCGCCCAATCGCCTTTGGCCAGCGGCTTGAACCAGACTTCCACGTTGCCGTTGGTCGAATACGGAAAACCTTCCACGCCCAACTTGTCCTGATCCACCGCGATGACTTCTTTGTTATCAAGGATTGCCAGGGTCGTCGGCGCCATGTTCGCCAGGTCGTTGCCGGAGATCAGCGGTGCCGCCAGCATGCACCACATCGAGAAATGGGCGCGATCCTCGCTCTCGCTCATGCCATTGCCCACTTCCAGCATGTCGGGATCGTTCCAATGTCCCGGCCCCGCCGCCTCTCGGATCGGTTTTTGCGCATCGATAATCCGCAGAACGCCCCATTGCTGCCAGCTTCCGTGGTCCAGCACGCTGTCAAAACCTGGATAAATATCCGTCGTGGTGCGCCACAGTTGACCCACATTCGCCGCCCATTCCCAGGGTTTGTTGCTGCCCCATTCGCAGAGACTGAAGACAATCGGCCGGCCGGTCGCATAAAGTGCATCCCTCATCTTGGTGTAAGCCGCCTGAGCCTCAAGTCCATCGTGGTTGCACCAGTCGTATTTCAAATAGTCCACGCCCCATTGCGCGTATGTCTGTGCATCCTGCGCTTCATGGTCACGGCTGGCGACGTGGCTGCCGCAGGTCTGGTAGCCCACATCAGAATAGATGCCGAGTTTGAGGCCCTTTGAGTGGACATAGTCCGCCAGCGCCTTGATGCCGGAGGGAAACTTGACCGGGTCCGCCTGGATGAAACCCTTCGCGTCGCGTTGGCCTTGCCAGCAATCATCAATGTTGATGTATCGGTAACCTGCCTCCTTCATGCCGTTGGTCGCCATCGCATCGGCCATGGCGCGGATGATGGTTTCATCCACATTGCATTGAAACTTGTTCCAACTATTCCAGCCCATTGGCGGCGTCCGGGCGAGTCCGGGAATTTTCTGCGCTTGGCAGGCGGCATTGGCCAATACCGTTAACGCGACGAGTATGAGGAATTGCTTTTTCATGATGTTTATCAAATGAGCATTTTTATTTAGCCGGATTATTTCCTTATATAGTGACGCCGCTCGCTGTTCACTTCGGGAGTTGCCCCAAACGCCGCATGATTTCCAGGCAGGCGCGCGTGGCGTGATACGGTCCTTTCCATTCGCTGACTTTCGGCAGTTTTTCATCCGGTTGTCCATCCGGTTTGATCCGCCAAAACCATTCTCCGTGAATCCGGTCGATGAGATTGTTTTCGATGTAATTCCAAACGCGCAGGGCGGCTGCGAGAAACTTTCCATCGTCACTGAGTTGGTACGCATTCAGAAATCCCACCATGGCCTCCGCCTGCGGCCAGCATTCATGACCTTGATCAATGATTTTTCCGTTGTGGCCTTCGTAACACAGGGCGCCATCCGCGCCAAGGCCCTCATCAAACGCCGCCTCCGCCATCTGCAAAGCGATTTCACCCACTTGCTTTGAGCGTGTTTCGTCCCCGAGTTCATCCGCTGCCTCGCACAGCAGCCAGCTCGCCTCTATGTCATGGCCAAAGGTGTAGGTGTCCGAGCGTACCGTCCATTGTTCGTCAAAAAAATGGTTCAAATGTTTGGTGCGGCCATCCAGGATCCGGTTCCGGAAAATATCGATCAACTCGCGCAACCGTTCCGCCAAGCGCGGCTCGCGCCAGACGCGATACAAATTCGTGTAAGCCTCCAGCACGTGCAGATGATTGTTCATGGACTTCTTCTCGTTCATGTCCCGGTCACTCAACCGCGCCTCACCGCCGGCTTCCGACCAATCGCGGCGGCGGACTTCAAGGTAACCCCCAAAGGTGGCGTCGTGCGCGTGCCGCTCAATGAGTTCAAATAATTCCTTCGCCTTGGTCAGCGCCGGCGCATTGCCGAACGCGCGGTGGAATTCCGCCAGCGCATAAATGACAAACGCCTGGCCATAACATTTTTTGGCGTCGTCCAGCACCTTGCCGCTATCGTCGAGCCGCCAGAAAGCCCCGCCGTACTCGCCATCCCAAAAGCGTTCCATCAGAAAATCAAAAGCCCGGCCGGCCATCTGCTTGTGAAGTGGATCGGCTTTTGCCTGGTAAGCGGCTGAAAACGCCCACAAAATCCGGGCGTTCACAATCAAGCCCTTGGGCTGGGAGCGGTCCGGCTTCAGGTCATTCGAGAGCCACCCCATCCAGCCGCCATTTTTCCGGTCCAGCGCCGGGCCGCACCAGAACGGCAGGTAAAAATCAAACAGGTGCCTGCTGACCTGTGCGCCGTACTGCTTTTGTTGGGCTTTCGAAATCATTGGGGCGGCGCGGTGTGCGAAATTTCGATGCGGCCAATCTGGGTCTCACCGGTGAGTTCCAGCCGGAGGAAACTTCCACCGGATAGATTGTCCGCGTGAAATAAAACCGGCCGCCAATAGCCGTAATCCCCGGCGCCATGGAAATCGTTTTCCGCCAGGGCGGCGACCGGTTGAAAGTGACTCCCGTCCGTGGAAATTGAGAACTTTATCTCGCTTGGATGCCTGGGGAAAAAGCTGAACACTCGAATGCTCTCGATGGGCGAAGACAAATGATAGACCAGAGTTTCTCCGGCAATTCCGGCGGCGCGATGCACGTCCTCCTTCGTCACACGGCAGTCGCTGTTGACGATCTTCCAGCCGTCACTGTGCGAATCAATCCGCGAGAAATCCGCCAACTCGTCCACCAGCGTCGCGTCGGTCACCTTGACCGGGCCCATGACCTGGGAAGGTTCAGAGCTGCCGGAATTGTTTTTGGCGCGGACGCGATAAAACCAGTTTCCGGCGGTCACCTGTTCGTCCGCAAATTGGGGACGATACTGCGTGAACGCCTCGTCCACATTGGTGGCAAGGATCTGCCAGGGGCCGTCGGGCGTTGGGGCGCGTTCCACTTGATAGGCCGTGGCACCCACGGAGCCCTGCCACGAAATGGCGCCGGCATCAGCGATGGGCAAAAGGTTGGGCGCGGCCGGGACCGGTATTTCCGGCACTGGCAGGCCACGAATGGCATACGCGGCGGCCCGGACACTATTTACCAGCCCAGTCTCGTCGTAGGGATCGCCAAGCGGTGAAGGCGGCCAGTGAAACGCCTTAAAGAGATCCGCGCCATCCGGTTCGCTATGCCAGTAGAATCCACCGGTGCGATTGCGAAACCGAAGGCTCCAGAGCAGACCTCCGGAATCCTGGCTCTCCTGAATCGCTTGCATCGCATCGCGCATCTCGTCCGTCTTCACAAAGCCAAATTCACCGATGATGTAAGCTTTTTTCCCGCCCACCAATTTTGCGTCCGCCCGAATTTGGTCGCCCAAGGTGGCCCGGTTGCCGGAACTGGGATAATGGTGCGTCGTCACAATGTCCACATCGGGAGAATTCAATATCTCCGGCCGAATGCCGGCGTCGTAGCCATCCATGACGAGGTGATTTTTGTCGATGCTCTTGATGAAGGCGGCAATGGTTGCGGTCCAGGCCGGGGTTGCCCCGCGCAGCTCATTACCGGTCTCCCAGCAGAGGATGGCTTTGTCATCGGCATAACGAACTCCGGTCAGCGTGTTTGTCCGGGTCAAAACATGACGGACCATGTCCTCGAAATCGGCGATGAGTTGGGGGTCGGTCCAGAATTCATCCTTGGTTTTTCCGCGCCAGGAGGCGAGATCTTCTCGCCCGCCTTGCCACGGCCAGTTGTTGATCAGCGGGATGATGAGCCGGATGTGTTCCTGGTTGGCGAGCTTAAGGGCCAGGTCAAACGAGCGGAACCCATCTTCGTTATATTGCCCCAAACTCCTGACATACTTGGGAATTGAAGCGTTTTCATCCGCCCGTTGAATGGGCACCGAATAACTGCGTACCACCGTGCCCCCAAGCTGCCGGACGCTCGCGAAGGCATCCGTCAGTTCAAATTCATCCGGCAAAATCCAGTCATTTGGAGCGTTCCAGGCAAAGTTATCCTCAATGATGAGCAGGTTAGGAATATTCCAGGAGATGAAGCGGAATTCGGCGCTGCCATCAAATAGTTTGCCGTCGTGCGCCGTGATGAAATGGTGAAACCCGGAAACGTCCGGGCCGGCCAGGCCGGTAGAAACTAGTCCAACCGAAGCGATCAAGGTGAACAGATATGATTTCATAGGGTCACAATTATGATTAAATCGCGGTGGCCGGTGCGCCGGCGGCCTCTCGCCGTTTGGCCAGGTCGGATTCGATTGAACGCAGGAAATTCTCCTTCAACGGATAGATCAACATGAACGCTGCTGAAATTAATGCACCCAAGGCCGGATAGATGCTGACCATCAGGCGGATGCCCTTGAGGGTACCCTCGTTCTGGGCGACGTTGGCCTGGAATCCGTAAAAACCAAGCAGCCAGCCGGCCAGCGCGCCGCCCAGCGTCCAGCCGAATTTCTGGGACATGGAAGAGGCGGAGAAAACCAGCCCGGTGGCCCGCCGTCCGGTGGTCCATTCCGAATAGTCTGCCGTGTCCGCATACATGGACCACAGCAGCGGAAACACAAAGCCCGCACTGACACTGATGAAACATTGCAGCACCAGCACCAGCACCAGGGAATCAGGCGAAAGCCCGTAGACCATAAAACTGAAAATCGTGGCCGAAAACATCGCCATGAAAAAAGTGTTCTTTTTTCCGATCCGGTCGGAAACCGGCTTGGCCAATATGACGCCCAGAATGTTCGCCGCCTGGCCGAGCACGAAATAAAGGCTGCTCCAGCCGATGGTCAGCTTGAGAGCCGGCAGCGAAAAGGCGTCGTGGGTGTGCAGGTAGTATTTGAAATAGTAGATCGCGGCTCCGTCGCGGATGGAGTTGAAGAAAATGGTGGCTATTCCCGCGCCAAGCAGGACAAACCAGGGACTGTTTTTCAGCAGGTCGCCCAGGTCATGCTTTAACGACGTTTGTTCGGTGACTGGTTTTATGCGTTCCCTCGTCAGGACAAACGTCAGCCAGAACATGACTGCTGCCAGCACCGCAAACACCACCGCGGTCAATTGCCAGCCGCGTTGCAAATCAGGCGCCCCTCCGCCCAGCCGGCTGAAAAAGCCCGACAATGGCTCGGCCGCGGCCAGCACCACCAGGCTGCCCCCGAAGGCAAAGATGAAGCGAAAGGTCGCCAGCGTTGTCCGTTCCTTCCCGTCAGCCGTCATCACCCCGAGCAACGAGGCATACGGCACATTGATGAGCGAATAGATCATCATCATCAGCGAGTAAGTCACATAGGCGTAGATGAGCTTTCCACCGAGGCTGAACGAGGGGGTGGTAAACGTCAGCACCCCAATGATGGCGAACGGCACCGCCATCCAGAGCAGGTAGGGCCGAAATTTGCCCCAGCGCGATTCCGTGCGGTCGCCCAGCACGCCCACGAAGGGATCGAATGCCGCGTCCCAGATGCGCGTCACCAGAAACATGGTCCCGACCGTTGCGGCCGCAATGCCAAAGATGTCTGTGTAAAAGAACATCAGGTACATAGAGAATAATTTCCAGAACATGGAGGAGGCGGCGTCGCCAAATCCATAGCCGATTTTTTCCCGCAGGTGGAGTTTCATGTTTGACCCTGATTCTCTGAATGAATGTGCGGATTGACGAGGCCAAAAATCGTAGCGAGTTTTGAGGACAATACACGGGTCCCGCGCCGGGAGCGGAGATTCCTATTTGGAGGTCGATGAATCCGCCAAAGCCTGTTTGACATAAACGCCGAACCGTGGTGTGGGCGTATAGTCCCAGTCCGAAATCAGGTTGGGGCGCGCGCTGGTATGCAAATCCCACGCCGTCCAGGACCAGTGATGTTCGTCGAGGGCGCGCATGACATGCAGCAGCCAGTTATCGCTCGGAACGACCCGGCTTGGCCCGGCGTTACCGCCGAATTCAGTGACGATGACTGGTAATTTCGCGCTGGCTTGTTCCATCTTGGCGATCCAGGTGTCCACACTTTCGTGTTTGTTGTCGTAACAATGGTTGGCATAAACCACTCCGTTGCCGTTTGGATCGGAGAGTTCTCGCCCGGCGAGAATTCCCGAAAAATCATAGGCCCACTCCAGGCCGCCCGCGACGACCAGATTATTCGCCCCGGTAGCACGCACGGTGTCGAGCATGGTTTGCATGCCGACCGCCTGATATGTTTGCGGGGTAGCCATTTCATCGCGGTTATTGGGTGTGTCCTTGATCAAGCCACCATGCAACCAGACATCCCATGAGACATCATGCGGTTCGTTGTACAAATCAAAAAGCACGGCGGGATTGTTGGCATAGACCGGGGCG
>Ga0302274_10001229_pt1 | contig 24731 bp, 37 predicted proteins | sample III_Bog_N2_1_FD_198755 | JGI IMG/M metagenome (GOLD analysis project Ga0302274, IMG submission 198755) | Peat permafrost microbial communities from Stordalen Mire near Abisko, Sweden - III_Bog_N2_1 | ecosystem: Environmental > Terrestrial > Soil > Wetlands > Peat | place: Sweden: Abisko...
CTTTTGATGCTCGTGGACAATAGATAAAATATACTCAGCCATCGTGATGTGACTGGCCCCAGAAGTTGAGCGTACATTTAAAATAATTTCCCATTCGCCGCTGGCTTCAACATATGCTTCAATTTGAGAATATTCCGATTGGTGCTGTATTACCCAAGGATGAATTGAATAAAAATTGATTGGCTTTTTAACAACACTTTGTTCTTCCGGTGTTTTAGACATTATTTCCTCCGGATTATAGATTTTAGTGGTGTGGGATTTTCGTTCATGAGATTCATCTCAACGTTGGCAAGCGAATAAGCCATGTGCCCATATTTCTTAACTTCATCATGTGTGAAGCCACATTGATGAAGATCATGATGAAGGCATTCATCCTGCTTTCGTGTAATCTCAATAATAGATGTGGCCATACGACCAGCCAAAGCATACTTCTTGTCTTCGTCCGTTGTTATGAGATCAACTACATGCACCATAGGGATGTTTTTTCTAGGGATGTTTTTTCTCTGGGCTATCATGACTGACAGTCCTCAGATTCTTTTGCTTCGGTCGTGATTGTTGGTTTGGTCGTAATAAGCGCCACACCCCTAACATTCAAAAACGGCAAACTAAAGAACTCGACGTTATGACGAGAAAAGGTTTGGAGTAAACTCTCGCAGGTTGGTTCCGATGGCCGAAAAGTTCCATGTTCAACGTTCTTGATTGTTTCGGGTGATAGTTGGGCAGCCTGGGCTAATTCTGTTCGGGTCCAATCCAAGAGACCTCGTGCCGCACGTAACAGGTCGGGTGTGATCGTATGAATGTGAGTCACCGTAAGAGATGGTGATATAGAACTTGTTGGCGGTTGAACCTGTTCCGAATATGCTGGTGATTTAATATCTCTCAAAAATGACCGCTTCATTTTGTATTCCTTCAAATATCTTTATGAAAGTAATATATTAGTATAAGTAATCTACTTTTTTATGTTATTTCAATTTATTGACTTAATATGAGATATATATTCTTATGGAGAATATATGTCAATATAATTTTTATATATTGTTATATATTTTATGCGTTATATTAAATTTATATGAGTTTAGTTAATACTGGAGGGAACGATGAAAAATCGTATACGCGAAATCAGAGAAAGCCGAGGGTTGTCACAGAAGGAGCTCGCCGTTTCACTTGATGTAACGCAAGCTATCATCTCAAAGATTGAGTCCGACAAGCAATCCATGACCGATAAACAAATGTCGGCTATTGCTAAAGTCTTAGAAGTTCATCCTGCCGATCTTATTGATGACCAGGATTGGAACAGATTACCGCTATCCCGTCTAAATGAACCCTTGTTGAAAATTATCTGTAAAATCATCCTCAAACTGATGAAAAAAAATAGTGGCATAGATGAGAATATGATGTCTGAAGTTATAACATCGCTTTATCGACGTTACGCTTCACAAGCTGCTGCCAGCAAAGACCAAACCAAGACTATTGAAGATGTTGCTGATATTCTTGTAGGTCACGAACTCGCCAAACGCGATTAGACAGACCTTGGTCCTGCTATCATGGGCGTAAGAAATTTTATAAGACGCAAATAATCTTGACGTTTAACGTCATGGATTCCTTTGATATTAAATTCGTTTTGCAACAGGCAATGTACTGTTTCTTCTTTTAAACCGCGGGTTTTTGTAATCATAAAAATAAGAGCATCGATAGTGGCCAGCTCTTCTTTAGTAAGAGGATCAAGGCCTAACATTTGGATCATGTGGTTAAAAGCAGCCCCATCATCCAAACAATCATTTTTCTGAGATTGATTCATGTTGGCACGATATTCTTGGGATCTCTTGACTAACGCCTGAATTACCCCTTCGGCCATAACGGTAATTTCTTCTTCCAGCTGGTCCATTTTAACTATGCTAGACATGGTCAATACTCCTGAAATAGATTACGCGGCAAAATCAATATCTGACAGAGCCTTCAGCGCCCGCTCAAAGCGGGCGTCCATATCCATCGAAATGACTTCATGTTTTATTTGTGCCAACCGTTCAATACACTTCAAAAGAGAGTGCGCTGGTCGTTTGCCGTGACGTGCGGCTAGATCACTATAGGTAACGTATTTCATGATCTCTCTCCTTAGGCCGCAAGACGTATATCAGAAGCATCTTGAGCAAGAAGCGCAGTAGTGAGGCGTATCTCAGGATCACGGCCTACCATTTGACGCGGAGAGATGCCAGCAGCCCTCTCGATTTGTTCGAGATATTCATAAGCAACAATTTCGCCAAAGTGGCTGGACATTTGATCAAAGCTGATATCGTAAGAATTAAGCATTTTAATCGCCTCAAATATGATTTTATGAACTACCTATATTTGGGGAACATACAGTTTGGGTGCCTTGAAAGCAAAGGTAATTTGCATTTAGTACAAAAATAATTTGCATTCCGTTACGTTTGAAAGTATTGCAAACGCTCTATTTGCCCCATATAAGCATCTTATTACTATTTTGTGGTAGTTATAACTAGATTTTGCTTTAACCATAATTGCTGCTATTAAGAGAAAACCGTAATCCGTGGAAAACAAAAAAGTAATTTTAGGAAAAATATGATTACTGAACGTCAAATCCGCGCCGCTAGAGGCTTATTAGGTTGGGATGCTGCTGATTTGGCTGAGAAGACAAATCTAACACGGGCAACTCTTAGTAATATTGAAAACAACCTCGTGCAAGCACGTGCAGGTTCTATTGAAAAGATTATGCGTGTTTTCTCGGAAAACGGCGTGGAGTTTTTAGGAGATCATGGGGTTGAGCTTAAGAATGATCGAATAGTGACACTTAAAGGCGAAAATATTTTCTTTCGCGTTCTTGATGATGTAATTGCTACCTTACGCAACGTTAAGAATTCAGAAGCTCTTTTTGCCTGTGTAGATGATAAGCTATCCCCCCCTGTTGTAATAGAAAATTATAGACGTTTGCGTAAAACAGGGATTGCTATGCGTTCTCTTGTTCGAGAAAATGATACACACCTAATGGGTAAACTAGACGAATATCGCTATTTGCCAACAGCCTTTTTTCACAACAGTACAACAGTTATTTATGGCGATAAATTCGCCACCATGATTCTTGATCCCGAAACAAAAATTGATGTTGGGGCAATTATCATACGCAATCCTCATGTAGCTGCTGCACAAAGAAATTTATTTAACTTGATTTGGTCCAATGCTGAGAAACCCACTAAAACTAAAGCAGAGGTCAGTTATGACCAATAATTTTGATTATTCTGTGCGTGTCAAAAACGGTGCCAGTTGGAGAAAGTATAGCCGCATTCGTTTAATGATTAGCGTTGGCAAAGAATATCATGAAGCAAAGAAACTCACCGCTGTCGTTGATTGGATAAACCGTAATCCAACTATCAAAGAGGTACATATCAGTGTAAATGACTTATTACAGCGCCATAATTATGAAGCCGCCGGAAAAACTAGAGAAGAAGCAGCGGCAATAGCTAGCGCTGAAGGAGAAGCATGGGTAACTCGAAACAGAGAGACGTTAGATAGAATTAAGCCAACGAAAATTTTTACTAATTGGGCTGATTGGTTCAAACGATCAGACTTTCAGACAGTTCAGCGTGAGATTCTTTCTCGCGCCAAAGCTGATCCTGGCTTTGGACATGCTATGGCACAAGATGCTCATTCTCTTGCTGCAAGAAAAACAAAAAGAGGAGAGATTGTTCCTCCCACTTTAATTACACATAGCCAAAACTACATTGAAGAAGAAATGGCTGTATTTGCTATGCAAACTGCCGCATTGCCCGCAGCAGAAGTTTATCCCGGCAGCAATTTGCTTGGTGCTGAATATATGCTCAATTTAAAGGAAGCAGAAAAGGCCGCCCTGCCAGAAGCAATAAGGCCATTAGCTTATCGCTATTTTGCGCGAATTGATTTTGACCGCATTAATGTCGCAGTTGCAAACGCTCCTGGTTCCCTTGCCGTGTTGCAGGCCGCATAAAAGTCTGACTTCCATAATTATCTGATTATCAGCTATAGTCGGGTATGATTGATTCTTCTAATATTCTGGGATTCGCAGGCGTTTCCCTCATGCTTTATAGCTATATTTGCGTCCAAAGGCGACGTGAGTATGTGAAAACATTGAGTTATTCTGTTGGCAACTTTGTTGGCGCTGTCCTTTTATCAATTTCGTTATGGTATAATTGGAATCTTCCATCACTAATCAGCAATATAATTTGGGCAATTGTAAGTGCCTATGGGATTTTCCGTTGCCTAAAGTACATGCGACGATCATCAACAAGTGTTGAAGTTGTTCCCGACAAGACATAAGGAAGGACGTTCTGTGAGTAATAAACTATTTGCTGTATATCTTGGTGGGCGGGCCCCCAAAAGCAACACAGAACTGCATGATGTTGTATTTGTGGTTGGAGAAACAATAGAAGCGACCTACGAACAACTTATGGACAAGTGGTTTGGAACTCCTGAAGGTCTCCATCTTGATTCATATATGGAGCTCGATGTTGTCGATGGTTATGAAATATCAATAGCCGATAAAGTGTCAGAAAATGGCGCAAAGTTATTTTTTATAAATCTGGGCGCTTATTCGGATGGCCTATTCGCAGAAATTCATGCAAACAAATTTATTGTTGCTGAAAGTGCACAAGAAGCAAAAGTTAAAGGTAAAAGTGCATTACTCAAAAACTGGCCAAGTCCCGCTCATGTCGACGACCTCTATGAGCTTGATGACTGTTTGGAGGTTAACGAAGTTAACTCGTATCACGTTATGCTGGAAAAGACCGATAAGAAAGAAGACCTAAAACCTATCAACGGATATCACATTGTTCCCAAAGGCATCGTTCAAGAATACATCAGCCGCAAGTTAACGAATGCAGCTTAATAACCTATATATTCGAGCGTAGGAATCTTTGGTTAGCTACTGAGCCCTTCCCTGTGCATCGACTAAGCCAACTATTATGACGAAGCAACAAATCCAATAAGAGAGTTTGATTTTCTATAATTGCCGGAAAGTCACTGTCTTTAAATGTTGTTTATATTCTAGTTCAATAGCAAGCCAATAGTATCAATTAAGTAAAAATTATCATCCATATAATAACCTATCGGGATCATTAATATATTTAGGTAAGGCCTATTATGGCGATTAATATCGATATGAGACATTTGCGAAAATTTCCGCATTGTCCGGAGTGCGATAATGTTGAAACCATTATTAAGGAAAGCCTTGTCGAAAGTGAGGTATTTTTTCCTAAGGGTGTATTTGGCGGCCCTATAACTGTTGAAGTATGCGACAGTTCAATTTGGCCACAAATGAATAATACCAGCTGGGGTATCGGGGGTTATTCGCCTGAGAGCGGGCGTATATGGATTTATATTGACCGTGGAAACCCTCATCTTCGTGACAAGGAGTTCACCACTCGTCTGAAATCGACAGTCAAACATGAGTTACATCATGCAGAACGTTGGCGCGAACAGAAATATGGCAAAACGCTAGGGGAGCAATTAGTCACCGAAGGATTGGCGCAAAGCTTTGAGCTTGAGCAAGGCCATCTCGAATCTTACAAGACTGTTTCTTCTTGGATAACCAATGCTATGCTTATTGGCCTCGCTGAACGTGCCTTGCCAAAGCTAAACAAAAAATGCGATTATGGTATTCATAAGGCATGGTTTTATGGCGACGAAAACAATTATGAAGAATTCCCCAAGCTTGGTGGCTACGCCTTAGCGTTGGTGTTAACGGAGCTTTGGCTTGAAAAGAAGAACGAAACTGAGACCACAACGGCGTCCCAATTAGTTCACATTCCTGCCCAAAAAATTCTAGACGCATGGCGCAATGGTGAAATAGCGCCCACAACAATGATCACAAAGCCTCATAGAATAAATACATCAATGAAGAATGTGATTACCCCTCCCATCAGCGTTCTATCAAAGCAATGATAAGGGGAGAACTTATGAAAGCAGCAGTTATCATGAAGTTGCAGGAAGCGATTGCACTTAAAACAGAAATCGCAAAGCAAGAGGTTCGGGTATGGCAAGCCGTTTCAAAGGCATTGAGTTATCTAGAGCGTAATCCTGACCACGTTACAACACAAGAAAGCGGACCAAGATTACAAGTGAAGAATTATTTGTCTGTAAACGAAACAATCAAATATCTCGGGATATCTCGAACCATGCTTTATCGCCTAAAAAATGAGGGGGCCATTAAACACATGAAGCTCGGACGATCAACACGCTTTAGAACTGTTGACATCGATGCTTACGCTGCATCCCGAATTATTTGACTCCTACTCTTCTTGCTTACCACTCTTAGATTTGGGTTTTGTCTGGCAAAAATCCGCCCAAGCTTCCATAAGAAGGCGGCGTTTATCCAGATAGTCACTTCGTAGATAAGCGGCCTCAACCTTACTTGGTATCGAGTGCGCTAGAGCAGCTTCTATAACCTCTCGGGGAAATTCTGTTTGCTCAGCCGCCCAATCCCTGAAAGTCGAACGGAAGCCATGAACGGTGATATCAGTTCTTTCCATGCGCTTAAGTAAAGCCATCATGACTGCATTTGAGAAATAGCCGTCATTAGATTGGTTAGGAAAGATATGAGGGCTCTGTTCTTTTACTCTCTCTTTGTCTCGTTTGTGTTTTAAATCTTTTAGGATTGTCAGGGCTGGTTCAGTTAAAGGTACTCGGTGTTCTTTCTTTCCCTTCATGCGTTCAGCTGGAATAACCCAAACTTTTTTGTCTATATCGATTTCGTTCCAATCTGCATACAAGACCTCGTTACTTCTTGATGCCGTTAATATAGTGAGAGCCAGAGCTTGGGCCCCCAATCCTTCCTGTTTCTTTAACTCCTGCAGAAATTCGTGAACTTCAGAGTAAGGTAGCGCTGAAAAATGTTTGACCTTAATAATTTTAGAGGGACTTACCAAAAGATTCTCAAGATGCCCTCGCCAACGCGCTGGGTTCTCACCACTTCGATATTCGCGTGTCTTGGCCCAATCCAGTATGCTCTCGATACGTCCACGCATACGCTTTGCAGTTTCTGTCTTTTCACGCCAGATGGGCTCTAAAACTTTCATAATTAACTCGGTATCTATCGCTTGGACTGGTAACGAGCCAATAATTGGATAAGAATATTTTTTAAGGCTCTGTTCCCATTGCTTTGCATGGTGACTATGCTTCCACCCCGCAGCATGAGCATCTATATAGGCTTTGGCACAGGTTTCAAAAGTAGTGCCTTTAGCTTCCGAAACCTTAATGGCGGCCATATCTCTTTTTCTTGCCACTAAAGGATTAACTCCATCAAGCAAGAGTTTCCGACAATTAAGAGCTTTTGTCCGCGCCTCAGCTAAGCTAACTGTATGAATTGGGCCAAGGCCCATAATGTAGGGCTTGCCTTGAAGCGTAAACCTGAAAATCCAGCTTTTATTGCCAGCGTCACCAACCTGTAGGTACAAACCTCCTCCATCGGCATGCCAGCCTTTTTTCTTAAGTTTTGTAACGGTGAGAGCCGATAATTTTGAAAGTGTGCGCGGCATTAAATTACCAGTGAGATTCAAACTGAGACAACAAAAAACAACAGAGGCATACATTCCAACATACAGGTTTAAAAATATGGACTCCAATTTTCACATCAATCGGGAGTCGAACTCAATTTTTGCGAAACTTTTGCCCATAACATACATTCTAACATACACGATAGAGCGCGCTTAGGGGGCACGTCAAGTCACACGCTGGCACAATGGATTTTTGGAAAACATTGTAAACACGGTTTATTTTTATTTAACTGTGAGCCATTGAGTGCCAAATATTTTCAAGTTAAGGACGTAGGGGACACCAATAAAATCAAAGACTTACAATATATTTTATAGCCGAGCCTGAAACGTACGGCAAAAATACGGCATAAAATCCCAAACTGTGATTGAATTCTCTGAGCCTCGTAAAACAAGGTCTGGCATAGTTATAAGAAACGTTCACTCAGTGCTTGGCCCAATTATGTCGCAACAAATGACTGATCAAACAAACATAAACGCGCTCGTTATTGGTGGCTCAGGTTTTGTTGGGCAAGCCCTTGTGAAGCTTCTATTGCAGAACCAATACTCTGTTACCCTCCTTAATCGTGGGCAAAAACCAATTGCGGGTACTCAACAGATTATAGCGGACCGCACGGTGCCTTCTCAGATGAAAAAGGCAGCTGAAGGAATATCCCATCAATTTGATGTGATTATCGATGTGTCGTCGTACTCAAAAGAAAATTCTGAAATAACCTGGCAATGTTTTTCCCATCATACAGAACACTGGGTACACCTGAGCACTGTTGCTGTTTATAAGGACTCTCAAAACAAACCACCGGTTGAAACAGATCCAATAGGTGGTGCTGACATTTGGGGTGACTACGGACGCACCAAAAGTGAAGCTGAGTTCTTTTTGCATCAACAAACCAAAGGACCAAGAATTACGATTCTACGTCCTCCCTATATTTATGGACCTGGCAATGACTTGGATCGTGAAACCTTTATTTGGAGCCGCGCGCTTCAAGGAAAGCCGGTCATCATTCCTGGCGAAGGAAAAACATTGATACAATTCATCCATGTTGATGATTTAGCACGCGCCATTCTACGAACCTTCTCACGATCAAAAGAAATTCACACAGAGGTCTATAATGTTGCCGCAACTGAGAAAGTAACACTAGACGAATATGTCACAATAGTCGCCAAAGCCGTGAACCTACCCAATCCCGGGGTTCTAGGTGGGACAAAAACGGCTGAATTTAAGGACCGTCAATATTTTCCATTTCGCAACTATCCTTGTTGGGCCAATATCGATAAAATTCATAAAGAGCTTAATTGGCAACAGCAGTATAGTTTTCTAGATGGACTGAAACAAACGTGGCAAAGACTCGATCACAAGATGCTTAAAGAACGCATCTTGGACACATCCGTTGAAGATAAGATTTTAGCGAATATAGTTTAATCTAACGAGACCCACATGGCGGACCAAGTTCAACGATTATTATCTCAACTAAAGATAAAACACCCCATCATCCAGGCTCCAATGGCTGGAGGGATCACAACACCTCAACTAGTTTCAGCAGTATCAGAAGCAGGAGGACTCGGTTCATTCGGAGCAGCCTATATGCGCCCGGATGAACTTCGTCGGGCTATCCATGTGGTTCGACAAACCACATCGGCGCCATATCAGGTCAACCTCTTCGTTCCTGACGAAAATGTAACATATCAACCTGAACATCATACCCAGGCTATAGAAAAACTAAAGCAAATCTATGCTGCATATGGCCTTGATTTTTCGGAAGCAAGTTCACAATCAAGAAATGACTTTTCCGAACTCGCTCAAGTCGTCATTGACGAAAAAACACCTGTTGTTTCGTTTACATTTGGCATTCCTGATAGAGCGGTTCTCTCCAAATTACACGATGCCAAATGTATTCTGATGGGAACAGCCACATGCGTTTCAGAAGCACTGCAATTAGCGGATGCTGGATTTAACATTATTGTTGCGCAAGGATTTGAAGCCGGAGGACACCGAGCTACATTTCATTCGACTCTAAAAAGTTCAAAAGAAATACCCAATATTGGTCTTTTTGCTTTGGCGCCCCAAATAGTCGATAAGGTTTCTGTTCCCGTCGTTGCTTCAGGTGGCATCATGGACGGTAGAAGTATTCTAGCGGCACTAACACTTGGCGCTTCCGGAGTTCAACTTGGCACGGCCTTTATGGGCTGTCCCGAGGCAGGATTAACAGCCAGTTGGCGTGAAGCGCTTCTCAAAAGTTCTGATACGGACACTTCTTTAACAGATGTTTTTTCTGGACGATTGGCACGTGGAATAAATAATCGCTTCATGTCAGAAATGGTTACTGTTAAAAACAGCATCCCTCCATTTCCCATCCAGAATTCTTTAACTTCAGCATTGCGTACAGAAGCCAAGCGTCGCGATGATTCCCAGTACCAATCTCTATGGGCTGGCCAGGCGGCTCGACTGATGCGTCGTTTGCCGGCCAAAGAATTAATGCACGCTTTAATCAATGAACTAAAGATAGCGACTCGTCAGTGGCCGACTCTTTTTAAATGAGTCCACGCAAGAAATAAAAAAAGTTTATTTTTGACGCATGCCCAGACGTTTACGGATATCCTTTTCGTCTAACGAATTTGGTACCCTAACTTTATAGACCTTAACACCAGGTACCTTCTCACCTTTTGCCCAACGCACAGCCTCCTTTAAACCTTTTAGGATACTCGCTTCAGATTTATTAGAATGTTTCCTAGTCATTTTTTCTATTTTAGATTTAGACTTACTGCGCTTCCACGAAGCGGATTTGGAGACGCGTACCCGTTGCCTTAGCGATCTTGAGCAAGGTCGCGGTGCTTGGTGGTTGTCGACCACTTTCCATTCGCGCAATCACTGGTTGAGTCGTATCCATACGACGCGCTAATTCTTTCTGACTAAGCTTGGATTTCATGCGTGCTTCAATCAGCGCGGAAGCAAGCGCATATTCGGGCTCCAGCGCGTCATACGCTTCCCTAAATTTTTTATCTTTCATCCATTTATTGATGAGCTCCCGCGCGGGTCGCATTTTTTTCATAACAATCCTACCTCTCTTGCACGTTGCATCGCCAAATCAATGGCCTCTCGTGGTGTTTGCTGCGTTTTTTTCACAAAACAGTGAAGTATGACCACCCGTTTACCTTCTGCTGTAATGTAAGCGGCACGAGCAATTCCATCTCGGCCCCTCATACGCATTTCCCAAATCTTACCGGCCAAGTGCCTGACTTGCGGTTCGCGCATATTACTGAGCCCATATTTTTCTATGAGATCAACGATACGAGCAAAGTCGGCACGTATATCACCAGCCATAGCCGCCAATTCTTTTTCAGCGCGTCGATTGCAAAAATCGACAACCCAACCGCTTGGAGTATTATATACCATATTTGGTATCCTTTTTCAAGCCAACTATTCTGCAAGAACAGATTGGTTTATTGTCATTTAAACCAATTAGTTGCCGAATCTCTATCTATCGTTTTACTCTGAATTTGTTATGACGTACAATTAGGCGTCAATTTTTTCCAAAATTCGACCATACAAGGCCTTAACAGCTATTTCAGGTAACTACCGCTTTCACGGTAGTAACACGGGTTCGAATCCCGTAGGTCTAAAGTGGATTCTGACACACCACATCAATCACTGTAGAGCCCGAACATTCTCTTTAAAAAATGATGTCAGAATAGGTCTTCACTTATTGAGATCGCAGGGTGCATCCGTCAACGCTTGGCTTATTAGTCGGCAACTTAAAAAATGTCACTGACTAGATCTCTTGCAACTTACTTTATTCCTTGTTTGTACATTTTATGATTCATAGTTAATTTAGTATTTTGCCTGTGGTACTCCATAGCCAAGGGAAAAACGGAGGAAGCAGCCCAAGCTTAGTCATTAGCCCCCAGGCCACAATAACCAAGATAATGATAGAGACTATAATCATTGGCCAATAATCAGTGATTTTCTTCTTGCTAATAATCGCTTGCTGCTCGTTTCTGGCCATCACAATTTCTACATTAGAATCACTAATGTAGGTACCATTTGCATTTTTTTCTTCCATTATATTTATCCTCGCAGGATTAAGCACATGGCTGTTGCCGACATATTTATACCTAATCTGATTATATTTAGATCACTTTGACATTCATCAAATACATTAATGCTGTAAGTGATGAAATTCGCTTTCAGCTAAGGAGAGGCTGATCGCCAGTATTAAGTGCGATGCTTTGGCGATTATTTAAGCTGTTTGGGGCTAGTCTCATCACGTTCATAATTTGAGTAGCAAAGCTACTGAGTGCATCTCTTTCTTCTGTTTCAACATACTGAATGAGTTCTTCATTTCCTTGAATATTGGCATCGGTAGTAACTTGGATATGTCTGAGTGGCTTTACAAATTGCTCGATAACAGCTGTATTATTCTTCTTTGACTGGGGTATTGGACAGTTAGAGGAACAACTAGAAAATCGCCTAGCTACCCAATGCCCCTCATGTGGCGTTCCGGGATGGAGCCAAGTAGGACGCGAAGGCTGCAGCATGCCAAGCGAAATGACGCTTCAGGTATATGGCTGCGTTAAATGCAAACATCAGGAAAAGCATTCAAGAAAAGATAGGCTTAAATCGGCATCGCCTGCGCAATGCCAGTGGTGTAATCCATAGATTGCTTCTAGTATACCTCTCTACAAAGTGCTTGACTCTCACCATGAACAAAAAACATATGTTTTGGATTATCCCCGTTGTCCTGCTTTCTGCTTTCACTCTTTCTGGTCCCATCATGAGCGATGTCGAGCAAGCCAAATACACCGTCGTTCAAACCGATGATGACTTTGAAATCCGTGATTATGCCGCGTCAATCGCTGCCGAGGTTGAGGTAAGCGGCGAACGCAAAGAGGCCATCAGTGAAGGTTTCAAAATGATTGCCGACTATATCTTTGGCAACAATAAGTCGAGCGACAAGGTGGCCATGACGGCTCCGGTTATTCAAGAACAGAGCCAGTCGATCGACATGTCCGCGCCTGTGATACAAGAGGGGCACGGAAAGTCATGGAAAGTCCGCTTTATCATGCCGAGCCATTACACGCTAGAAACTCTTCCTAAGCCCAACAACACTTCCGTCAAAATAGTTGAACTGCCAACAAAGAGGTTTGCTGTCGTTCGCTTTTCAGGCGTTCCTGACAACGACGATTTGAAAGCAAAAACAGAGCAACTCACAGACTGGTTAAAGAAACAAAACCTTAAGACTACGGGTAAGCCGATATATGCATTTTACAACCCGCCTTGGACATTGCCTTTTCTTCGGCGCAATGAAGTCCTGGTAGAGATAAGTGCGGTTAATGATAAGTTCCCACAATAATAGTAAATACACACCAGAATTGTCGCATTAGCAGATGGCGACAGTAGAGCGGAGCTAAGATGTTGTTCTCAAGAGCTCGAGTGTTTGGATATAGGGAACCCATGGAGCGACGAATAACCTTGCTGAAGGAAAAGGGATGGATAGAGTATTGCTTGATTACCACGCCACAATTCAATGGATTCAATCGCAAGTAGGTAAGCACGCCAACCTTCAGGACGCTCTATTTTTTGTTTGGATTATCTTGGTCAGTAGCTTAATTAGTTATGTATTGAAAAGTCCAGTAGTAATCAAGTTTACGATACTCAGGTTTTACTCCCAACCCATCAATCATGTTTATTAAGTCATTTTCCGATGGAAAGTTTTTGAGAACACGATGAAATGTTCCATCGAGAAGTTTACGGGTTTGGTAGGTATTACCTTCATCATCCTGTTCCGTGATAGGATGATTACTGCCTTCAACATATTCATTATCAATGAATAAAACGGTTGAACCAGGCTGCATCCGCCTGTGAAGATTTGTCAAAAAAGCCTGAAGGCGTGATTGAGGCACATGAGATATCCAAAAACCAGCGAAAGCAGCATCAAATTGGCCCAATGTGTCTGGTATTGAATAGGCATCCACAATTTCAAATTTGACGTTATTTGTTCCCAATCGTTTTTTTGCGATCTCTATCGTTTCAATAGAAGCATCCGTTGCCATTACATGTTGAGATACTGGCGCAAAGAATTGGGTCCAGTATCCCGTTCCACACGCTACTTCCAAAACGCGGCGTTTAGAGAGAACTTTGGGGATCCAATCCTTTAAATTCTTTAAATTACCCTGACGTTCAGGTAACTCATAAACACGATCATATTCCGGGGCGCGGAATGCATAATAAGACCTCATGGCTTCGTCAAATTTAATAGTCATGATCTCCCGCTCCTATTGCAACAGATATTAGCCCGCAACTTGAACAATTAATCGTCGATTACACAAACAGCATCCTTTGATTAAAATCACATTTCTTTGATTGGCAAAGCTGTAGCTAAAAAACAAAATAGCTACCTTATTCTTCACTTTTAAATTGGGACCGCATCATCATGCCCTTAAAATTTTTTCCTAAACCTCTTGGATCCGTTAAGCGATGAAGCTCTTTTTCAATAGCCATTTTAACTTTAACCGAGACATCTTTTTTAAGAATCTCAGCCCTTTTAGTTACACCCATAGTTTTTATAAAATCAACCTGTGTTATCGGCCCATCGACAATAATTCCTCGATTTTCAGCCGTTTTACGAAGGGCTAAAAAGTCAACATCAGCGGTAACATCCACGAGCCCAGGTGTTTTAAAAATACTAACATATTTGTGGTTACTCCAAGCATCAAGAGTACTTCTCAGAGGACGCTCTGTATATCCATAATCAACGATCAAGCCAGCGCCTCCATATTCTTTCATATGATCTGCTATTTTTTGAACAACATCATGTGCAAGAGGTGAATATTCATAGATAGCCTTTGAAGGCCAATCTTGTTGATTTTATATGGACGCGAGTACCTTGTGTTCCTCTCTAGTGGGAGAATTTGTTATGACAAATCGACCACTTTTGACGTCAATTAACTGCTCTAACCATTCATCTCTTGTTCTAACGTATTGGCGCAAAGGAAGAGTATCGAAAAACTCATTCGCTACCACAATGATTGGCAGAGGCGGAAGATGATTAAGGTCTCCAACACCAATAAAAGTAGGATTATACGAAGCAAGAAGTTCTTGTTGCACCCCGCGCAACGTTGTGTTGCTTTCAACAAGATACAAACGCAATCCATTCAAAAAAGCTGTCTGTTCAGCGGTTATACGCAAAATATATTTTTGCATGGTACCTTGGCCTGGCCCCAACTCAACCATTAAGAAATCACAGGGCTTATTTCAGGAAATGTTCCAAAATCACCGCGTTCACCAATGGGATTACCGTGGCTGTAATATCCATAATCGGGATGATGGAGAACAACCTGCATATAGCGTTCAATGGTAATAGGTCCTTCATTCTTAATGATTTCGTAAACAATCCTCTCAAGGGGCGTCTTGGAGAACCTACATATCAAATGACCTGCCAATCTCGTAGCAATCACAGTAGCCTACATCTTTCAATCACTATCAATAATAGTGCCGTATAGAGAAAAGGTTTCTTCAAAGGTCTGCTCCTTCCTTAAGGTTACAGACTCTACCTCATTTTGCCTCAAATAGCGGGGGACACGTCATGATTTAACTAAATAGAAACCAAGGAGGATGTAAAATCTCCTGAGCTTAATTTTAGAAAGCATCATATTGTAGTCCTGAGTAATACTCAATAAATCAATGGACTTGATTTGAGGTGGTATATTTTAATTTAGTAAATAAATTGCACCATATGTATGAAAGTAAAGGGCTCTCATCATTCTATGATACAATATTCTTAGATAACATTTTAAAAAGAGGGATTTAATTATGGCTGTATTAGTGAGGGGCGGTGGCTCGGGAGCGTGTTTATTAGACAGCGCGGGTAAAGTTGTAGCTAGTGATGATGCATTCAGTGATCCCCTAGAAAATCCAAACGCAATCTATATTTCAGTTAATGTCGAATATACCCAACGCGGATCTTGGCAGAATCCAGGCACCTTAAATCCTATTTTTTTTGATGAAGTTGCAGGGTGGGCTGGCAAAAAAGTTGCGAAGTTGCTTCCCAAAAACTTAGGCGTAGTTAAGGAAGCTAGATTCATAAAACCTAAAAATAAATTTGACTTTTACGGAGCTGTTTTCTTGGTTCTTGTTCCAAAACCGGGGGTTACAGTTGGTCAATTGATGGACGGGAGTAATAATGCCTACCGAGCTCTAATGAAGGGTCGATTCGGACCACCAGTAGTGGTTCAGGATTTTAGGGTTATGAAACATGGACTAATGCGGGGGGCTTCACCCGAAATTTATCAATCTCCTGTTCGCACAATTTCCTCAAACCTAACACCTGCAGCTAAACCAAACCCGGTCTGAGATTTAAAGAGCTAATTAACATATAAGCAGGTGCACGCGATTACTATACCTACTGTAGGCCACCCTTCCAAGCCCGTATGAGACACTTTAACTTTGACTAGCCATTCGAGTGTCCAGAGCTCTCCGTTCTGGCGCACAGCACAGCCATAGAAACACACAAAATTCCAATTTTCTTTCAGTTCCAGGCAAACAGAAAGGTGCCATGTTTCATCCTTAGTGGCACGCCATTTTACCAAACGAGTTCTATCAATAAGTTAGAGTTATTTCTCGTTTGTACCCCCTATTGGATATGGGCACCGAATACTAGCAGGCCCATGATCCCACAAGGCGGCTTATAGTTTATTAATATATTGTATATACAATATAATTGCTTTTCATTTATCTATGGGATAGGGTCTTTCTCATGGAATATGAATGGGATGAAAGTAAACAAATTAAAAACCGATCAAAGCATAAGATTGGCTTTGAGAGCATTGAGGAATTTAACTGGAGCGAAGCAGTTATTGTCGATCGCTCTCGTCACCTTGATGGTGAAAAAAGATTTGCAGGTATAGGGCCGCTTGAGGGCAAATTATATACAATCATTTTTACTAGGCGAGAAGGCAGACTAAGAATTATTAGCCTTCGTCGATCTAACAATGCAGAGGAGAAAGCTTATGAAAAAACCATCAAATAAAGGCACCCCATACAACGATGATGCCCCTTTGACCGCAAAGGAGTTACGAACGGCTCGCAAAGCCCGCGAAGCTTTTCCTGAGCTTGTAGTCGCACACGCAAGTGGAAAGCTAAAGTATCGCGGTCAACGAGGACCGCAAAAAGCTCCTACCAAGGTTCCAGTATCAATTCGTCTCTCAGATGATGTTTTAAGGCATTTTAAATCTACGGGGAACGGATGGCAGACGCGTTTAGATAATGCACTTCGATTACTTATTGGTGAACGATCTTAAAGTTAACATAATTCGGCTTATTATGACAATTAACATCGATATGAGGCATCTGCGAAAATTTCAGCATTGTCCAGAGTGCGATAATGTTGAAGCCATTATTAGAGAAGCCCTCATCGAAAGTGAGGTGGTGTTCCCCAATGGTACATTTGGAGGCCCATTAAATGTTGAAGTATGCGATAGCTCTATTTGGCCAGAAATGAATATTCCTAGCTGGGGTATCGGTGGATATTCGCCCGAAAGCGGGCGTATCTGGATTTATATTAACCGTAAAAACCCACACCTGCGTGACCCAGAGTTTGCTACTCGCTTGAAATCGACAACCAAGCATGAATTGCACCATGCGGAACGTTGGCGCAACCCAGGGTATGGAGAGACACTAGGAGAACACTTGGTAAGTGAAGGACTAGCACAGAGCTTTGAGCTGGAACAAGGCCACTTCGAATTATATAAAAGGATTTCTTCCTTGATTTCTGACGATGTACTTATTGATTTAGCAAGACGAGCCTTACCACAACTTGACGAAAAATGTGATTACAATATGCATCACGATTGGTTTTATGGTGACAAGAACAATCTTAAAAAATATCCAAAACTTGGAGGCTACGCCTTAGGAGTCGTGCTGACCGAACTTTGGCTCGAGAAAACGAATAATGCAGAGAACGTATCAGCCTCCCAATTTGTTCATATCCCGGCCCGAACAATTCTGGATGCATGGCGCAACGGTGAATTAGCCCCCTCAACGATGATCGAGAAACCTCATAGAACAAACAATTCACTGAAAAAGTTGGCGGCAACTCCTGTCAATGTTCTGTCAAAGCAATAGTGTCTCCCACGACAATAGTGCGATCCCCAATCCATTTACAAATTTCTGACGCCTTAAATAGAAATCCTTTTTGCACCCATCAATATTTCGAACCTATATGTATTGCCTTTATAGGCTATCAATATCACTTCTCAGAGCAAGTCATGTGCAAAAACCCGTCACACATTTTCTATAAAGTATGAATACCAGCGATGAAGAAGCGTCCAGACATTCAATTTATTAATTTCTTGAAAACAGTTGAGCATGACGTACCTTTTTGGTGAGGACGATATAGTATTCGTCCTGTCATATCTCCTGCCATTAACCAGTAAGCTTCTGCAATAGAAGCGTCTTTAGGCAGACCTAGCGCATGTAAACATGCAAAACCAAGGCTAACACCAACTAATGTTTTTAAAGTATGTCGGGTAAAAATTTCATCAATAACCCCATCTATAATATACCTAGATATAGGGCCTTCTCTATGTCGAACCCGAGCGCTACCCAAAATTTGCCCCGCAATATACATAGCTCCACATGTAAAGGCAGGTATTGGCTCCATACTACCCGTCAAGGCTAGGCTGCTAAAAATACTAGCTGTAACAAGATATCTTATTACAGTCGTTGGATTGCTCATTTCAAGAGCGCAGCATTTAAATAGCTTTTTCACAATCAAACCTAAATTAATTTGTTTGAAGTACATGTATCTTGCTAGAGGTTATACAGCATTTCATGCTTTTCATAAAGCACAGATTTAAGCTGATGCAGTCGAGAATTAAGGATCAACGCCATAATCGGTAAGATACGACCAGAGGCAACATTCGTGATCCGAATCTTTTGGCATCCTTGTCACTCTTCCAACGCCTCCACCTTCATTAGATTTTCAACAACCCCATATTAGGGAAAGCATTTAACATAATATTATGGTTGTCTTAATACATATTTGTGTTTATTATATATTTTTATTATGTTATTATACTGTGTCTAGTATTGAAGAAGGAGATTAAATGAACAAACATAGTATTCAAAAAGCATTCAGTCTTGCTGCGGGAGTTGTTTGCGGTGCTATGGTCGCCATACCAATATTGTTAAGCTCACCAGACGCGCCTTTGACTTTTGCTATTATGGCTGGGATAGGCGCTATTTTTGGAGGAGTTGGAGGAGCGATATGTACCCACAAAGGTAAGGGCATGCTTTTTCCACCAAAAACCGAAACAGCGGGAGCAAAGGATTACCTCACAAATATTGGAACGTTCGCTGGCCTTGGAGCACTTACTTTTTGTCCTCCTACTTTTTTTGGATGCTTGATAGGGATTACAGCTAAATTGCTTTACGATGAAGTTTTCCAAGCACCGGCAGTATTTGCAAAAAGCAACAATACATGCTTTCGTCCCAAGACGATAACAGCAAGTACCAAGTTAGTACCAGTGATTAAATAAACCCGAGCTAAGGGTTAAATATATTTCTTTAAGTTTACTTAGCACGGAGTGGCAACTGGTTTTGAAGAAAATGTCCGGCTACGCGAAGCCGCTAAGCAATTCACAGGTCTAGACTCAGACGTTGAGTTAAGTTTTCATTTTAAAAATGCCCTGTTAAGTTTCACACAATGATGACGATCAACATCAAGATGAGACATCTTCGACAATTTCCGAAGTATTTTTATGTTGAAAGCATTATTAGGGAAACTCTCGTCGAAAATGAGGCGTTTTCCCTAATAGGGTATTGGGAGGACACGTGTATGTGAAGTATGAGCTTTCAAAGACTAAATTCTATAAAGAAGCACTGGCCGATCAAATTTAAATAGTTATGCGAGGCAGCACGACTCTAATAAAAAGCACAAAAGCTGGGTGTTGATTTGAAGGAGTATGCCAAAGACGAGGGTCTCGTTTTTTCTATTAGATACCAAGCTTATATTGGCCGGCTCAAACCTTGTCATGCTCCTGCATTTTACTTGCAGAGCCATAGACATACTTCTCGAGTAGCTCAACCCTATCAATCTCGACGCGGTCATTGATAATACGAATCTTTGTTTTAAGTTTGAGGATCTTTAAGGCTCTCGAGAATGTAGCCCCCTTCATGCCAAGACTATAAGCAATAAGAGTTTTGTCATAAGGTAAAAAGAGGACGATATCTTTCTTTTCATTTTTGGGACACAACTTTAAGATAAACCCGGCAATACGTTGGGGTGCACTTTGCATTGCATTAAATGCCAATTCACTATAACGACGTCTATGATGCTGCGACTGAGAAGACAACATAGTCATTGCCAACAGTGGATTAGAAATGATCTGCTCTTTGAGCAGCTTTGAAGGAATGATAAAAAGTTGAACATTTTCAACAATTTGGGCGCTACATGTATGGTTGCCATGTTCAAAAACAGCACTCTCACCAACAATATCTCCCTTCGTTAGCATATCAAGTATAATTTCTTCCCCTTCATTCGTTGTTGAGAAAAGCTTTATCCATCCACTAGCAATGATATAAAAGAATTTGGCCGACTCTCCATGAAGATAGAGAACCTTACCTTTTTTATAGGATCGGGTTTGAACAGCTGCTTCAAAACAGGAAATTTCTTGTTGAGAAAGTTTGCAAAACAGCGAGGTATCCCTCAGGCGGCTTGACACATAATCTGCATGGCTGCCAATTTGACCCTCAGCAGCTTTTGAATTGCATGTCATTGTTACTAAACATGCCACGGTCAGGCATCGGCAACTTTGACATTTGTCAACGGATGTACTGTTACATCGACCAAATGCAAGGACAATTTGGCCCTTCAAATCATTTATGTATATTCAATAGCGAATTCTTGGCCATTATGGATTGCTCTTTCAATGGCTGCTTTTGGATTGAGTCCTTTATCATAAACATAATGCCGCCCAAGTGGTCCTGTGATTGTGAAAATTGGCTCACCTTTCGGTTGTTGTGCTAAATTCACAGATGTTCTCCAATTAACTTATTCACAATTAAATCTACACAAATAAGCCGCAACATAATTTCGTACCAATGTTACTGAAACCAACAATAATACTTTCTAAACTTTTTTGTTGACTTCGTGTCAGTCCACTGCACGGCTCTCACCAAGACCTTATTTAGCGTGGAGTGGCAACGGGCTTTAAACAAAATGTCCGGCTAGCCGATGGTTTCGTAGCCATTCCTCCTAATTTACCTGCGAACTGCCGCCCAAAACTTGAGAATCCATCCATCAAACGCTGAGTTTGAGTTGTTCCCCCACCGCCACTTTTGCGAGGATAGTCCCACATGACATCTTTATAGGCTTTAAAGACTTCAATTGGACCGTGCGCTTTAAATCCATAATAAATCATAGCAAAAGTTGCACCTGCTGCAACAATTAATCCTAATAAATCCCGCTGACCAGGCAACAGAATGAAATTTGTTATCACTACCATCATGCTAACACTCGTGGAACTATAGCAAAGTTGATCTTTATTTTGTGTGCGAGCGGAAACACCAACCAAACTTCTTTCGTGGCCGAAACCCCATGCGTAGGCTCGAGCGACCTCTCGGGTAGATACCAACCATAATAGATTTTGGTCATATTGGTGGTTCACAATTAAATCGTCCAAACCAATTATAGATAATGTCCCATAGCTTAGTGTATCGCGCCATTCATTAATGAGCCGCGCAGCTGCACGAAATTGCTGAACTATTGGTTCGTTTGGTGAAAACATTTTTAATGAGCCTCTTACTCAATCAAAATACAATCTAATATTTTGTGATCCTAGAGAACCTTCTTACTTTCAGCAATAGGCCCCCCGTAATTTATACTTTCACACGGTGAAACTTAATAACAGCGCTGGAAAATCTTAACCATAGGCCTCATTCCTCTATTGTTTCTTTAGTTGGTTGGACATGACAAGAAAGGTTGTAATACCCACCCCACTTGTTCCACCGCTACTCTTATAAAATACCCCCCCATGTAAACGGCTTAGAGTGATAATTTAGATTTATTCAAACGCTACGTGGGATCAATACCTATCCTTGGACTACCATTGTCAGCTTTTCAGCTGCCCGCGTCACGGCGGTGTAGCGCCAACGACTAGCGTTCTCACGAAAAGCATAGGATTCATCAAATATAACGATGTTATTCCACTGACTACCTTGGGATTTATGGCATGTAAGAGCATATCCGTAAGTAAATTCCTGCGTACCTCTTTTATCTTCCCATTTTAGTCCCTCTTCTGTGCCGGCAAAAAACTCTCTTCGGACAGAAACAGCTTTACCACGGAGAGAGTCGCCATCTTCCGCATCAAGAAACAAATCAATTTGCTGTTGTTTCTTCTTATTGGCTTTAAATTTATCCACTTTCCAAAGACTGCCATTAAAAATGCCCTTCTTTCTGTCATTACGCAGGCAGACAAGCTTGTCGCCTCGGATAGGCATTTCACCTACGCGTCCAAGAAGTTCCCGAACGCGCCCATTATAAAGTTGCCGTGTTTTATTGAGACCGACGATAATCTGATCGGAGGTCATCACATCTTCGGTTGCCAGTTGTTTGCGCGTTATAATCTTACTATCACCGTAGTCACCAATTGAAAGAGCTCTGCCCTCCCGAATAGCCATCGACATACGAACAATTGGATTATCCTGCGCTTGACGGTGAACTTCAGTTAGCATGACATCGGGTATTACATCTTCTGTGAAGAAGCCTGCCCCAGATATAGGTGGAAGCTGTTCAGGATCTCCCAGAACAAGTACTTTAACACCAAAGGATAGGAGATCCTTGCCGACTTGTTCGTCCACCATTGAACATTCGTCGATAATAACAAGTTTGGCATCCCTGATATCGCTTTCCTCATTAAGAGTAAACTGCGGGTTGTCACCCGAATCCTGATTATCATCAAGCTGATAGATAAGAGAATGGATCGTTTTGGCACCACAACATCCTTTTTGCCGCATAACGCTCGCTGCCTTGCCGGTATAAGCACCATACAAAACCTTACCACCAACAGCTGAAGCAACCTCGAGAGCGAGTGTTGTTTTGCCTGTACCCGCATAACCAAAAAGCCGAAATATATTGCTACTTCTGTTTTTGAGCCAATGTTGGGCAGCTTTTATTGCAGCGTCCTGTTGAGGTGACCAATGCATGTTTACTTTATCCATTACGACTTTGAAAGAACGCCATCCTTAACACAGCAACATCCCTGCCTTTAGACCACCTGGTACCGTTAAGGCTTGCTGGAAACAATAGCAATACACATCATTATCCGCCTGATGGATGATCCAGAACCACCATTTTGGCCCTTCTCATAAACGAAGATTTTAAAAACGTCATATGTATTAGCCATTTCCAAGTCCGTATCTCTTGAAAGTTTGGCCTAAATTTGCAAGGCTTGCTCGATAAAAATCATCCCAATTGGGGAGTATTTATGGATATTTTTGATCTTTTGTTCAAAGCGACTTCTTCCGTATTTGGCTCCTGCCCATCTGGTCCATTAGAGGCGGCTGAATGGCAAAGAAAAAGAAATGCTCAAAATTGGGCCAAATGGGAAGTTGACTACGCAAGAGAAAAAGAAAAATATGACCATCATCCCTATATTTTGAAAAGAGAAACTTTCTATAAGCAACTACGAGACCAAGGTTTTAAAGAACGTTCTTATTTCTCGAATGAATTTTCTGATTCATCTCTGTTTCCTAGCGCTGATGGCAATAATAGGATGACAGGTACGGTCATTATTTTTCAAACTTCTAGTGGATATACGGGCCGTCCCGGCGAGTTAACAGTTGTCATACCAGGACATAACCTTAGTCTCGCTTCTCCTTCCGAAGTTCGATTACAGTTTTCAATGACGAATGATGATGGCAGCCGAGTTTCGGGTGAAGTAACATTTCAACAATACCTCAACGGACATCCAAGTGCCGCCCCTCTCCTTGATTTTGTAGGTCCCTTGGAAGGTCGCTCCGTACATAGACCAAAGGCAACTGTAGCGGCAAGTGCCCCCGTCGCCGTTTATTAGGCTTCTTAGTAATCAAACAATCTTGATGTTTATGATTTCAACACATGTGATAAGATCGTCATCGTACTCACCAATACTAAAATTCGGCATGTTGTAATCTTGAGAATTCAAACACAAAGGCTCTTTCACAGAAGAGTTCTACTTCAAACTGTATTGAAAATGAGAGGCACGTCAGACATCCTAGATTTAAGAAGCGTAAACACTTTTGTATTGAGAGCTTAGCTTCGCCATAACCAACAAAGGCAATTGATTGCAAATTATGTATTTTAGTTTATGCCTCAAGCCGCCTCTAGCATGGGTAATCGCATATTGCTAAAGCGGCGAGACTGGCCTTTAAGAGCTAGGTTAAGCGCTTCAGGGGTTCCAGGCATAATAATTCTTGAAGAATCCGTAACGAGGGATCGGCTTACCTGACGAAATTCGGCTAATTGTTGCAAAAGTTTTGCGTTATCTTTCTCGGACTTAATTTCAAGCGTTCGTTGCAAATCGGTATAAAAGAGTTCTTGAAATAATCCGAAATGCTCAAGGGCATCATCCGTAATAGCCTGAACGGCCATCGTGAACCTTGTGCCATAAGTTCCAACATCGTGAGCTGTCGCCAATCCACAACGTTCCTCAGCGAATTTAGAATTATGTCTATTACCAAGAACAGCGAAGAAATCAATAAAAGTCTGAGCAATAAGATTCTTCAAACGATCGCCATTGAAATTGTTATAGTCATCAATTGAATGGAAATTCATACGACCAAGAAATTGTCTCACAACTTCATTTACCATAGGATAAGCCACAGGCGCCTGAGGGTATTGAGAGAAAATTCCCTGTTCTCCTGAAGTCCTAACCTTTTGGGGTAGAAAGTATTCAGCTGCACAAATGCGTATAAACAAATATTTAACAGGCGGCAATTGTCGCATACCTGAGCGGTAGTATTGCCTTACTCTTTCAACAAACTCTCTCTGCTCAGGTTCACTCATGACGGCCACATTCTTCGGCTGTATTTCATCATCGACAAGACCATCATTAACCTGGGTCGAGCGCAAGAACTCATCCCCATGGCGATGCAAAACGAAAGCGAGCTCAGCATCAATTGCTGGAGAACCTACGGTAGAAAAATTGGAGCGCACAAGCATG
>Ga0302274_10001232_pt1 | contig 24706 bp, 20 predicted proteins | sample III_Bog_N2_1_FD_198755 | JGI IMG/M metagenome (GOLD analysis project Ga0302274, IMG submission 198755) | Peat permafrost microbial communities from Stordalen Mire near Abisko, Sweden - III_Bog_N2_1 | ecosystem: Environmental > Terrestrial > Soil > Wetlands > Peat | place: Sweden: Abisko...
TGCGCATCCCCAGGACGCGATGGTCGGCAAGCCAGCTCTTCCGCACATAGACGAGCCGGTTGTTATTGTCCGGATCGGTGGGCACCAGGAAGAAACCCGGATCGATTAGATAACGAATCGAGTTATGGACGATTCCCTCCATCACTTCGCCATCCAGGAATTGCAGCCGCATCCAGATTCCATGAACGATGGGAGCGCGGGAATGAAAGTTCAGAATTTCGTGATCCGCGTCCCCGTCAAAGCTGTTTACATAAAAGACCGCCTTCACATCTTTGGCCTGCACCTCTTCAACGGCATCTGATTCGAGTAGCCGAACACTGAACGTCTTCGGAGAACTCTGCGGAGCATGGCTCAACATCTCTTCCATGGTCTTCCAGACAGGAGCGTCGAGGTACCCTTTGATTGTCCTCGATCCGAACTGGACAACCACCTTTTCCGGCCTGGGAATATCCGGCTGGCCCGCGGATGCGGTCACGCTTTCTGTCGCGGGCCTGGATTGAACTGTCTCTGTGGCGGAACGAGATTGTACTGTTTGATCTTGTACAGCAGGGCCTTGTAGCTGATCTGCAGTTCGCTTGCGGCTGCCTTTCGGTTCCATCCAGTACCCTCCAACGTTCTTGCGATGGCGGCGGATTCGGCGCCGTCCTTCAAGTTGCGGACAAGATGCTTGAGACTTCCATTGCCGCCTGTTTCTTCTCCGTCCGCCGCCGGCGATTCCGCGCTTTGCGGGGGTGCCAGTTCGTCGATGATAGTCTGCTCATCGGCCAGGATAAGGTAACGCTTGATCGTGTTCTCCAGTTCACGCAGGTTGCCCGGCCACAGGTGACGGCAGAGAGCCTGCATCAGCGCGGGCGAAATCGGCAAGGGGTCGCGCTCGTACTTGGCGGCCACCTTGCGCATGAAGTGGCGCGCCAGAATTGGAATCTCCTCGGTGCGCTCGCGCAGCGGGGGCATCTTCAGCGTGAAGCCGTTCAGGCGGTAATAGAGATCCTCGCGAAAGGTCTTTTGCGCAATGGCCGCCTTGATGTCGATGTTCGTGGCGGCAATCACGCGCACGTCTACCTTGACGCTGCTCCGGCTGCCCAGCCGTGAAAAGCTCCCGTCCTGAAGAACCTGCAGCAGCTTGGCCTGCAACACAGCCGGCATTTCGCCAATCTCATCCAGGAAGATCGTGCCGTTGTTGCAGATCTCGAACTTGCCCGGCTTCGCCTTGACCGCGCCGGTAAACGCCCCCGGCTCATAGCCGAACAGTTCGCTCTCCAGCAGATCGGCGGGCATCGCCGCGCAATTCACCTTCATGAAGCTGCGCTCGCTGCGGGATGACATTTTATGGATGAACAACGTCGCGACTTCCTTGCCGGTGCCGCTCTCTCCCAGAATCAGGACCGGGATGTCGGCGCGAGCCACAAGCCTGCACTGGGATTCGATCTCTTTCATGCGCTTGGAGGCCCTGACAAAAGATGTGTTCTCATCCAGGGGGATTTCCTTGGTCTCATCTTCATCTTCGGCCGGTGCCTCGACTGTGTGCTTGAAGAACTCCTCCACAGCCAGATCGATATCGCACTTCCTGAAAGGCTTGAGGACTACGTCGGTGGCGCCCATCCGCGTCGCCGCCACCACCTCCTTCAACTCGGCTGTACAGGCAAGCAGGATGATCGGAAGCGACGGCCTGGAAGCGCGAAGCTCCGTCAGCAGGCGAAGTGCGTTCTCCCCGGTGAAGTCCCCGCCAATGTGCCAATCCATCAGCAGCAGGCCCGGCTCGGGAGACTCCCTCAGGCTCCGGAGCAGCTCCGCGGCCTCGGTAAACAGGCTCACGCTGAAGCGCTCCGCAAGGATCCGGTGAAGGTAATTCAGGATTGCCGGATCTGGATCCAGAGCTGCGATCTGAGGCTTGCGCTTGCTCTTCGGCTTCATTGGCGCTCCTGGAGAAATCCTTGCAAACCGGTTTCCTTCCCCTCTTATGAAGCGGTGCGAGGAATACGCTACTCCTCGCCCGATGGACAGAACGAAGATGTTTCAACGATCCTTGCTGTGATTTGCAGAGGAGTGGAGAACAAACTCCGCCGGCCCGGGGTTATGCTGACTGGAAAGCGAAGGAGGATTCACTCCCAGGCAGACTCAAAGCATATCCTGCTTTCTCCCCATAGTACCATTCAAAAGTGGTAATTCATTCCCTATTATGCGCAAAAATTTACACATGCTCGGATGAAAACCTGATGATTGTCCCGTAAAATGATGCCTTTGATTACCGCGATGCAGGGTTCAAGGTTACGCGTGAGCCAAAGACGAGTTACTGCTCAAGGATTTGAGTTTGGTCAAATAATTGCACCATGAAGGGTTGAGTCTAACTCCCCACTCGGATCGAAAATGCCAGCGGCCCGCATCACTGAATCATCGGCTCTCCATGAACTGCCTCCCCTCGAGGTCGTCTTCGGCCGCAGCTCCCTGATGGCCGCTGCCCGGGAGAAGCTGGAAAGAGTCGCCGAGACGACTGTTCCAGTCCTTCTGCAGGGCGAGAGCGGAACGGGCAAGGATATCATCGCCCGGTTATTGCATGTCTACTCGAACCGCTCAAAGAACGCCATGGTAAAGGTGGCCTGTCCCGCGATTCCGCACTCGCTGATCGAGTCGGAACTCTTTGGCTATGAAAAGGGGGCATTCACCGGGGCGTACGCCACCAAGCGCGGCCGCGTGGAACTGGCGCATATGGGAACCCTGTTCCTGGATGAAATCGGCGACCTGGATATGTCTGTGCAGGCCAAGTTGCTACAGATGCTCCAGGACGGCACCTTCATGCGCGTGGGAGGGCAGGAGTCGAGAAGTGTCAATTTACGGCTGGTCAGCGCGGCCAGCGAGAATCTGCGCCAGCAGGCCGAGGATGGACATTTTCGCCTGGATTTCTTCTTTCGCATCAACGCCGTCACCATCGAATTGCCTCCCTTGCGCCATCGCACCGTCGATCTGCCCATGCTGATCGACTACTTCCTCAACATGCATTCAAGAACCTTTCACCGCAATCCGAAGCCGCTTTCGCGCGAGGTCATGCGCCTCATGCAGCGCTTCGACTGGCCAGGGAACATTCGGCAACTGGAAAACATGATCCGCAGCTATATTCTTATCGGCAACGAAGAGGGCCTGGCGGCGGAGCTTGCCCCGCCTCTCCCGCTCAGCGCGCCCAGAGTGGACACCGAGATCGATCTGGCCAGCCCTCTCTCGCTGAAAGAGATTACCAGGGCTGCTACACAGAATCTCGAGCGGCAGATTATTCTCAAGGTGCTGGAGGCGAACGGCTGGAGCCGTCGCAAGACGGCCAAATGGCTCAACATCAGCTACAGATCGCTTCTCTACAAGCTGCAAGACTCGCAGGTCGCCGGGTTTCAGGAGGCGGCGTCCAGAACGCGGCTTTCGGCTGCTACGCCCACCCCGGCCCAGACCCCGGCTGCCCCGAAGTAAAGATTCTCCGGCAGAGGAGGAGGCTTTGTGGTTGGCGGTCCCTCAAAAGGGCCTGTGTAGAAGCGCTCCATGCCGGCAGCAGCCCATCGCCCGCGCCATAGGCCATCGCCCGTGCTGCAGCCCGTAGCCCGTGCCATAGCCCGTAGCCCGTGCCGTAGCCCGTCGCCCGCGCCGTAGCCCGCTGCCCCCGCGCCGTAGCCCGCGCCGGAGGCGCAGCGGTTGTTAGCCCCGCGCTTCAGCGTGGGGTGGGGTGGGGTGGGGTAAACAACAATTCATCCGGAGTCCCGGAGGGACGGCGCTCACGCTCCGCACCCCGCAAGCGCATCAAACCGCAGCGGAACTTCTAAATCCACCCGCGGAGCCAATAGTCGACAATCGCTGCGGATTCGCCCGCCATCGTCTCGAAGGATTCGAAGCGCCCGCCCCAATGCGCGGCCCTCTGAATCACATCCCTCACCGGCATGGGAGTGACATCGATGTCGAGCTTGCGGAAGACGCGCAGCGCCCGGTACATGTGAAAGTCGCTGGTGAGCAGCACCTTCTTGCCCGGCATGGTCTGCAACATGCGCTCCATCGCGACTCCGCTCTGGCGGGTGTTGCGAGACCCCCACTCGGCGATGATCGCTTCGCGGGGAATGCCTTCGACGATCATGTAGTCGAGGATCCCCGGGCCGCCGCCGCCGGTAATCACGATCTTCTTGAAGCCTCCGGTCTGGTACGCGAAGATCGCCTCCCGCGCGCGCCAGTACGACGAGAAGGAGATGCCGCCTCGGTCATCGTCCGCGGCGCTGAGCAGGATGAGAATATCGCCTTTGGGACGCTCGATGGGACCGGCGTAGGCCTGCGCCCACCACGAGACGATGGGGGTGAAGCTCGTCAGCACGAAGATGAAGCCTATGGCGGCGCAGATGCGGCTGAACCACCGGCCGGCCGTGCGAAGGGTATTCATCGGCAGGCTTCCCCGGCGATTTTGTGACTTTCTAACGCGCATCTGCTTCCTCCCGGCGGGTGGATACCAGCGATTTGAAGACCTCAAACAGCTCTGCCGCGACGGTCTCCCAGCTTCGGCTCCCGCGCACTGAAATGCCCCCGGCGTCCCAGCTTCTGTCCAGGACCGATGCAAGGGCCTGAGCCAGCGCGCCGGCGTCGCGCGGCGGCACGAGCCTTCCGCATTCCTCATGCATGATCTCTGGAATTCCGCCGACGGCGGTAGCCACGACGGGCCGGCCGCTGGCCAGCGCCTCAAGCACTACGTTCGGGCAGCCTTCCATGTAACTCGGCAGTGTAACCAGATCCGCCGCTGCCATCCATACCGCGACATCGTCGAAGGCGCAACCGGGCAGCGCATGGATGTAGCCGCCGGCTTTGTTGGCCTGAATGGCGCTCAGGATCAGAGCCCTGTCCGGCCCTTCGCCGACCATGTACACATGCAGGTTCGCACGCTCCGGATGCAGCGCGGCCGCCGCTTCGACAAGCTCGCGAAGACCTTTCCTCACATCCATGCGCCCGATGTAAACCACGGCTTCCGCTTCCGCGTCGATGCCGAGCTTCCGTCTCGCCTCCATGCGGTCCCTGGCGTGGAAGACCGAGAGATCGCAGCCGTTGACAATGGCGCGGGTCTTCTCCGGCGAGGCGCCCATGGCTACAGCCTTCATGCGCAGATCGCTGCTCACCGTGACCACGCAATCGGCCTCGCGCAGAACCCCGCGCGTCTGCATCGCCGATATGGGATCGCCGATTCTGTTGATGTCCGAGCCAATGCTCATGGCAACCACCGGAACCCCGAGGGCCTTGCCGATCCTCACAGCGGCATATCCATCCGGATAAAGAAAGCAACTGAAGATGATATCGGGAGCAAAGTCGCGCACAACCGGCAACAGGACGCGGGCCGCATTCCATCCGTTGAACGGACGGGAGACCACTGGAAACGCGGGGTAGTCGTGGTAGCTCGCCCGCACATCGGGCGGGCTATAGGAGCCGTCAAGCCGGTCGTAACTCCGGCTGCGTGGCTTCAGCAGGGACGGATAACTCGCGTTGGGAAAGAAGACTCGCACATCGGCCTCGCGCGCCAGCACGCGCAGCGTCTGATAGGCTGAACGCCCCTGCGAGGGCTCCGCGGAGCTGGGAAAATACGTGGTGACGACCGCGATCTTCATGCTTCAACCTTTGGCCTGAGCTGGCTTGAGAGAATCCTGTTCTTCTCAAGGATAGCTTCAAACTCGCGGCTGACCGCCTCCCATGAGAACTCCTTTTGCGCCCGCTTCAACGCGTTCTCCGCGATGGAGCGCCGGGCTGCTTCGTCTGAAAGCAGGCGAACACAGGCAGCGGCGAATGCGCGGGGATCGTCCGCAAGAACAATATCCGCGCCGTTCGCGTAGCGCAGCCCCTCCGCACCCACGCTCGTTGAAACCACGGGAACTCCCGCCGCCATGCATTCGTAGATCTTCAGCCGCGTGCCTCCTCCGATGCGGATGGGCACGACGGAAATCTTCGCGCCCCAGAGCCAGGGCCGCATATCTTCCACCTTGCCGGTAACGCGCACGCCGCTCAGCCCCTCGGCCGCCTTGAGCACCCGCGCATCCGGAGAACGTCCCGCAATGGCGAAGGTCGCGCCGGGCAGTTGCTCACGGATCAGGGGAAGCACCTCGGCCAGGAAATACTCCACCGCGTCCACATTGGGAAGCCAATCCATCGAGCCGCAGAAGACCATCTCCGAGGTTGAAGAAGCCGCGCCGCGCGGAGCAAAGTATTCCACATCGACGCCCGTCGGCACACTGCTGACACTCTCGATCCCAAACATGCTCTTCATCCTTGAGGCGTCGATCTCCGAGACTGCGATCACGTGCTTCGCCCTCCGGCAGATCGCTCTCTCATAGGCCTCCATCTTCCAGGCTTGCATCTTGAAGAAAAGCCTCTTCGCCAGGGAACTGCTTTGCTGCGCGTGCCGTTGCCAGATGATTGTCTCAACGTTGTGCTGAAAGAGCACGCACAGCTCAATGCTGCTCAGATTCGGCGCTGCCGCCAGAAAATCGCAGACGATGGCATCGTAGTCCTCGGTGGCGATCAAGCCATCAATCTCTCTCCTGAGTCTCTTTGAGGCGTACCGGGAAACCGCCATCGGAGTAGCGTTGAAGATGCTTCCCGCGAGTTGGGGAATCATCCCCGCCGATCCTCTGGCGGGCGCCGTGTGCTCCACTGAAATCGATCGGCTTGAGTACTCCGAGCTTCGTTGCGGTCCTTCAGTATTCCGGGGATCGTTGAGCGCGGCGAAGTGGATCTCATGCCGCTTGTGCAGTTCTTTCAGCGTGCCAAGGGTGCGAATCTGAGCGCCGCGATCGGTGGGATGCAGAAAAAAAGGGCATATCCAGAGAATCTTCATCGTTGCGGAACGGCTCCTCGCCTAAGCAAACTCTGATTAAGTCGATTCTGTATCAGGGCACGACTTTAGTCGTGCCAGCCGTGACGCAAAATCAACGCGGGCTTTAGCCCCTGAAGGAAGGCTCACACCTCCATGATAAACTCCCCTTGGACGAGGCAGGATCGATGGGATTGAAAAACAAGCGGAACGTGGTCGTAATGGGGCTGGGATATGTTGGGTGCGTGAGTGCCGCGTGTCTTGCTGAAGTGGGTCACAGCGTACTCGGGGTCGACCGCGACACAAATAAAATGGAGGCGGTTCAGAAGGCGCAATCGCCGTTTTTTGAAGCCGGGCTCCAAAGCCTTATTCAAAACAATGTTGCCGCGGGAAGGCTCAAGGCCGCGCCGCTCGACGAGCAGGCCCTCGATGCGGCGGATGTTGTCATGCTCTGCGTCGGCACTCCCTCGCAGCCCAATGGGAATATCGATCTCAGCCATTTGAGCCGCGTCTGTCGCGACATCTCGGCTCTGCTTCGCCTTAGAACCAAGCGCCTCATCGTTGCCGTGCGCAGCACGGTCTTTCCGGGTACCTGCGAGAGCCTCCTTGAGGAGGCATTCGCCCAAAGCAAGGACGTGGAAATCGTCTCCAATCCCGAGTTTCTCCGCGAAGGCACGGCCGTGAAGGATTTTATGGAGCCGTCTCTGCTTGTGGTCGGCGGCAGCTCGGATGAAGCCGCGCGGGAAGTAGCCGATCTATACGCGGGCCTTCCGGGCGAGGTCTCCATCGTCTCCCTGCGCACTGCCGAAATGATCAAGTACACATGCAACGCCTTTCACGCCCTGAAGATCGGCTTCGCAAACGAGATTGGCTCGCTCGCCACCAGCCTCGGCGTCGATCCCGATCAGGTGATGGCCACCATGTGCCGCGACACAAAGCTGAATATCTCGCCGGCCTATCTCAAGCCGGGCTTTGCCTTTGGAGGCTCATGCCTGCCCAAGGATCTGCGCGCGCTCACCTTCCGCGCCTCCCGGCTCGATCTGAAGCTGCCGCTGCTGGAGTCGCTTCTGCATTCCAACGACGAGCATCTCCGGCGCGGCATCCGCGAGGTGCTTCAACTGCCCGGAAAGCGCATCGGCATCTTCGGCCTGGCCTTCAAGGAAGGTACCGACGATCTGCGCGAAAGCCCGGTGATTACGCTCATCGAGCATCTCATCGGCAAGGGCAGGGCCCTGAAAATCCATGACCCGCACATTCAGCTCGACGAGATCTACGGCAGCAATCTCAGCTTTGTGGTTTCTGCGCTGCCCCACATCGGCAGGCTCATGACGCGCAGCCTCGATGAGTTGATCTCCTCCTCCGACGCGCTGGTCATCGCTCAAAAACCCTCCCCCGCGGCCCTGGCTCAGATAACCGCCAGCGGCCTCAAGATACTCGACCTCACCAAGCTCACGCTCAAGGATTCTCTCGCGGCAGGAACGATCGTCTAGCAAAAACCATCAGGTGCTTTCATGCTCAAGAGATTGAAGATTCAAGCCGAAGATGTGCTCCGATACAGCCCGGCCGTTCGCAACTTTCTTGCCTTTTCCACTCTTTTGAGGACTCCCGGAAGACCTGCGGCGAGCACGGCTGAGGCGGTTCGCCGGGTCCACAAGCTCTGTCAAGCTGCCCGCCTTGCCCCCACTGATTCGATGATGCTCAAAGCCGAGGCGGCCATTGCCCGTCAGCTTCCGGCCATCCATCCCGAGCAGGTGCCATGGACTGAATTCCTTTCCGACTTCGATCAGCCTCGCATTCAAAAAGCAATTGTTTTGAAGCGATTTGTGAGCGAGCGCGAGAAGGGAGTCGTCTTCGTCTCCTTCGACAATCAGATGGCGCGGCTGGCAAAAGCCGGGAAGCTGCGCGAGTTTGCCGCTCGCTATACTTTGGTCCTTTCCCCGCAGTGGTCGCCACCGCACTCGATCGCCTCCTATCTCTTCCCGCGCCTCTATCCCGACTCGATCTTCTGCCTCATCAGCAACCCGCGCGACCTGGAAATCTTCCCGCGGATCAGTGATAAATACAGGATGATCCCGCTTTATGCCTCCAGTTGGGTTGACCCGCGCGAATTCACTCCGGTTCCTTTTGCGGAGAAGAACATCGACATCTTCATGCTGGCGAATTTCGCCAAGTACAAGCGCCACCACGCGCTTTTCGCGGCTCTGCGCGAGCTTCCGCGCGACTATCGAGTTCTGCTCGTCGGCCAGCGCGAGCGCGGCCGCGACAGGGATACCCTGCTCGGCGAGGCCGCTGCCTTTGGCGTTCGCGACCGTTTTGAAATCCGCGAAAACGTCACCGACGAAGAGCTGCACCACTCCTTTGTGCGCGCCAAAACCAGCCTCATCCTCTCCCGGCGCGAGGGCTCCTGCGTGGCGGTGGTGGAATCGATGTTCGCCAACACGCCGGTGGGCCTCTATGAGGATGCGGAGGTAGGATCGCGCGTCTTCATCCATTCGCAGACCGGCCGCCTGCTCCGCCACGATCACCTGGCCGCGCAGCTCAAGGAGTTTGTCGAATCCTCCGCGCAATACCAGCCTCGCAAGTGGGTCATGGAGAACGGCGTCGGTTGTGTCGCCAGTTCCGGGACGCTGAACGAGGCACTAAGGAAGCATGCGCTCGCGAGCGGCGGCAAATGGACCGAGGACATTGCTGATTTACGCTGGCGCCCCAACCCTCAATATTTCGATCAACGGGACGCCGAGCGGCTGCGCTCCTGCTACGAGGAGATCGAAAGCCGCTGCGGCGTCTGCATTGCAGAGCCGTCGAGGTAGGCGCGTGTTTCTTTGCCAATCCAATTGAATTTGTTAAAGTTGTTTGCAGCTACTCGGAGTCAGCTAAAAAATTGGCAGGAAGGTGTTAGATGAAGAATCTCGGAAAGCTGCTTGAGATCAAGACCTTGTTTGCATTTGCACTAACCTCACTGTTGATCGGTTCCCTGATACAGCAGTATCTAGGCCGTGGCACGACTACGCCAAATCTTGATTTCTACGATTACTACTTCGCCGCACAAGTTGTTCACGACAATCCACGTGCCAACTTATACTCCGACGCTACAGTCGGCAACCCGCAAACCCGCTATGCTCCTATTGATAGCGAGATTTCAGTACACGCCAAGGCCGCGGGAGTCAGCGGCATTATGCTTTACTTATATCCGCCTTTGCTTGCCGACATCATCGCGCCCTTCTCTGGAATTCCGGTTTATCTGGCTGCCGCTCTGTGGCGGGTCTTGAATCTGACTCTTGTGTTTGTTTCCGTTGTGTTTCTTGCCAGAATGATGCGCGTGCCGTTACTTAGTTTTGAGTTTGTGATACTGGCCGTAGCGGGATATAGTTTTTTCCCCATTCACGAATCCCTTTGGATTGGACAAGCTACCCTGATCATGCTTGTGCTGTGGACTGCCGGCATCGCTGCCTATTTCGACGGACGCATAGTCTTATCAGCAATAGTTTTCGCTCTAGCTACAGCATTCAAGATCACTCCCGTTCTGCTTCTTCCCCTCTTTTTCATTTGCAAAGACCGAAGATGGATTATTTCTTACCTGGCTGCTTCTCTCGGTCTTGTCGCGGCAATGCTCGCCATCAACGGATGGCAAAACATAAGTGTCTATCCTTCGGTTATGTCGGCCATGAGCGGCGGCATTCCAGCCGCGAGAAATAAAACTCTTGGTTCGCTGGTGGCTTGGGTATTTTATGGAAAACCCTTTGACTCGGATTTAGCGCTGAAGGTAATTGCCAATTTACCCACCAGTCTGCTAATCATGGAAAAAGCTGTCAGTGGAGCTTTTTATCTGTTTTGTCTGTTTCTCGCATGGCGTAGTCGCCAAATCGAGCGTGCATCGAGAGCGGCCACGATCGCTGTTTTCGCTTTGGTTGCTCTGTGCGTCGCGCCTGTCTCATGGCGGCATGGCTATAGCGTTGCGTTCATCGCGCTTGCAATTTACTGGGTAAAATCTCTTCGTACTCCTCGCCCACGGATTCTTCACTCCGTGCTACTTACTCTGACAACATTCACGTTCGGGTGCGTTATCGTTGAAACTGCTGTCGAATCTCCCTTGCCTCAGATCTGCAAGCTGATTCTAGCCGCTTCATGGATCGTTTTTACTGTTCTGTTCAGCGTCGACATACTTTATCATGCCATCGACGACGGCCAGACCGGCTTTGCGAATGGAGGTAAAACTGAAGGTGTCATCTCATGATCGAAAGGATCAATGAAGTCGTGACAACCTTGGAGGGCATTGACATTTCGCATACCGGGCAGTCCACTCTCCCGATGTGATTCATTGGCTGGTCGCCGCAACACATACAGCCGAGCCGGGAATATTTTTATGGTCTTGGATCAGGAAATCGGCGGCCTGGTACATTTGCCACGCCGTGGCCCAGTGAATCTCGATGCCTCTTCGCTTCGCTTCTTCCGCCAGCAAGCGAAACAGATCCCCAAGGCCCCCGTTTAGCAGCGGCTCCAGGTTTCGCTCCTGTGCGCCGTGGGTATAGAGCTTCAAAAAGAGGTCGTCTCCAATGGTGGGCGCAAGATCGAACCAACGCCGCACCCGCGCCGTTGTCGCCAAATCGTACCCGGCCAGCTCGCCGGTTTCCAGCCGCGGCATCAGCCGTTCGCCAAATCGCAAGCCAATCGGGCCGGTGATCATCAGCAGGTCGCCCTCTCGGCCGCCGTCAACGGTCGCTTCGATTCCGCAATCGAAGGACCTGGGACGATGATCAGGATTGCTTGTGCACCAGTAAATCTGATTCACCACGCGCCCCTGGGTCGCTGACGGAGCCGAGGGCATGGTGAAATCCGCATAGCAGCCGAGATCGCGAAGCAAGGCAATCTCCCCATTAAGGCCGCACCATCTGCCGTCCGGTCGCGAGTTGTCCAGCGCCCAGTTGCCATGGATAAAGCCGAAGACCGTCCGGCCGTTCTGCTGGCGAAGCAAGCCGTGGTCATCCGTCAGGCGGCGGCAGTATTCGGTGACCTTTCGTGCAAAGGAGTCGGGTTGCTCGTTATCGTGATGCAGATGCACTTCCACGTCCCCGACGCCCGCGCGCGCCATCTCGGCAATGCCATCGAGCACTTCGCGCCGATACTCCTCCTGCGGATAGAAAAATGTATATTGCGGCCACTGGCCTGCGGCGTCTCGGGGCCCGTCGCCGGCAATGCGCGGCCATCTGTCGCGCCAGCGGGCGACGCGGCCCAGCGCGGTATCGAGCGATGCTCCCATGCCCAGCGGTTCGTAGTGATCGGTAATCGCAATCCAGGCGCGCCTCGGCTTGGAGCGTCGCGCAACTTTGCGCAAGCGGTCCATCAGATACGGCGCTAGCCAGATTTCCGCGTGTCGAGGAAGCTTCATAATTGCCATTTTGCTCTACCTGTCTCTTGCTTTCCGTAACCGTGCTACGCTTGCACGAGTTCGACCAACAGCTTTGCCCCTGTCATGAGCCATGCGATTTCTCTCATATCAAACGCGACCGCCGGAACCGGGCCGCTCAACAAGAAACATCCCTCTCCGGTAAGATGCCGAATGGCCGCGGCGATATCCGGAACCTGATAGCAAACATGATATGCGCCTCCCCCTTTCTCAAGCGTGCGATTGACTGGGGAATCGCTTCCAAAAGGAGCAACAAGCTCGATCGCCGGATCCCCCTCGCCCCGGCTTAGAAAGCAGACAGAAACCCTCTGAACAGGATCGTCGAAGGGCCCGGAAATCACTTTATAACCGAAAAGGCTCGCAAAAATTGGAATCGCCTTCTGCAAATTCGGCACTGCCACTCCAACATGGTGAAAAGCAAACTCTTCCATAAGCCTTCCTCTCCTTTCAACCAATCTGGCAGGCCATAATCGCGCGGCCATCACCACTGCAATGAGGCCAAAATGGATCGCATCTCTTCCCACCTGTTGGCGAAGAAGAACAAGGTGAGTGAAAAATAACAAAACGTTGTTACGGATGCAACCACTTGAATGACCCTGTTTTTCCGATATGCTGTGTATCCGTCCCGCCCAAGCGTCTTCTTCAGCCACACCGTGTAGTAGTGAACCGTCACGAGACCGGCGCCTTGCAAAGCGCCGAATGTCAGAAAGTTTGTGCCCTTGCCATGCCACACTCCCACGACAAGAAACGAAATGAACAAGGACGCCGCAATCACGTGACTGGCAGACTTGGGACCGAACTTTCGCATCATCCACTTCGATAGAGGCGTGAAAAGCAGATCGCGAATCCAGAGGGACAAAGTGATGTGCCAACGCGTCCAGAACTCTTGAAGATTGCGCGTCATGAATGGGCGATCGAAGTTTTCGGCGACCGCAATTCCCAATAATCCCGATACGCCGATGACCATATCGCAATACCCTGAAAAGTTGCAATACAGATAAACAGCGTATGCCGGAATTGCTATCGCAAGATCAATGACCGCGTGAGGATGTCCATCCTCAAGCAAGCCGGCATAAGTAAACTGCGCGACCAGAGAGCCCAAAAAGATGTACTTTGTAAAACCGACAAGAATACGCAGCAAAGACCGCCCCAACGGGGTATCCTGCCGATCCGGAGTTCTAAGCGACCGGATGAACTTGCTATAGGGACTTATGGGACCAACGGTGAGCGTCGGTACAAAAAAGGCGAAGGAGAGATACTCCCACACCGTCGGCATCTCGACCACCTCATTCCGCACTTCCTGCACAAGATGAACAAGCCGGAACGAAAGATACGAGACTCCGATAAAGAACCCGGCGAACTTCGACAGCCCTATCGGAGCCAGAACCGCGGTGAACGGATTCAGAAGGTCCGAGGCATACTTGATGTACGCAAGAAAAGCAATGGGAAGCAGAAATGCCGCTGCCGGCCAGATCGTGTGGTCACGCTGGCACCGTCGAAGCACGCCGTAGTTCGCCAGGACGAGCGCGACATAAATTGAAAAGAATATGAAAGGCACTTTGCTGTACGATAACGCATCTTTTACTCGCACCCCATTTGCACCGCTCAACCAGCACATCGCCGCCAGCCCGGCCACATTCAGGAGCGTGAAACACTGTACTCTCATCTTCTGAGGCAACAATCTCAGCGCCATCCAGGCTGCGGCGGGATAGAGCACGAAGCAGAAAATTAGCGGATAAAGAGGAAAGCGATCAACAATATCAAACATTCGGGCTAAAACCCCCGGTACACAGTGTCAACGCTTGTCGACTCCGTGGGGATTGATAGAAAGAGCGCGCAACAGGCTATGGATAGCACAACGGCAAGACCGGTGGCGACAAGCAGCATGCGGCTGCTCTTCGGTGCGGATGTGGCTTCCTGCTGCGCCGGGTTACTCATGCTTATCCCTTTCGTCATATGCCTTCAAAATGGCGGGAATTATGCTGCGGGTAAACAACATCTTGCCGTTGACATTGAAATGCTGATCCTTATAGTAATGATAGAAGCGGACCCGGTCGACATTCTTAAAAAGCGTCGCGGACGTCACGCCAATCATCGGGGCATCCGTGTGAAGCGCGCTGGCCCAGTTATCTAGCTCAGGCATGTAATTCAGGCCCTGCTCGGAATCTATCGGAATATGCAGCAATGCGAATCCGGCATGCTTCTCTTCTGCCAGTTGGAGAATCTTTTTCGCAAAGTGGGCCTGATAAGAATTAAGGGGCTTCTTCTTTGAGTAAACAAAATTATATGGAGGGTCTTCGTATGACTGCTCAAGCGGGAAAGGCGCCGTAGAGTCAACAGGCTCTGGCACAAAGTCAGCTCCATAGTATCCGCTCATCAGGTATCTCGGCTCGGGCTTCAACTCTTTCGCGCCCAGTAGATTGGGACGAATGTGCGAAAGCAACTCTCGTGGCGCTCCGAGCACCATGTCTCCGTACAGCGCCACCCGGTAGCGAAGAGATAATCCGGATAGAGCATCGGAATACTCGCCGAAACGCACCCAGCGGTATGCCATGATGTGCGGCTCCAGAATTCGCGAACCCGGCACTGGCGGGTTCCAGATGATCAAACCGGCTTGATGGGTGTTTAGATAATCGCGAAGAAGAAAGTACTGCAAATCCATGCCCTGCCAGTTCATTCCGAGAACCTCAACATGCGCCGGCCGCCCCAGGTGAGCAGACAGCGCCTGCTCGATTAAAGGCAAATCAACTCCCGCCTTTAGCATTGAGCTGCCCAGGAATAGCACATCTGCATCGGGCGATTTGCCGAAAATGGCGCTCGTCTGCTGGCCAATGCGCCCGGCATCGTTCGACAAGCCTGCATAGGCTTGTTCGCGGGATGAATGTCCGATCCAACTGGTCACCAGCGGGAGACAAAACAGCACGGCGAGCAGTCCACAATAGCCGAGGACCGAGAATCTCGATCTGAACGCAGGAAGCATTTATGATCAACCCTTGGATAGGCGCTTGACGATCAGGTCTGCAAGGTCGCCCACATTCTTGGTCCCCTCCACCTCTCCCACGCGAAATCGAATGCCAAAGGCCTGCTCGACGGCAATGATCAAAGAGACATGCGTAAGAGAATCCCACTCCTCAACATCCCGGGCGGACAACTCCGGGCTGACTTCTACCCTCTGCAAGAAGGCTCCGTCAAAAACTTCCTGCAACTTGGCGATGACTTCCTGCTGTTGCATATGTCTCCTTCTTCATGTTGATTTTGGTCTGGATCATTTGATATGGGCCAACATCCAGTTGATAGACCTGGGTCCCGCATTCCTCTCTCAAGTGAGCGAATCCCATTTTTGGATATAAATCCCGTACCATGCCGTTCTTTGCAGTGGGAATATAATACCCGGTTACCCGAGTGCAGCCGCGGTCCCGCGCAAGACGGACAATTTCATTCAAAACCTCCTCTTCCACTTGCCGCTTCAACACTCGGCAGCTCATCAGCCAGGTGTCGATCACGAGATCCTCGCCGCGCGCATTCCCGACCACGACCGCTATCAGGCCGTGATCGCCAAACCGATCGGAGAGGCGCATCGTGAATGCGGAAACCTGTTCATCGTCCAGAATACCAAGAACCTCCGACTCGGTCCTCCTGCGGGTCGTGAGATTGAACTGATTGCTCTTGGAAATCAATTGTGCGATGCGCGGCGCATCCAGCCTGTCAAACCGCCGGATGATTCCCACCATCTCAAGCGAATCGCGATATGCAGCCATGTCAGTGCTGGCGCTGAGAAGCCGCTGGCGCTCCGACTCCTGCTTGTACTGCTGCACGCGCTGCACATCTTCCACGGTGACGCTGCGCAATTCAAAAAACCTCGAATCCTTCAGCTTGGCCGCAAACTCCGACGGATCGTCTCCCGCCCAGATTGTCGCCACTTCCGGCACAAACTGATTGACGATCTCAATCTCCGCCCGGTTGTCATCGAGAAACACCATGCTATCGAGGCCGAGATTCAACTCTTGCGCAATCTGCCGGATGTTATCTGACTTTGGCTCCCAGTTCGCCTTGAAACAAACGATATCCTTCAACCGGAGCACCATCTCGGGATGCTTCTCGAAGGGCTCAACCGCTATCTCGAAGTCATTCTTGCTGCATACGGCCAGCAGTACCCCTCGCTTGCTCAGCTCCAGCAGGCACAACTGAAAATCGCGATAGGCCTCGCCGCGAGGGGAAGTCGTGCCTAGTTCGATGCCGTCCAGGCCGTCGTCCCCGATAACTCCGCCCCAAATTGTATTGTCGAGGTCAAGAACAAGAACCTTCTTTGGCGCGCTGCCAAGATGGGTGAGAATATGAGCGTATTCACGCGCCACATCAACCAGCAGACCTGCGGCAAACGGTTGTTTGCTCTCGAACCATCTTCGATCGTCTACCCCGGAAAGGTTGCCCCGTCGATTGCTCAGGAATTCAATGTCGCAGAGATGAGCATAGGCAGGTAGTCTTGCTCCGATTTCCAGGTTCACGAACTTGCAAAAGGCATAATCCGAGATGAGATTGGCGCTTCGCATCGGCCCTGGATCAAAGTAAGGCGAGAGGCGAAAGTTTCCAATGACAATCTCCGCTCCGCTTCGGGCGTGAATCGTACTGCACAGAGCCAGAAGCTCGCTGGCAACACTCCGGCCGGCCTCCTCCTGTTCGGCCCGGGAACTTGCAAGCGGGCCGTTGTAGACGCAGCGGCGCTCCGGCGGCAATAGCAAAACCGTATCTGGTCTGAAATCGTAGAGCGGGCTTTCCTCGGCGATGATCTCAGGATGATAATTGTCGTAGTCGCCGACCCAGAATTCGCAGTGCATTTCTCCCAGCACGGTCGCGAAGTGCTCAATGAAATCAACTAGCGGGTGCAGATTCGCGCCCCCGATCATAGCCACGCGCCGTGCCTTTTCCGGTCGCGCCAGCAGCCCTTTCTCGATTCCCCGCCTGCGAATTGTAGACAGTTGAAGCACCTCGGAAAACTCCGATGCTTCTCTTGTCCTTGCCCTCAATTCGCTGCCGAATGCCGGGTCTGACGAGTCCAGGCATCGCTTCAAAAGCCGCATGTCCAACGGGGCAACCATGCATTCTAGGCTACCAGTGCTGCTGCCCGGTTGGCAACGAAGATGCTGGCGTGCGAAGAACCGATGATGGCTGCTCGCCTTCCAATCACCCGATTGGGGCAGGGGAAAAGATCGCTGAGCGTTTCAGGGGATTTGACGCTGCCGCCGGTGTTATCCTGTTTCAGACAGCGACTTTTGCTCGCTGATTTGAGCACTCGGGGCCTGTTAGTCAGGCTAGGCTTGTTCCTTCTTGACGCACGAGTTTCACTCTGATAAGACTTTCGACAGTGTTGGCCAATCCTCAGGAGAAGCTCATGTCATCTGCATCCAGTTCGCCGAGCCGGCAGCCGGCTTTTCCTCAGATTGGGGGAACGCAAGGCTCTAGCCGATCTTTCACCCGTGGCGCCGTCTGCGCATGGTTGGGGTTCGCCGTTCTCCTGTATTTGCTGCAGACCATCCCCTATCTATCTCACCGCTGGGTTACCGATGAAAGTTGGTATGCCGCAACCGGTTATTCGATCGCCAACGGAAACGGAATCGCGAACCCCGCCATGGGCCCCAATGACCTCGAGAATCGATTGGATGCGCGTCCGCCCGGAACGGCCATTGTCATAGCTGCCGCCTTTCGGCTCTTTGGAACCGGCCAAATAGCCGCCCGCCTGGGTTCAATCCTCGCCGGGCTGACAATCATCTTTCTCACCTATCGCCTTGCCCGCGATCTCATTGGGCAAGAGGGCGCTTTGGTGGCCGCTTTCCTTGTGGCAACCGACAACCTGATTATCCTCACTTCCCGCTCGGCCCGGCCCGAGGCTCTCACGGCCATGGCGATCTTCGCCTCGCTGCTGGCGATGAAGAAGTACGCCCAGAGCGACGCTGTTCTCTGGGCCTTTCTCAGCGGGTTGCTCATCGCGATGGGAACCATCTTCCATGTCACGGTGTTGGGATACATCGTTTCCTTCGGAATCCTGCCGATTGTTCTGGATAGCAGGCACGGGAAATTCCCATTGCGGGGCGCCATCGCCTATGCGATCGGATACGGCCTTGGCCTGATGCCCTGGGTTCTTTGGCTATTGACCGCCCCACTGGGCCGCGCCGGTTTCCGGCAGGAATTCATGAGCCGCGCAACGGGCGTCCCCTTATCGTCAAAACTCTTGCAGGAGGTCCATCGCTACTCTGATCTCTTTGGCTTTAATATGCTGCACGGGCACGGACTCGAATCCCTTCCCGTCAGGCTTCCCATACCGCTCTTCTTCCTGGCTGCCAGCTTCCTCTTGTTCAAGCTGCGCCGGCAGTGGTTTTATCTTGAATTGCTCCTGCTGATTCCTTCCATGCTTTGGTTCGTGGAAATGGCGTTCAAGTCTTCGCGCTATCTTGCGCTGCTGGCGCCGGTCTTTGCTTTGGCCATTGGCGCCGCTGTTGCGGCCACGGGCGCGAACCGGAAACTGCATCGCCTCATGCTGGCGCTCTCATGCGTCGTCGTTGCGGCCCAGTTCTCGGCCAACCTCTTCTTGCTCCGTGCGGCGCGCAACGCGGATTACAACAAGGTCGCGGCGGAATTGCGCAGCGTAATTCCCTCCGGCCAGACGGCTTATGGAACAGTCACCTTCTGGCTCGCCCTCCACGACCATCCATATATCTCCTATGAGCGCACCGGCCCCTGGATGGCGGCCAACCAGTTTCACGCCCGGTATTTCATCGCCGGCGACCTTGTCATGGCCGGCGGATTGCCAACGGACGAAGTCTTCTATGACAACCTGCGCCGAAGCATGGCCGAGGTAATCGCCCAAAGCAAGCTAGTCGGAGACTTTCCCGACCCCTATTACGGCGAACTGAAGGTCTATGAACTTCGTTCACCTTGAGCATCCCCGCTCGAATAGCCTGAGTCGTCGTCAGAATCCGCATCGGATATAATGCAGCTTGCGTTTCTTGTTTCTGTTTTGTCCTTCGAGGGTACTTATGCGCCACAGCGCCAACCTAGACATCCTTCGCGCCTTCGCCGTAACGAGTGTGCTTGTTCAGCATCTCGTGTCGACGGTGATTGCCCATGCTGGCCTTCATAACCTTGCCGTAATCGAGTTTAGCAGCAATATCGGCCGCGCCGGCGTGGTAGCCTTCTTTGTCCACACCAGCCTTGTCCTGATGTATTCTCTCGAACGCATGGCCCGTTCTGCTGACAACGTCACCCGGCGCTTCTATCTTCGCCGTTTCTTCCGAATCTATCCGCTTTCTATCTTCTGCATCACCTTGGCGCTTGTTCTTCACATCCCAAATAACACCTGGGAAAATGCGGACATCATCACCCCGCGTATTGTCCTTTCAAACCTGCTGCTCGTGCAGAATCTCATCACCAAGATCAGCGTTATCGGTCCGCTTTGGAGCCTTCCCTACGAGGTCCAGATGTACCTCGTGTTGCCCGCTCTCTATTATCTCGCTTTGAAGAGGCGATGTGTCCTCTATCTGTGCGGCCTACTGGCCTTCTTCTGCGGCCTGGGATTTCTGATCGCGAGGGAATCTGGAGGCCACCTTAACATGGCCGCTTATGTTCCATGCTTTCTCAGGGGGGTCCTCTGCTATTCGCTCCGGGATCGTATCCCGGCGTTTATACCTGCCGCGCTTTGGCCGCCCTTCGTTCTTTCCCTCATCTGTGGGTACTGCTTCACCAACCTTCACGGCAACCCGAAGTTTTGGATCGGCTGGATCTTCTGCTTGGTCCTCGGATTAGCCATCAATGCCTTCCGAGACTCTGCATATAGGCCGCTCAACGTCGTGGTCGAGAAGATCGCCCTCTACTCTTATGGCATGTATCTGCTTCATGTCCCTGTCCTTTATCTCGTCTTCATGGTGCTTGGGATCAAGAATCTGGTCTTTGGCCCATTGCTTTTCGTCGCGCTCACGATGGTGGCCTCCTCTATCACGTACCACTTCCTTGAGTCCCCTTTGATCGAAATCGGGAGAAAGCTCAGCTTCCCCCAGCGGCGCTCTCAAGTTTCTCTTCCCGTGCAAGAAGGACATGAGCCGGCACGGCCATGTTAAGGGCAACGGCATGAAGGAAGGCTCAAAACTGGCACCACGGATTTGCATGAGGGTCTCGAAGAATGCAAGAGGTAATTGAATGACAGGCAACGCGGACTTCAGCAGAAACAACCTGGATTGTCTTCGCCTGGTATTTGCCAGCATCGTCGTTTTGTTTCATATCTTCGCGCTCACTCAGATTTCCGCTTATTCGATCTTCGCCCATTATCTTTCGGCCGAATCTGCAGTCAAATCGTTCTTTGTCATCAGCGGGCTGCTTATCTACCGCAGCTATACGCGATCATCTTCTCTCGCCTCGTACCTGGAGAAACGCGTTCGACGCATCTACCCAGCCTACTTTACTGTTATTGTTCTTGCGGCAGTCGCGTTGTGCGCCCTGAGTTCGCTGCCGGCCCTCAAATACTTTGGTGCTGGATTCTGGAAGTACCTTGGAGCAAACCTGCTGTTTCTTAACTTTCTCGCCCCCGGCTTGCCCGGAGTCTTCACAGCAAATAATGATCCTGCTGTGAACGGCGCATTATGGACGCTTAAGCTTGAAGTTGCCTTCTATCTCTTTGTCCCTTTTATCCATTATTTGTGCAGGCGCTTCGGAACCGGGAGGACCATGGGAACGATCTTCGCTTTTTCCTGCATATGGAAGTATGGCTTTGAGTATTTGGCCTCCGTTAATCCTTCGCGCGTCATTTACACAATCGCTGGACGGCATAATCTCTATGCAAAACTGAGCGTGCAGTTCCCGTCTCAGTTGGTGTACTTTGGCGCAGGCGTTCTGCTATTCCTGTATTTTGACGAGTTGAAACTCCATTTTCGCGGCATAGCGGGCATCACGGCGTGTCTGTTTCTTCTCGATCATTGGTTCACGCGAGGCGTTCTCGACGTTTTCTGGATATCGGGGATTGTTTTCGTTTGCGGCTTTTGGCGTTATTTCGGAAACTTTGCGAAATATGGGGATTTTTCCTATGGCGTGTATATCGTTCATTTCCCGATCTTGCAGACATTGATAGCAATTGGGTTTGCGGGAACGAGCCCGGCGGTTTTTCTTTCTGTCAGTCTGCTTCTCATCGGCCTCGCAGGTGTGCTTATGTGGAATCTCGTGGAACGCCGGTTCCTCGAGAACAGCTCCCATTACCGCCAGGTAATTGTGAAAGCGCCTGGGTAAGCTCGCTTTCGCAAAGAGTGCTTGCCCGGGTGGCGGCGTTTGGCCAATCTATTCCACCTGCGGCGAGCACTCAAAACGGGCGCTGCGACGCACGGGTTTAGGGACAGGCTATTTAGCCGTGTAAAGCGATGGATTTGACGGCGCCATCTGCGCTATTCTGCTTTTAGCAGCCGCGGGTTATTTACGATGGGCTTTGTTCTCAGTGTTCTATATCTTTTGGTCAACTACCTCACGCCCCCCGTTGTCTTCGGGCCTTTGGCGCAGGCGCGTGTTGAGTTGATCACAGCAACCCTGCTGTTCTTTGTTTCGCTGCCGAAGCTGCAGGGATCGCTCATTTTCAAGACAATTCAGACTGCGGCCGTGGTCGGAATAATGTTTGCAGGCTCCTTTTCAGTCCTTTTTGGAGAGGGATGGGCCGGCGGAGCCCTGATGGCGCTGCCGAATTTCCTGCCAAGCGCTTTGGCTTACTTCGTGATATGTCTGCACTGCAACTCCAAGAAGAAGTTGCAGGTTATTGTCCTTATGCTCTTATTCGTCTGCCTGTTTGTAATCGCGCATGGTTACATTGATCTGCACCAAGGACTTCCGGAGGCCGGCGCTTCTCGGGACGAGGACACCAGAAGCGCCGAGGCGGCTTTATGGGATAGAGAACATCCTTACCTCTTGAGAATGGGGCAGGATCAGGGAAAACAGGTTTACCGGCTCAGGGGACTGGGATTGATCAATGACCCGAATGATTTTGGCCAGTTGGTCGTCTGCGTGATTCCGCTGGTATTTATTCTTTGGCGGCCCAGGAGGATGGTCCGGAACATTGTCTTGGTGCTGTTGCCGGTATCAGTTCTGCTGTTCGGCGTGTTTTTATCGCACTCGCGAGGGGCGTTGCTGGCCTTGCTGGCGCTGGCGGTTGTGGCGGCGCGACGCCGCGTCGGAACTTTACCTGCGTTGATGCTTGCGGCCGGACTGTTCTTCGCGGCAATGGCTTTGCACTTCACTGGCGGACGGGATATCTCCGCGGAATCCGGGTCAGATCGCACGGCGCTTTGGAGCGAAGGGCTCGAACTGCTGAAGTCGCATCCGTTGTTTGGAGTGGGGATAGGCCAAATGCAGGAATATACCAGCGAGCATTTAACCGCGCACAACACAGTGGTCGTCTGCGCGGTAGAGCTCGGCCTGACAGGATTGTACTTCTGGTCTCTGTTTCTGTTTGCTTCGCTGAGGGATTCGCTGGCAGTTGCTTCGCTGCCTAAGGTAGGAGAAGCCGTTCCGATTGCATCTGAGGGGGAACCGTCTCCGCAGGGGACGGGAGAGCTGGAAGCGATCGACAGAGCGGAAGTCAAACGCATGGGGAGGTTGGTGGTTTTGTCGTTCACCGGCTTTCTCGTTGCGGGGTGGTTTCTTTCTCGCGCCTACGTGATGACGTTCTTCCTGTTGGGAGGCATAGCTGAAGTGGTCTACGAGATGGCTCTTCAAAGAGGGATGATTGCGCCTCGCTTGCCGAAGGCGCGCGTGCTTTCTTATTCCGGCATATTCGCAATATCGCTGGTGTTGCTGATGTACATCTTGCTTCGGCTTACGAACCTGATGCATTGAATTCACCTGGGCGGCCGATTAGTTACCGGCATCATCTTGTAAAGCAGCGGACAGGCCCTCGCCGTACTCTCGGAGGTTCAGGCAACCCGTATGAGAATCGCTCACGTAGTGGACTCCATGGAGGTTGGCGGGGCCGAGACGCTTGTCATGCAGATGTGCCGTCTGCAGCGAGAGCAAGGCCACGATCCATGCGTCTACGCGCTTCTGACACTGGGCCCACTCGGCGAGCAGATGCGGCGCGAAGGCTTCGCAGTGCATTCGCACGTCGGCCGGAACTTGCCGGACGCCACTCGGAATTTCTTTCGGCTCTTCAAAGAGTCCCATCCCGGCGTCGTCCATCTTCATAACCCAACGCCTACGGTCTATGCGGCCATGGCTGCCAGGATGGCAGGCGTGCAAAGTATTGTGTCAACCCGGCACAGCCTGGTGGCTCCTCCACGCCGGCTGGTTGCGGAGTTGAAGTACGCATTTGCGGCTGCGTTCTGCGACTGGATTGTCGGCATCTGCGATGCGACGGTGAGCAACATGAAGAGCATTCACACCGTTCCGGCACGCAAGATTGTGCGCGTTTACAATGGCGCCACTCCGCTCGAGCGAGTGCCGCGGGACAATTGGCCGCCGAAAACCGGATTCACCTTGGTCTATGTCGGCCGGCTTGAGCCCGTGAAGAACCACTCGTTGCTTCTGAATGCCTTTTGCGAGGCGCTCAAGACCATGCCGGGTTTGAGGCTCTGGATGGTAGGCGATGGCAGCGAACGCGGGATGCTCGAGAGCCTGACCGCGCAGTTGGGCATTACTTCCCAGGTAACATTCTGGGGCCAGCAGCTCGATGTCGCGCCGTTCTTCTCAGCGGCCGATGCTTTTATTATGTCCTCGAAGTCCGAGGGGTTGCCCGTATCGCTCCTGCAGGCTTTCTCTTTGGAACTTCCGGCAATCGTCACCGACGTGGGCGGAATGGCGGAAGTTGTGCGGCTGGCGGGGGCAGGGCTCATGGTTCCGGCGGCGGACGCTCCCAGGATGGCTGCGGGGATTCTGCGCATGGCAACCAATGATGCGGAACGAGCGCAATTCTCGGCGAACGCCGAAGAAGCATTTCGCTCGCGGTTCACGTTGCAAACGATGGTCGATGCATATATGGACCTCTATCGGAACGCTCCGCGGGCAAAGCGCGCGTTGAAGCTCCGAACCCCACTGGCCTGACTCCGGGTTACCCAACTCAAACGGGACGAGAATAGGGCTTGTGGCAGGATGCCATGCACTGCTTGCGGTGGACTTCAGGAAGACTGCACTCTCCCGAACATTCGTGCGCTTCGTAATTTAAATCTAAAGATTGGAGGCGTCTGACTATGTTTGTACGGGCCAGGCGGCTCACCTTCAGATATCCTGCGAGTGATAGCCAACGGGAGGCTAGCCCAGGCGTGCACTCCTGAAGCAGTTCGGCAGCTTCATCCCATCGCTGCCCGGCGATCAGGTTCTTTGCGTATTCGATCCTGCTCGCCTGCTTCACTCGCTCGATTTCCTCAGGCTGGCAGCTCACGCGTTTTCCTAAAATGTCGATGTTGGCCAACTCCGCCCGCGCCATCTTGAAATCATTTCCGGACAGGCTCTGCTCCGTCGGCTGATACAGAAACAAATCG
>Ga0302274_10001235_pt1 | contig 24667 bp, 11 predicted proteins | sample III_Bog_N2_1_FD_198755 | JGI IMG/M metagenome (GOLD analysis project Ga0302274, IMG submission 198755) | Peat permafrost microbial communities from Stordalen Mire near Abisko, Sweden - III_Bog_N2_1 | ecosystem: Environmental > Terrestrial > Soil > Wetlands > Peat | place: Sweden: Abisko...
GGCCCGGCGGGAAAATTTACGTGGTGATGCGCGCGCCCAATGGCACGGATTACCCCATGGGCGGGGAAATCCGCGAAGTGGTCCCGCCCGAACGCCTCGTGTCCGTCACGGGCGCCCTGGATGAAGCAGGGGCGTTGCGCTTTGAGATTTTGCACACGCTCACCCTGGCCGAATCGGAGGGCCGGACGAAGCTGACGATGCATTCGCGCGTCATCCGGGTGACCCCGGGCGCGGACCGGTATCTCGGCGGCTTTGAGACGGGCATGACGCTGAGTCTGGAGCGGTTGGGCGCGCATCTGGCGCGCCAGACCGAGCCGCTGGTGGTGGAGCGGACCTTTGCGGCGCCCGTGTCGCTGGTCTGGCGGGCGCTCACCACCAGTGAGGATTTGAGCCGGTGGAGTTTTGAGATCAAGGAATTCCGGCCGGAAGTCGGCTGCGAGTTCACGTTTGACGCGGAAAAGGACGGGGTGAAATACGAGCATCTGTGCCGGGTTACCGACGTCATCCCGGAAAAGCGGCTGGCTTACTCGTGGCGCTACGCCGGACACGCCGGGGATTCGCTGGTGACCCTGGACCTGCTGGCCGAAGGCGAAAAAACCCGGGTGCGGCTCACGCACACGGGGCTGGAATCCTTCGGGCCGGCGCCGGATTTCTCGCGGGCGAATTTCACCGAAGGCTGGACCACCCTCATCGGCACCTGCCTCAAAGACTTTGTGGAACACGGTGAAGCCGGCCGGGACCTCGTGCTGGCGCGCGAGTTTGACGCGCCGCGCGAATTGGTGTGGCGGGCGCTGACGGAGCCGGAACACGTCGGCCATTGGTGGGGGCCGCGCGGCTTCACCTCGACCATCGAGAAAATGGACCTCCGGCCCGGCGGGGAATGGCGGCACATCATGCACGGGCCGGACGGCGTGGATTATCCGAACCACAGCGTGTTTCTGGAAGTGACGCCGCCGGAACGCCTGGTCTATGCGCATGGCGGCCGGCGCGAAGGCGGCCCGGAAGCCGACTTTGTGGCCACCTGGACCCTGGACGCCGTGGCCCCCGGCAAAACGAAGGTGACGATTCGCATGGTTTTTCCGACGGTGTTCGCCCGCGACCAGGTCGTTCGGGAATATGGGGCCATCGCAGGCGGCCGCCAGACGCTGGAACGGCTGGGGGAACATTTGCCGGCAATGCAGACAGCGGAAGGCAAGGCCTGATAAGCGGGCCGAAACTCGGTTGGGCAAGAGAAGAAGGCGCGAGGCTTGGGGCGGGGAATTTGGCCACAAATCCATAATGCCGCCAGGCCATTGGCCGGCGCAAGGTTTTTTCCGCCGGGCGGGACGCCCGGCTCTCCGGGCGACAGAATGTCTGCCGCCACTGCGGTTCAGGTTTTGTCCGGCTACAGAACCGTGACGCGCTTGGTGCGCTTGATTATCGGCTGGGATTTCTTTTTCTTCTTATCGTCATCCGGGTTGTCATTGTTGGCGAGCTGTTGATTGGCCTGGGTGTTCGACTGACCGGCGGCCGATTGGGAAGTGCTGGTGGCGGCGGCCGAGGAGCCGAGGGTGGACTTGCTGCCCTCGCCGTTGACGTTGGCGCTCTGGCTGAGCACGTCCGCCGTCACGCTGCCGCCGGAAACATCCGCGCCGCCGACGCCGATGATGGTGCCCCCGACACTGTCGCCACCGGAGACACTGGCCGAGCCGCCGGCAAGGACCACGCCAGTAAAGCTTTGGGCGGCCGTGATGGTGCTGCTTTGACGGGAAATAAACAACCCGGTGATATTGCCATTGGCGGAGGCATTCACCGTACCGCCAATCACGCCGAATTGTCCCAAGTCAATGTTGCCATCATAGCCCGGCGCACCGATCGTTCCGGCGGTCAGGGTTATAACCGGACCGCTGGGAGTGTTCTGACCGAGCGACTCCTGAATGATGCCACCCAGGCTGGCGGTGATGTCACCGCGGGGAGTCTCCACGGTAATGTTCCCGGGCATATTGGCGCTGCCCGGAACCAGCGAGGGGGAAACCAGCGTGTTGGCCACGATGCCACTACCGAAAACTTTCTCGGTATAGAAACCGGGCGCGCCGGTAGAGGGATTGACAAATGACACGCCCACCCCGGTATAGGTGTCCCCCCCGCTCCCGACCTCAACATCGCCCTGCAATGATTCAACGAAAATATTGCCGCCATTGTAAGTTGCAATGCGGGAACCATCTATATCAACGTCCCCCAGGGCGGTCACATTGACATCGCCACGGCCGGAAGTAAACACGCCAAAGCCCACCTGCCGGGAGGTGTTGAACAAAGACTCCGAACCCAGATCCATGGAGCCGCCGGTGCTGAGCACGTTGACATTGCCGCCGCCAATCGCCGCAATGGTCGAAGTCTGCATGTCCAGATCGCCGGTGGTGGTGACATTCACCGTCGCCCCGGACGGGGTGATCGAGACCAGATTGTTGTAACGGGCGAAACCTCCCTGCGCATCGTTAACGCCGCAGGAGAGAATGCCGTAACTATTGCCCAACGAGATGGAGTCAGCCGCCACATCGAACTCGCCCGGACCGCCAATTCGATAACCCATTTGCGGCGAATTGGGGTCTGGGGCCCCCTGATTGTCCGTGAAGAGTGTTTGAATCGCCGAAGGGGCAACCCCCCAAGTGACCTGGGTGGTTTGGAAATAGGTGCCGGTCACACCGTTGACGGTTTTTGTGTAGGTCAGCGGAGCGCCAGTCGGCCCAAAAACCAATACGGTGAGCGGGGCGGACAAATACGACAAAGTGGACGGTTGCATCGGACCGCCAAAGCCCAGTTGCCCGGTGGCCTGGTTGTAAACGAAGCCCGGGTTATCGCCAACATACTGGCCCGTGGCTTGGACCTGGGACACCCCAAACAAGCTGGCATTCAAAAGGATGTCACCGAGCCATTGGCCGGGGGTGGAACCCATGGGCGCTGCATAGCCGGCTATTTTGTTCGGATCCAAAGCCAGTGTGAAAATGTTGTCCCACGAACTGGCCATGCCGGGGGGCAAAATGGTGACCCCGGGCGTCTGGATCACGCCGGGGGCTTGCGACAGGGTGACAAAGGAGTAGGAACTCCGATTGTAAATCTGGCCGGCGACTTCGATGGAGGTGACGTCGCTCGCGTGCAGGTTCTGCCCGGAAAAGCCGCAATTAATCATGTCCCCCCCCACCTTGATCTGGGTGGCCTGGGAGGTGATGAGGTCCAAATTTTCCATGTCCCCCGAAAGATTGATGACCACGGGGTTGGGATCGTTCAGATCCGCCGTGATGTCGCCATGATCGTAAATGCTAAAAGTGCCGCGTATGCCGGGAACGGCCCATTGCCTTTGCGAACTATCCGACATATACAAATCAAGCGTGGACGCCTGCCCGTTGAGCTCGGCCACGAAATTCCCGCCGTCGGTGGTGGTGATGTCAAGGCTTTGATAAGCCGAAGGAAACAAGGTCACGTTGCCCTCCAGCGTCACGCCGCCGGCCCCGGCGGTAATATCAAGGATGGGAGGATACAACACGGGAACATTGCCGTCCGGGCGGGGAACGTTCTGGCTGGTCAAATACACCCCGACGGCGGTCAGATCCACCGAAGCTTGTGGATCGTAGTCAAACAAATGATTACCAGCGGCGGATGAGTCCAGATTGTTAAAAACGCCGTTGGGATTCCGCACTTCCTGCAGATATATGTTGCCATTGGGGGCGTTGACCCTCCAACCGCCATCCACAAGACTCAGGGCAAAGGGATGACCGCTGTTGGCGCCGACATTTTGACCGGCGGTAATCGTCCCCACGCCATCGGCCAGCACATAGTGGCCAAAGATGCTACCGCCGGCGGTGATGGTAACATTGCCCGGTTCCGGCCCGAACGCCCCCGAGCCGCCATCATCCGCTGACTGACTCACGCTGGAGCTGCCTGCGGGCAGATAGCTGTAAATGTTGCCGCCGGCGGTGATGGTCACATTACCCCCGGCCACCGTGCTGATGCCGCCCAGCGTCGTTCCAATACCGGTGGCAACGGTGTAGTAGGGGGGCGTATCCGAATCTTGATAAGCATATCCCATCGGATTGGCCCCGGTGTTCACATCCCCGTATTGCGTGGTGACGGTCACATTGCCGCCATTCAGGGTGCGGATTCCGGTGCTCCCCGCCACGTCGCTGCCACTCGTGGCGAGTTGCACTTCATTGGCCGCCCAAAGGTTGATGTTCCCATTATCGGTTTGCACATAAGCGCTGCCGTTCAAATAAATGCCGTAGTTGTAAATGCCATCGCCGCCGCTACCGGGGGCCGGGGTCGGTTGCGCGGCGGTGGGCGCGAAGCCGGTGCCGGCCACCAAGTTGACACTCCAATCATTGCCGGCACTGATGCCTGCGCCATCATCCACAATGATGCTGTTGCCGGCGGTGAAATTCAAGCTGGAGGGGGTGGTGGCATCGTTCAGAGTGAAGAGGGAACTCAGTTCAATATTGCCACCCGGGGCGGTGATGTTGAGATTGCCGCCCGACTGGGTTTGCAGGGCCGAGGTCAGGAGGGTGATGTCCCCGCTCAGGGTTTGAATGGAGGCATTCCCATTGAAAAGCACCGTGCCGGCGGTCAGGGTCACGTCCCAATTGTTTCCCGCCGCGATGCCCGCCCCGGGATCCAGGGTGAGATTGTTGCCGGCATACAGGCTCAAAGCGCCGGGAGCGGCGGCATCGTCCAGCGTCCAAGTCGAACCCAGTTCAACATTGCCCGAAAGGGAGGATATGGTGATGTCGGCGCCCTTCAGGGTGTAAAGGGCGGGGGCCAACAGGGCGAGGTTGCCATTCTGCGTTTGAATGGAAGAGGTGCCATTCAAATAAATGGCCTTGCCGGCAGTCAGGCTCACGTTCCAGTCATTCCCGGCGGCGATGCCCGCCCCATCGTCCAAAGTGATATTGTTGCCGGCGATCAGGCTGAAGGTGGCGGAGGCGTTCAGGTCGGACAGGGTCAGCAGCGCGCTGATTTCAATGTCATTGTCCGCCTGGAGTGTGATGGAAGCGGTCTGGCTGGCCAGCGAAGCCGCAAAATTGGCATCCAGCGTGAGGTCCGTGGGATCAATGGTCAACTGACCCTCGGTAAAACCAGGCTCCGCACGACCGTTGACGCGGGATTGAATGGCCTCCATCGCGGATGCGGAAATTTCCACCTGTCCGCCGTTGCCCCCCCGGGCGCCGCCGGAGATATTGATGGTGGAACCGGCTTGATCCGAGAAGGTGTTGCCAGACTTGATGGTCACCGAACCGCCGGGACTCGCACCAGGGTTGGCCGCGCTATTGTCGCCATGGGCTTCAATGTCCGAGTTGGCCCCCAGGGTCAGATTGTCACTCGCCACCAGTTCAATCACCCCGTTGACATTCTGCACCGAATTGGCCTCCACCAAGCCGTTTTGGTTGACGGTTTGCGCCCGGGCCATGATGGCACCGCCGTCCGCGATCAAACGACCTTCGTTATCCACCGAGCCCTGCGGCAGCGTGACCTGGGTGCTGAAGCCGCGGCCATCCGGAGTGGTGGAAACCAGCACTTGTTCGCCCGCGTAGAGGCCGATGTTACCGCCCGGGGCGGAAATCGTGCCATGATTCACAATGTCATTGGCAATCAAAAAGGCGGAGCCGCCGCCGGTGATGTTGATTTGGCCGTAATTGATGATTTGGGCGCTGGGCGGGGGGGCATTGAACGACCATGCGCCGCCACCGGAAAGGTTGGGGGCCGGAGTCGGGGCGGTGGTCATGATCAGCCCATGCGTGTTGATGGCCGCCGAACCGCCGACGTAAAAGCCGGATTGGTTTTGCAAAATCACATACCCGTTGGCGTTGAGGTTGCCGAGAATTTGTGAAGGGCTGCCACCGTTGATCTGGTTCCACACCACGGAGGAAGCCGAGGGTTGGACGAACGTGGTGGTTTCCCCCGCGCCGATGTTGAAACTCGACCAATTGATGAAGGTATTGGCGGAGGTGTTGATGGTCAGTTGCGAGCCGGAGGTGTTGAAGGACGCTTTACCTTGGCTGACGGTGCCACCGGTGGGATTGGCGGGGGCCGGATACGGGGAAAGCAGAACGCAGAGAACCGAAAGCGGGAAAGTGGAAGCGGGGAGTTTTAACCACGAAATACACGAAAAGGGCTTGGGTCCGGGCGGCAGGATGCCACCCGCTATGGCGGGCGGGCTCCCAAGCCTTGGGGTTCGGGCGAAATGGTGTTTCATAAAAAATCCTGCGCTTGCGCCAAGTCTAATCGCATAAACCGTTTTTAAACGTGACATTCTGGTGACAAATTAAAACTGCGCGTTCAGTCCGAAGTTAAAAAACGGCTGATACGCCTCACTCGTGCTCGTTTTCAACAGCGGCACGGAGAATAAAAAACGGGCCTCCCAATGCGAACCAATGGAAGCCACGCCGCCAAACCCGGTGCCCCACAACGCCGTGCTGTCGGAGCCCCCCAGCGGATCCAATAAATAAGTCTCGGCATAATCCATGTAAACCGTGCCGCGCAGGAGGAGCGGAATCCCGTTCCCGACCATGCCAACCAAATGCGGTGGAGTCTGCTGTTCCAGGGAAACATGCCAGCCGGTGTCGCCGAACACCTGGCCTTCATGGTAACCCCGGACGCTGTTCACCCCGCCAATGCCAAACTGTTCGTTGCTGATCAACGGCTCGCTCGCCCACTGGCCGTCCGCTTTAAACGTCGTCGGCCAGTTGGTGACCCAGTCCAGCGTGTGCGAAAAACTGGGCGTCAGCACCACCCAGTGACCGGAGGATTCCGAGGAACCCGTGATTTGCTGCAGCGATTGGACATTGCGGTAATAAAGGTTTTTGGCGTTGTCGGGGCCGGTGATACTGGTCGTCAGACTGGAAAACCAGAGATTGGCGCTCAACCCCAGTCCGGCGGACGCCGTTCCCAGCGAATCCCGCCAGCCGGCGTCGTAACGCAGCGATAACGGCAGATATTGGAAATTTTTCGTGGTCACCGGCACGGGCGAGTTGATCGAGCTCTTGACCGGCGGATTCGGGTTGCCATTGGCGCCCACCGTGACCTCCGAGATCAGAAAACTATTGGTTTTGTAGCTGGTCACCTGGTAAGTCTTGAAATCCAAGCCGCTGGCAAAATCCGAGTGAAAATCGCCCCTCGGCTGCAGCGGGGTGTTCAAGCGGAAGCCGAGGTCGTTGTTCACCGTGAAATCCTGCTGCACATCCTCCTGAATAATCTCGCGCACGCCGGGAACATCATAAAGGACGCTGCTGGAGAGGGTTTCCAAGCCGGTGTCAATGGTGGAACGACTGGCAAAAAACGTGACATCCGGCTGGCCGGAGGCGGGTGGCAGGTTGAATTTCCGGGTGGCTTCATCATAGCCGAAGCTGCCGGGCTGGGCGGCGACGGCCTCCTCGATGGAGCCGGGCTGGCCCAGCGGAATCCGGTAGAACCCGCTGTAATTGGCCACCAGGGGTTGATCGTAAAAGTCCCACTGGGGATTGGCTTTATACCACTCGGGGGAAAAACTGTATTGCAGGCCCAGCGACTGTTCCCGCTGCCAGAGATTGTTATAGACGGCGGAGGAATTGACGCGCAAATCGGGGGTGCCGGGCGAACTTTCATTGTTCAGTTCCACCTTGCCATGCATCGGCAATTGATCCTTGATGCCCAGCGTGAGTTCGCTGGTGCCAGGGTCGGGGCCGGGACTGATGGCGGGGTAAATCTGCCGGTCTTGGTTCGCGTTGGCCCGGTTGATTTCCGCCTGCAAAATTTTGCCGTTCAAGATCTCGTTGGTGTGCAGGCTGGGCAGCGCGCGCATCACGTTGTTGGAACTGAAGTAATGGTTGCCCTTCACGTTAACGGCGACCACCCGGCCTTCGGTCACCTGAAATTTGACCGTCGTATTGGTGGGCGTGAGTCTCTGGCCGGCGGGGATGCCCACCGCCACGGTCACATAGCCGCGGTTCTGGTAGGCCGCCAGCAATTCGTTGCGGGCCGCGATGATTCCCGAAACGGAGACATTCGTGCCGAACGCATTGGTGGCGGCGGCCAGCGCCACGCCGACGGTGGCGGGGGGCAGCAGGGTGTTGCCGGAAACCAAGTATTTCTCCACCTGGAAGTGATTGGTGGCCATCCGCGCCGCCGCCGCCCGGGTGGCCAAGACCGTGGAGATTTGCGCCGCCGCCCCGGTGTCCAAGCCTTTGCCGGACATCAAGTAACGTTCCCCGGCCACCACAATTTGGGGGACCGCCCCGGGGAAAACATCCAGGGTGACAATGCCGTTGGTGATTCGCCGGGGGGCGATCACAATGTTCATGGTGGCCTGCCCCTGTTGGCGGTATTCCGCTTGCAGGTCCACCGCCGCGCACACGATGTCCGCCAGACTCACATTCGTGCCGGTGTATTTGGCGGTCAGGCGGGCCAGGGCTTTGGTGACCACCGACGATTTGCCTTCCAGGGCATAACTGCGAACGTTATAAGTGTTGTAAAGGTAACTCTCCATGCCGGTTCCCAGTCCGGCGGCCGGCAGATTAAAGCCGCAGACAAATAGCAGGCAGAGGACGGAAAGCAGGATCAGACCGGACGGATTTTTGGAGTGCGCGGACAGGTCCGCGCTTGGGGACGAGCCGATCCCGCATGCGCGGGATCTCGTCCAAAAGCGGCGATCCCGCGACTGCGGGACCGCACGCCAAAGCTTCTTCCCCGCGATGTGGTCAGGCTGGTCCATTCAATCAATTCTGAGAGTTGATGCGCTAGGTGAGGGCCGGTTCATCAGGGTGCCTCAGAATTTCATGGTCAGATCCACTTGGAAGATGCTGTATTGGGTGATGGGATTGATTTGCGGGATATCCGTGCCCGTCCCGCCGGTGCCGAGTTGGTTGTTGATGCGGCTGGCATACCCATAGCGGAACGTGCCGATGAAATTGCTGGTGAACCCATAGGCGACGGCGGTATAAATGCCCTGCAAGTTTTCCGCGCCCGCATTGAAATCCAAATCCAGCAGATTCGGATCCAAGGAGTATTGTTCCACATGCTGCCAGTAGGTGCGCACCTCCCACGCATGCCGCAGGGCCGTGGAGCCATTGACCAGCCCCAAGCTGTCCGGGCTGGCCAGGGCCAACCCAATTTGATACGCCTTGACATCCTGGGTTTGGGCGGAAAAGGAGGGCGCTTTATTGCCGTTGACATTGAATGGCGTCTCATACTCGCTATAAACCGCCTGCGCCGCCCGGGCGCGCTGGCTCCCTTGCAGATTATAGGCCCCATCCCCAAACACCCGGGCATCCAGCCGGCCGATCTTAAAGTTCAATTCAAAGGGCACTTCCACCACCTCCAAGTTGTTCAGCCCGACTTGGTTCAGAGGGTAGCCCGCACTGAGCGAGTTCGCCAAAGGATTGGGTTGAGCGTTGTTGTAGCCACTAAAGCCATTGACTGGAAAGGCTGATAGGGGACCGGCATACGCGCCTTCCCCCACATACACATCCCCGAAATAGGGGGAAATCGCCGTCGGGCTGCTTTGGTTGCCACTCGACTTCTGCCCGTAATACTGGTAATAAGTCGCCGCAATCTTGAACGAAGTGGTGGCGGTGATATGATAATTCAGCCCGCCCTGCCAGGCGATCATGAAGATGTTGTTCGCATCCTGTCCGCCCCCTTGAGTACCCAGGCCCAGAAGCGGGGTGGCGGTGACGGGATTCTGGTCCTGATAAAGAAACTGGCTGAAATTTCCAAAGAAATCCACCTCGCCCACCGGGGCTTTGAAATGCTCGGCCAGCCCCTCCGGATTAATGCTCGGGCTCCACACCATGGAGGACGTAAACAGCGGATTGGGCATTTTCCCCGCCGTCACTTCCAGCCAATCCCCCGGCTTCCAACCCATATAAATCTGACCGATGTTGATGCCCCCGGCCGATTTGGTGAATGGAGCATAGGTGGTTCCGCTGGAGGTGGTGCCCAGGGTCACCCAGCTTGAACGCGGGTTCGAGGAGGTTTCCAACCGGAAACCATAGTAAAAGTCATCATACACATCCCCCCGCAAGCCCACCCGCGCCGCGTAGCGGTAACGTTGCAAACCAATAATGCCCCCGGACGGATCCTCCTCCGAACGATCCTCAAAGCGGGTGCGGAGATCACCGTATAATTCCACATCCTTGATGCCCGAACTGATTTTCCACTTGGAATCCATGTAGGGAGCTTGCGCCATTTGCGCCACATTGTTGGTTCGCCGGGCATCCACCTGGGCCTGCACCTTGGCCGCCTCGTCCTCCGTGATCATGCCCTTTTCCAGCATCAGATTGAGCACCGGATCGGGCGCGTCCGCCCCCAGCACACGACTGGCCGGACCCAGCATCAAACCGGCGGCCAGAACCGCCAGTGCGGGGAGCAGCTCACGTCGGCCCAAAGAGTTATGCCGGCCACATGGCCGGCAGGGGGTGATGGTATCTGAGCAATCCAAAATTTGCATCGGCGGATGCTATGCGGGTCAGGCTACGGCTGCGTGACGCAGTGGTTACAATCCGGTTACAAAAGCTGGATTTGGACAGAATGACAAAATGGTCAGAATCCCATTCGGTGAAAATAATCAACCATACTATTTGCCGCCACGGACTTGGGAATTTACCCGGATGACCCTGGTTTTTCGGCCAGCGCCTACCACCGGTTCACCCGGTAAAAGCGTTGCGCCCCCGTGGGCGTGGGATCATTGAAGCGCAGCGTCCCACCCGAACCGGCCTGCAGGGGAAATGCACTCCATACCGGATTCGTCAGCGAATTCACCGATTCCAACTGGTAAACCCGGCCATTTTCCGTGGGCAATGACCCCGTGAAACCATTCGTCTTCAAGCCCACCACCGTCAGGGGAACTTTCAATACTGGCGGGCCCGCCCCCACCAGCGCCAGGCTGTTCACCGAACCGGCCGCGATCCGCACCACGTTCGTCAGGCCGGCCGGTATGCTGCTTTGTCCGAAATCCACGTTGGTATCGGCCCCCACGCCCGCCCCCCAGGCCGCCACCGTCCCATTACTCTTGAGCGCCAGATGATGCCACCCGCCGGAGGCAATCGCCACCACATTGCTCAACCCGGGCGGAATATTGGTCTGTCCATAGGTGTTGTCCCCCCAGTCCACCAGGGTCCCATCCGCTTTCAATACCAGACTGTCCGCCGCGCCCGCCGCGATGGCCACCACATTGGACATACCAGGCGGAATATCCGCCTGCCCAAACTGAACATCCCCCCAACCCGCCACCGTGCCGTCGGCTTTCAGCGCCAGACTGTGCCACCCACCGCCGGCAATCGCCACCACATTGGTAAGCCCCGCCGGAACCACCGATTGACCGTAATCCACCCCGTCATCGCTGAAAATGACCGCACTGTTCGTACTGGTCCCCCAAGCGGTCACCCGCCCGTTGGATTGCAACGCCAGACTGTGATAAAAACCGCACGCCACGGCCACCACATTGCTTAAATTACCGGGCACCTGGGTCTGGCCAAAACTGTCATCACCGGTCGCCACCACCCATCCGTTGGTTTGCAGCGCCAGACTGTGCAAATACCCGCAGGCAATCGCCTCATAATTGTTCGTCGCGGCAAAATCCGTCTGCCCCAACTCGTCACCCCCCCAACCTTGCAGCGTGCCATCGGCCTTCAAGGCCAGGGCGTGCCGCCAGCCCCCCGCCACGCAAACCGCATTGGTCAGGCCGACCGGCACGACGGACTGCCCAAAATCATTATTATCCGCCGCATTGGTGATCGTCCCCGCCCCCCACGCCACCACCCGGTTACCCGCCCGGGCGGGCGACCCGACCATCAACCCGCCCGCCAGAACGGCCAACGGGATCATCGCGGAAACCTTCCCCAACCGGCTAGGCAAAAAAAATGTCATACCATCCAGGATTTTTCTCCGGCAACTAAATTTGCTTATCAGTATGGAACAGCGGCCCGCCTTTCGCATGTTACGATTGTGTGACACCCCGGGACATTGAAGAGCCAAAGCCCAAACTCCAAAGCACAGGCCTGGGGGGAACGGCGGAGCGACGGGACCCGGCAGATCATCCCGGACGTGAAAAAACATCGTCAGTCGGTGTTCCGCTGAAAACCGCAAGCAACCCAATTTGCCGCTTTCATGGTTCCCGCCATCCTCGTTTCCCATCCACTATTTTCAAAATCCGATCCGTTTCATTCGGCGAATCCGGTCAAAAAAACCCTCAAATTCCCCGTTTTTTGCGTTGGATTTCGGTTTGGGTGGCTTGGACCCATCCACTCGCACCCTCGTTTCGTTACTTTCCTGAAACGACGCCGCCCCAAATGGGTTAAAGCCGGGGATATTTTCCACCAAGTCATTGATTATCAACCGGTTGTAAGATCGGAAAACATGTCCTGATTATGTTTCAACATGGCCTTAAAATGGAAGTAGCCGGGCGGCGTTCCCGCTAAGATCATCGCAACCAAGTCGGATAAGTGTTGCGGCTTGGCAGAGGAAACTCGGTAACCAACACACAATTAACCAACTAAGAAACAAACAAAGTTAAATAAACATGAAAAATTCCTATAAAATCGCACTGCTCGCCGCCCTCGGCTTCGCCAGTGTCTCGGTCGCTCAAGCCCAAATCAATATCAACGACGACGATCTGGTTCTGGGTATCACCAGCTCCTCCCAAGATTATGTCATTGACCTCGGCCAGATCCCGGCTACGGCCAACACCTCGCTGGGTTCTTACGACCTGAGCTCGTTCGGCGCTGCCTCTCTGAGCGCCGGCGTCGTCGGTGGTGACACGGATGGTGCTTATGATGTCGCTGGTGGTGGCGATTCCCTTTTCCTCACCAAGGTGCGCTCGGGCACGGCGGCCACCTCCTATGCCGTTGCGGGCACCGAATCCGCTCCCAATCTTATCAGCCAGAACAATCTGGACGCTTCCGCTGGACTCGTTTATGCCATCGCCACCGGAATCACCCCCACGTCCACGACCGGACACAACGCTTGGAGCCAAATCGTCGCCCAGAGTTCCACGGCGGTGGGCAGTTCCGGCGGCGGCAACATTGGAGCTTACGCCGGCAATCCCATGGGTGCCTTGACCTCCCCTCTGACCTTGGATTTGTGGGCCGCCAGTGACGACAATGAACCCAATTCCTTCAACTATCTCGGGGACATCCAACTCACCGAAACCGGCAGCTCCGTTTCCGTCGTGTTTGATCCCGCCTCCGTTGCCGTGCCGGAACCCTCCACCTATGGTTTGATCGCCGGTGCCGGTCTCCTGGCCGTTTCCCTCCGCAACAAGCTCAGCCGCAAAAACGCTTAATCCATAGTTTCTCCTTCAACAACAACCCTTAATTAACCAATAACATGAAAAAAGTCACCTTGCTTACCGCCTCCCTGATTGCCTTGGGGCTCGTCTCCTCGGCCAGCGCCTCCGGCTCGTTTGGCTGGACGAACATTGTCTATGTCACCGGTTCCACGGCCTTCCGTGGCAACGTGTTCAGCGCCGTCACCGCTCCGAATGCCGTGTTCCAAGCCGGCACGATCGTCCTCTCGCCCGCCGGCGCCACCGGCAGCACGAGCCAATACAACGTCACCGGTCTGCCGGTTGCCGGTTCTGCCTTGGGCACCAACCAGACGATGATCTCGTTTGATTTCACCGGTTCCGAAGCCGGCATCTATTCCCTGTATAACAAGACCACCGGCTATCAGTATGCCGTTCCGTTGACCGCCTATGGCCCGGCCTTCACGGCGACCCTGCCCGGCACTCCCCTCCCGACCTTCATTGATCCGGGTGATACCGGCACCTCCACCCAGGTTCCCGACCTGGCTTTTGCCGACACGTCCTTCGCGGTGTCTTTGAGCAGCAGCTTCCCCACCGCGCCGGTTGAATACGGCACGGTCGGGGCCGTCACCTTCACTTGGATGAAGGGTGCCAACTCGACGCCTGATTCCTCTTGGAATGATCTGACCAACGTCACCACGGTCTCGTTGCCTTATGAACTCGCCAAAGCGCAGAAAGCCAGTTTCTACACCAGCCAGGTGGCGGACACCGACCCCGTTTATCTGGTTGGCCGCAACCTTGGTTCCGGCACCCGGGTTAACACGTTGTGCGAGCTGAATCAACCCTTCACCGGCGCCGTCAAACAATATGTGGTCAACAATGCCGCCTCCTATGTCGGTGGCGTCCTGACCTTCGGTGCGAACGTCACCATCAACAGCACCAGCACGGGCAACAACCTCACCCTCAACCATTTGGTTTCGGTGGGTAATGACGGTTTCGATGCCGGCAGCGGCGTTGCCAAAACGCTCGGTTGTAATATCGGCGGCACGGCCTTGGTCACCTTGGGCTATGTCGGCATGAGCGACGCCGCCACGGCGGCGGGTCTCGGGGCCAAATATCTGCAGTTGGACGGCAATCTGGAAAGCAACACCTCCGTCATCGAAGGCGACTATGCGTTCTGGGGCCATGAACATCTGTATGGCGCCCCCGGCCAGGCTGCGACCTCACTCGGTGGCGAATTCGCCACGATCTTGGCCGGCACCCAGGCCACGACCTCACCCAACTTGGTTTTCTCCGCCGCCTTCAATGCTCCGGGCAGCGTGCTGCAAACCTTCGGCGGGTTGGGTGACAACACCACTCCCACGGCTCTGTCCTCTGGCATTAGTGGGGCGGCCATGAAGTGCGACAAGCCCTCCGGCGGCGATTACGCCTATCCCTCCCAGTTCTAATTCTGGGTTAAAATTGGTTTGAAACGCGCCGGCGCGGATATTTTATCCGCGCCGGTTTTTATTGTTTGGTTGTTTTTGGTCGCCGAGCGAGCAGTGGAAGGCGGAGAACAGCGGTCAGAAGCCGGAAAGACCGACCGCAGCATCCCAGCGCCGTAGGTGCGACAGATTTGTAGCCCCACATCCCACCAATCGAAAAAGCCCCGTCAGGGGCGGAATATTCGGGGCTATTGGTTTCGCGGGGGGCGGGGTGACAAAGATGCCGCTCCTGACGGAGCTTGAAAATATTATTTTGGGATTGCGGGCTACAAATATTTCGCCCCTACCGGGGCTGGGGGAAACGCCCGCCCAGCAAGCATTTGCGCGAACCCGGCATCCCAGCGCCGTAGGCGCGATATATTTGTAGCTCCACATCCCAACAAACGAAAAAGCCCCGTAGGGGCGGCATATCCGGGGCTTTTGGTTTCGCGGGGGGCGGGGTTATAAAGATACCGCTCCTGACGGAGCTTGAAAACATAATTTAGGATTGGCGGCTACAAATATTTCGCCCCTGACGGGGCTGGGGAAAACGCCCGCCGCCCACGTTTGCGCGAACGCGGCATCCCAGCGCCGTAGGCGCGATATATTTGTAGCTTCGCCCCCACCAAACGAAAAAGCCCCGTAGGGGCGGCATATTCGGGGAATCATTTTTCGGTGGTTGTAAAAATATAACGCCCGCCAGGTCGTGCGTCCGCCGTAAAGCCAGATTATTGCGTCATAATTCTTGAAATCACCCCGGTAATTTGGCACAATTAAACGTCATGAAAAGCGGGCCGAAAATTTCCCTGTTATTAAATCTCGTTTTGGCGGGCGGTCTGATTTACCTGCTGGTGGCGGGCCGACGCCCGGTTCCTGTTTCCCCTCAACCGGTCGTTGCCGCAACCCCGTCGGTGGTCACTGCGGCTCCGCCCCCCCAGGTTGCCCCGCGCGTGAAACCGGCCCCCTTCCGCTGGCGCCAGTTGGACTCCACCAATTACCATGTCTATGTCGAAAACCTCCGGGACATTGGCTGCCCGGAACCCTCCCTGCGGGCCATTGTCACGGCGGATGTAGATGTCGTCTTTGGCCTCCGGCGGCGGGCCTTGGAGAAAAAACTGGCGGATTTGGCCGGCGCTTCCCTGGGCGTCCGCTTGGGGGCGTATAACACCGAACAGTCGCTCGAAACCGAGTTGCAGCAACTGCCCGAGGCGGAAACCCGGATGATCAACGATTTGCTGGGCCTGAAACCCGCCCCGGACCCGTTGGCCGCCACGGACGCTTCGGCTTCCCCGTCCGACGGGGATGACGCGGCCGCCCCGGAGGCTCCGCCGGTAACCATGCCGGTTGCCTGTCAGGATTTTGATCTGGCGGCGCTGGGACTGACCGAGGATCAAATTCAGATCGTTGAAAAGCTGCGCCAGAGTTTTCTGGACAAAATCGGGGGCCCCAACCAGGATCCCAATGATCCGGCCTATCTGGCCCGCTGGCAGCAGGCCCAGCCCGGGATGGACGCCGCGTTGAGCGGCATGTTGGGCCCCGAAGCTTATACAAAATTTCTCATGGCGCAATCGGCGGCGGCCAACCAGGCCGCTGAAGAGGCCCAACCGCAGAATTGAACGGCTTCCGCCCGGCGGAACAACGCATCCCTGCCAGGGAGGGTTGGACGCCCGGAGAGCCTGACCGAAATCCGGGCTCCGACCGGGCGGCGGTGCGCCGGCCGCCACATACCCGGGTTATTTTGGGGTGCCAAGGTGATAAAGGGTTCCGTAGCCGTTGGTGCCGCGGTTATGCCGGGCTTTGAAATCGTTGATCATCCGGTCCGCCTCGGCGAGTTGATTGGTGGTGAGCACTTTGTTGTTCATCATCTCAAAGAGCAGCGGTTTGGATTTTTTCCCGCCCAATTCATAACACAGTTCAAACCACTGGTAAGCCTGCACCAAATCGCGGGGAACCCCCCGGCCATCTTCACACATGGAGCCCAAATTCGCCATGGCGTCAACATTTCCCGATTCGGCGGCCTGGCGATACCATTTGGCCGCCTCCACCCAACTTTTCCCCACGCCATCCCCAAATTCATACAACACCCCGAGGTTGTTCATGGCGCCAACGTAACCCTGCTCCGCCGCCTGACGCAGCCAGCGGTGGGCCTCGACATATTTTCCATAATTGGTGAATCCCTGTTGGTAATAAAGCTGCCCCAGCGCGTTTTCCGCCGCCGCATTGCTCTGGCCGGCGGCCTTTTGCCACCACTGGACGGCTTGATCCAAATCCCGGGGCACCCCCCGCCCCATGGAATAAATATACCCCAGGCCCAATTCCGCCACCGCGTTGCTTTGGGCGGCGGCCTTTTGATACCATTTCAAGGCTTCCGCCGGGTTGTTCGTGACGCCCAAGCCCCGGCCATAATAATACCCAAGCTGTCCTTGCGCCGGGGCGTAACCCTGCTCCGCCGCCTGACGCATGTATTCGACGGCCTGGGTGACATTCTGCGTCACCCCATCGCCTCTCTCGTAACACCGGGCCAAGTCATACTGGGCTTTGGCCTCCCCCTGGTCGGCCGCCGCCTGGAGGGCCTGAACATTGACGTTGGTGGCAATGGTGAGGTAGAAGGTGTTTGTATCCTGCGCTGGAACGCTCCGGGTCAGTCCCCAGGCGGCCAGCAGGCACACGCTGAGTTGGATGCCGGTTCTATAAATTATATGTCGGTTCATTTTCATGGGGGATGATTTTAGGTGGAGCGGTTTCCGTCGCAAGTTACAATCTTATGACAATTAACCCGAAAGCGAGCGCACAAACGGAGAAAAGGCGGGGGAGCGCCGTAGGCGCGAAATATTTACAGCCTCGCAGCCGTGAGCCGAAGATGCCGCTCCTGACGAAGCTTGAAAATATTATTTTGGGATTGCGGCTACAAATATTTCGCCCCTGACGGGGCTGGGGGATGCCCCCCGGACATCATGGTGGCGGGCACTTGTTTTTTGATGCCCCGCGCCGTTGGCGCGATATATTTGTAACCCCGCAGCCCACAAAACCAAAAAGCCCCGTAGGGGCGGCATATCCGGGTGATCATTCGTCGGTGGTTTCATAAATATGGGATTGGGGGCTGCAAATTGAATATGACGAACGATATGTGTGGGCATGAATTTCAGCCGCCCCTTCGATTTTTTGTGAATTTTGGTTACAATCCTGTGACGCAGTTCCGTGCCGTGTCGTCAATCATTGAAAAGCGCCTTAACCAACGGATATTGTGCGCATTTTTCCATGTCCGGTTTGTATGGGTGGATGTCCGAATACTGATAGATTCTCAGGGGGCTTAACCCTTATTGTAACCCGATCTATATGATGAAGTCCATTTCCAATCGTTTGAGTTTATACGTGGTTCTGCTGGCCTTGCTGGCTTGGCCGCAAATCACCACCGCGCAGATTTATTTCACCGACACCGGGAGCGGGGATGTGGACGCGGGTTTCCGGAAAACCGGCACCTATCAGGAGAACTACGAAATGGTCGCTTATCTGGGCAACCTCACCAATTTTCTGGCGCTTCCGGCCGGCACCACGACCAATCTCCAAAATTTTTCCGGCCCGCTGGCCACGATGTGCCCGGATGGCCTGGGCAACCTCCAGTGGTCGGTTTTTTCCACCTATGATAATAATGATACGCAAACCCCTTTGGGGTTCTTTCCCGGAGAAACTTCTTGGTACACGTTGGCCCGCACCAACGTGAATCATCAGACCGTTCCGCCCATTCGGATCTCTAGTAATACTGACAGTGATTTGACAGACTTTATTTACGAGGCCCAAAATACAGCCAATATAGTTTCCGAGGAGACTGCCCAGTACGGGAGCGGCACGAATGTGGATAACAACACGCTGGTGGTCTTGGAATCAATCGCTACTTATGCCGCTGGCAATCTTACGCTATCCGATTTAATTGGCGACCAGAGAAATTCCGCCAAGGGTGATTTTTACGGTGAGGCGATTGATTACAGTGTGGAGAACACGACTTCCAACAAGTTTACCTCGGCCTCGGTTTCCGATTTTTACCAGAACGTTCCGACCAGTTCGTCGGATGACGGACCTTATGTTGATCCCATCACGGGCCTGACGAACGGCTCGAGCTACTATGTGGGATATTTTACGCTGAATCCCAACGGCACCATGACCTTCACCCGGGCGGCCGCGGTGACGGCGCCGGCTGCGGGTTCGGTTTCGGCCACGCTGACCAATGGTTTTGCCCCGCTGACGGTGGTGTTCACCAACACGGCATCCGGCACCATCACGGGCTGGATTTGGAACTTTGGCAACGGCACCATCATCACCAACACCACCGGGGCGAATGTCACCAACACCTACGCCGCCGGCGGCGATTACACCGTGACCCTGACGGTGACGGGTCCGGCCGGTTCGAGCACCAACATCCTGACCAACTATATCGTATCCTCCCCGGCGCCGAAGCTGAATAATTTGACTTACTTCAACGGGAAGCTGACCCTTGGCGGCACCAACGGTCCCGTCAATGTCCGATACCGGATTTTGACCTCGACCAATCTGGCCCTGCCGCTGGCGAACTGGACGCCAGTGCTGACGAACACGATTCCAAGCAACGGTTTTTACGGTTACACCAACGGTTTTCCGACCAATCTGGCGGCCTACTTCCGGCTCGTCTCGCCGTAGGCGGCTTGGCGGCGGGCGTCCCGCGTGGCCCAAGGTGGGACAGGCTTCCAGCCTGTCCGACCCAAGGGGCCTGACACCCCTTTGGGATCAGGATTATTAAGGGGAGTCATAGGCACCCAGCTCCAATTTGAGCCTGGCTCTGGCCGTGGTGAAGCGGAGGGTTGAATTTCCAGACGCCTTCGCATCATTAATCGCCTTGTCGTAATACTCCAGGGCATAAAGGCCATACTGCCGTTTCAGGAGGACACTCATCGCCGCGTCGCATTTTCCGGCGTAATAGTCGGCAAACACCCATTGGTTCTGGTTTCTAACCAACTCACCGGCCCGGCGGATTTTGGCTTCACCCTCGGCGGGCCGGTTGAGCAGCAAAATGTCCGCCGCCGCGCTTTCGCGCCAGACCATCTCTTGTTTCGGTTCGTAAACCAGGGCTTGATCAAAGGCGCGGCCGGCCTTGTTGGCCAGGTCGAGCTTCGTTGCGGGATCGGTTTCGCCGAACGCCCAATCCATGTAGAGCAGGCCCAGTTGGTAAGCCCGGCGATCCAGTCCGCCGGGCGCCGCCAGCAGGCCTTGCTCGGCGGCGGTCATCCACGCTTCGAACTCCGGCCTCCCGGGGGCGGTTTTGGCCAAATAGGTCGCCACCTGCGCCAGGTCGGTCCGATAGGCCAGCGGCCAGGGATCCACGGTCAAGGTGCGGCGCAAAACCTCCGCCGTTTGGGGTAAGGCTCCGGCATCCCCCAATTGCTCAGCCCAACGGCAGGCGACATCGGCGCGAAGAAAACGGATGGTGATGCACCAAGTCAGGAGGGCGGCTAGCAAGACCGAAACAATCCCCGTAGCCAGAATGGGGCCGGAATTACGGCGGGATGGCGGCGTCTCCGGAGAAATCAGGCAGCCGGACCAAAGCACAAAAGCCACGCAAATCCCCAGAAACACGAGACAGATCCAGAGATATTCCGAGCCTTGATGCAACACACTGGTGACCGACGCAAAGGCGTCCGGCAATGGACCGAGCGCCGCGATCTGAAAGCCCTTGAGCGCGGCATACGTCCCGGCGATCAAACCGGAAAGAACCAGCGTGGTCAGGAAATGGCCCCGCCACGGGTGCCTCGGGTCGTTCCGGGCCTGGTCAAGGGTGAAAGCCAGGCTGCACCCAAGCCAGGTCAGTAGCAAGAGGGGCAGCAGGCAGGGGTTGCTTCTTTGGCCGTGATCGAGTTGGGTGAGGGATTGGCCCAGCACCTCCAGGGTCGAAAGCGGTTGGCGAGAGGTGATCTGGATGAAGGCGAAGAGGAGACAAACCAGAATGAGTCCGGTGGTCACCGCCGAAATCCGGGCCGAACGCCGGTTCAGGATTTTCCAACGCTCCCGGGAATGGTCACTGGGTTTTGGGTCGCCAGGGGCTACCGTCAGGCTCAGGCCGGAGGTTGCGGCCCAGGGCGGTTGGCGGTCACTCACCGAGGAGATGTTCTGCCGGCTCAAGGCCAGAATCATCCCCGGATAGGCCCAGAATAAAACCAAAGTGGCCGCCGTCTCAAAACCGAACGCCGTGTCCACCAAGTGGGCCAGCAATGCGGCCAACAAAGCCAGTAATAACGTGTCCGTTGGGGAAGCCGGATTCGCGGGGGCGCGGCCATTGATGCCCAGCCAGAAGGCGGCGATCGGATAAAGCGCCAAGCCCGCAGCCAGGCCGAATTGGAGGCCCACGCCAACGAGTCCGGGGCCCCGCCAAAGCACCAGGGCGGTCGAAGTGGCCGCCGTCATTCCGAAGACCAGGCCAAAGAACAGCAGAATGCCGGGCAGCGAGGACACCCAACGCAAGCCTCGGTAAACCTGGAAAAAAACCAGGGCAAAACCGGCGAGCAAGGCCGCCACCCCCATGGCGCCAAGGTTAAGCCAGGTGTCCAGCACGAGGTCATGCAGGCGAAACTCAGGATTATTATTTGCGCCCGGGGAGGAATGTTCACGGGAGATCACGCAATCCACGGTCTCCGGCCCATACCCGACCCACGCCCGCAGCGCCGGCCATGGGTCGCGGGCCTCCGGCCCCAGTGGCAGCGGCTCACCGGCAGTCATGAGTTTAACCGCCGCCGCCCAATAATCCAGACGGTAGGCGGCCGCGCCTTCACTTTGGGAGAAGGTCTGCGAAAACCGCTGCAAAATGGGCAGATTCGTCCACCGCTGGAAAGGCCCGTTCGGAAGATTCAGGAGTATCAGCACCCCCACGATGGCCAGGGCCGATCCCGAGCCGAGCATCAGCAGGAAGCGGCGCCGGGATAAAACGCCGAGCGAAACTGCGAAAAAACCGAGCCCGCCAATCAACCCCAGCAGGGCCCCGCGACTTTCAGTAAAAACAAACGCCAGGAGTTGCGCCGCAAAGACACACCCGTAGAGTACCAGGCCGGCGACCCGCAATCCGCGCGGACCGGAGCCGGACCCGCCTTCACGCGCCAGCCCCAGAATGCGCCAGAGGCTGAGCGGCATGACCAACAGCAGGTAGGAGGCAAAATACATCGGGTGTCCGAGCAGCGACATGACCCGCGTGAGGTCGTCACGGGGAAGCGGATCATAACCGGCCCGCTCAATCAGGCCGAACAGCGCCAAAGGAAAACTGACGATGATGATCGTGGTGATGAGGCGCCCGACCTGTTCCGGACGGCGCAAATGCACCGCCAGTGCGGCAAACAGCACGAGGACGCATCCAAAAGTGATCGCCCCCTGTGCCGTCTCGCAGGCACCCCACAGACTGGCGTGAAAATTTACGGAAACCAACGTCGAAATCCCGCAGGCCAGGGTCAGGGCCCCAAGCGCCAAAACGAAGGGAAAGCGGAAGCAGAACCGGAGCACATCCCCCGCCGCAGCCTTGCCCGGCCGCTCCCCGCCGGCGGATTTGGTGATCCAAGCGGCGGCGGCGATGAAAGCAAGCACCCGGATGAAGGCGATCTTGTTGGGCTGATATCCGGACGCCGAATGCGGATTACACAGGCTGGGGGCCAACACCACTGCGGCAAGCCAGGCGGCTTCAATGATTCCATTGCAGCACCGGGGAATCTCAACGGAGAAGAATGATCTCCGGTTATCCGGTCTGCCCTCCGGGGCGGCAAGATTTTCTCCGGCCGGCGCGCTCATGTCATGTTGAGGGGAACCCCATTGCACTTGATTTTGATTCATTTCCGTTGTTGGCTCAAGGTAAAAAGGTTCCCCTGATTCTGTAAATTCCGTCATTCAGTCCGGCTCCCCAATTCTGGGCAAAAAACCGCGCCATTGATCCGCCGGAGCGGCGTTATTGCCCGATCATGGCATTATCCAAAAGAACAACGATGGGTTATGGTTTCATTAGCAGACATATGAAACTGAGACACACAGCCAGATTTGCAGGCGGCCCGGCGGATCAACCCCGGACGGGACAGCGGGATCAATGCACGGCGAACGCCGGGCGGCTCCAGCGATGGCGGACGGGGGGCGCGGAGGAAGTTGCCGAGACCTCGCAAATATTCCTTTGGCTGGGAAAAGTCGTCAGTTGGTTGACGGACCCGCTTTGCCGCCAGATCCCCGAGGGTTACGAAGACGAAGCCGGATTTCACTACGGCGCCCCGCCGGCTCCGAGCCCGCGCGGCTGAAGATTTTAACCGTCTGCACCCTCCGGCGAAGCCACGGCCCCCGACGCTCCCGGAAGACGTGCCCCCCGGTGGGTTTTCTGTCCCAAAAGGAAAACCCCCCGGGTAACATCAGTTTCCGATTCGCTTCCTCCACAGGTAATCAACCGGTCTTCATTTTTCGCTGCCCCCCGCCTCACGGCCCGATTGCCCTTGCCCGGTTTCACCGCGGACCACTCCCGGCGGGTGTTTTGCCCCCGCGCTCACCAAACTCGGGTAAATCCGCGGCTTTGCCGCCCCCGCCGCCGGAAATTTACCCGATTATGGTATGTATAAAATATACATAATGAGGCGGATTTGGCCGAAGTTATGGCATGGAATTGAAACCCCGGCCCCGGTTCCGGGACGATGGAATTTTCACCCCGGGACCGGCCCGACCCACCCGGGTTAGGTGCGCGATCCTGTGCCTGATCGGGCTGGTTTTGCCCCCGGCCGCGCTGGCCTTTCAACCGGTCTATACCGGTCAGGTGACGCTCGTATGGAATGCCAGTCCCGATCCCGCGGTGACGGGCTATTACCTGTATTACGGCCCCGCCAGCGGGGTTTACACCAACCAAATTGATGTGGGCACGAACACCGAGTTCACGGTCACCGGACTCGTCCCGGGTTCCACCAACTTCTTCACCGCCAACTCCTACACTGCGGCCGGCATGGAAAGCAGCTATGTGACCGAAGTGACCTATCAGGCGAACGCCGCCCCGGCCACGCCCGCCCTGGCCGGCGATCTGTCCGCCGGCGGCATCACCTACGGCCAGCCGCTGGGCGCCGCCGCCCTCAGCGGCCTGGTGACCAATGCCACCGGGGCGATGGTTCCCGGGGCCTTTGCCTTTGCCACCCCGTCCGCCGTCCTGCCGGCGGGCACCTGCACCGAGCCGGTTCTCTTTACGCCGGTGGATACCACGAATTACACTGCGGTCACCGCCAGCGCGAGTGTGACCGTGAATCCCGTGGCGCTGATGATTACGGCGCTGGATGAGAACAAGACCTATGGCCAGACGTTGAATTTTGCAGGCACGGAGTTTGTCGCCAGCGGCCTGCAAAACGGGGAAACCATCGGCGCGGTCACGCTGGCCGTCAGCAACGATGCCGGGGCGGCCCCGGCCACCGTGGCCGGTTCCCCCTACCTGATTACGCCCGGTGCGGCCACGGGCGGCACCTTCAACCCCGCCAATTACGCGATCACTTACGCCCCGGGCAACCTCACGGTCAGCCCGGCGCCACTGACCGTGACCGCGAAGGCCCTGAGTAAAACCTATCACCAGCCCTTGATCATGGGCGGCGGGGCGAGAGCCTTCACCGTCGTCGGCCTGCAAAACGGGGAAACGATTGGCTCGGTGACCCTGACGGTCAGTGGCAATGGCGGCGCCGTTGCGGCCACTGTCGCCGGCTCGCCTTATTCCGTCCTGCCCGGCGCGGCCACGGGCGGCACTTTCGATCCGAACAATTATGCGATCACCTACGTTCCAAGCACCCTGACCGTCAACCCGGCGCCGCTGGCCGTGACCGCGATGGACCAAACCAAGGTGTATGGCCAGACCATGACCTTTGGCAGCGGCAACACCCTGTTTACCGCCCGTGGCTTGCAGAATGGGGAAACGATTGGCACCGTCACCCTGGCCGTCAGTGATAATGGCGGTGCG
>Ga0302274_10001236_pt1 | contig 24657 bp, 16 predicted proteins | sample III_Bog_N2_1_FD_198755 | JGI IMG/M metagenome (GOLD analysis project Ga0302274, IMG submission 198755) | Peat permafrost microbial communities from Stordalen Mire near Abisko, Sweden - III_Bog_N2_1 | ecosystem: Environmental > Terrestrial > Soil > Wetlands > Peat | place: Sweden: Abisko...
CTTGAGAGAGAAACCGCGACATGCGCGACCAAAGCCGCGGCCTGAAACTGAGGTAGTGGCAGTCTGAAAACTGTCAGGTTGTGTGGGATTGGTTAGTTCGTCTAGATTCTGTACATTATTGATTCTATGGTGGACGCGGTAGGAATCGAACCTACAACCTGTCGGTTAAGAGGCCAATCATCAACCCTGGAGTACGCATGTTATCAACGGCGTACAGAGGAGTACACAGGAGGATTCGGAGTCCCTATGGCGCGCAATTCGGCGAAGAATTCGGCGAAGAAATGCGCTTAAGTTGAGAATTCGGCCGTTGGCCTTTGGCTCAACTGCCCCAACCGCTTCTGGAAACCTGGTCGTGGACAGAACGGATACAGGCTTCACTCAACCATCGGCACCCGGCGGAAATGTCTCCGTCCAGCATCCAAGCGACCCACCCTGTGCTGGCCGTCTTGCCCTGACGGCGACACTGCCAGCCCCAATTCGTCAGTTTGCGGTTACCTCGCTGGCCGGTTCTGAATTGTGGGCAGATTTTGGACCGGCGGAGTCGGTGGTCGTCGAAGTGGCCGGTTCTGGGTACTCCCAATTCAAGGGCCGGGCACGGGCCTTACGGAAACGATCCAGCCCGTTCACGTTTTCTAGACGCTGGCCGACATCTCGATACAAATAAACTCGTAGAGCATCAGAAGCTACAAGGCATCCGGTGCGACACCTGCGTCAGGCGCTTCACGATCGTACGATACGACCTGGACCTCCAGCTGCGGGACGCCGTTTAACTCTTTCGGAAGCTCACCAGCAAAGAGATAAGGTACGGTCACGGGAAACCGGAAATCCCGCGGGAACTTCTCCTTGTAGTCTCCCGGTGCAAACTCAAGCCATACGTTGGTGGCGAACTCAAAGTATTGCTGAAGCCGAGTGTTGATTTCGATGTCTTCCTTCGGCTGGTGGCCGCTGATCGTCGGAAGAAAGTGATGAAGGAAGTGTCCTTTGCCGTTCCACTTGCTGCCTATAATCGCGGGGTTCTGGTGCCCCATATTGCGGTAGTCTCTGATCTCCTGCCTGACCGCGAACTGTTCGATCTCATCCAACCGCTTTTCGTAAGCCCAGAAGTACTTCAATTCAGGAAGTTCTTTTTGTCCGCGTGTGATCGCAGTTCGTAAAGCTTCAAATACATGCTCGAGATGCCAGAAGAACGCGGCCAAATGAGTGCGGCAGATCACAACGTCCACTTGCGCTTGGTCCCGTGTCACCTGCTCCTGATCTCTCAACACGTCCGCGTTGGTTCGGAGCGCATCCGATTGCGAATACACACGCACGTATGCCATATGGTACGCGGCGTAGTTAATTTGGAACCAGATCTCGGCCAAAGCGCCGACAAAATCCAGCTTGGGAACATCCGGCATTTCTCTCTTATCGCCTAGTCTCTGGCTCATTCCCGAACCCTCATTACGACGATTGTAGATGGGCTAACCTCTGCTCTTCCGGAAGAGCAGGCAACTCGATGCCTACGGCACGCAGGGCCGGCACAATGCTCATCGAGCCGATCCCGCCGCGAGTATCCGCAGCACCCGACCCCATTGTGCGCCAGTTCTCGGTTGGCCCCCGCGCGATTCCCGCGCGACGATTTGGCCACCTGTCTGAAAAGTGTCCGATCCCAAACAAAAATGCCGAATCGTATAATGTCAAATGTCATTTGACAGACTCTGCTTCTCTGTCCTACCTTTGTAATGTGGCACTCCTGCGACTATCCGAATTGCGTCCATGGCTTCTCCAACGGTATGGATCGGCGAGCACCCTGGCCGCAGCTCTGGGAGTGACCAGACAAACTGCGCACAACCTGCTCACAGGCCGGACACTGCCAAGCTACGAGAACTGCGCAAAGTTCGGTCTGAGCCCGGCATTCGTCGTACAGGAAGGGAAAGGAACCAGAGAGATGACAAGTCTGGACAATTATCTGGTCCAACGCGAACAGGACCGCCGGTCTGCAGGTCTCCTGTCCGACGCGGATCTGAATGCAACTCTGATCGGTCCGCGCGGCGCGGCCATGATCCGAGGCCTGATCCGCGCGACGTACGCTACAGCCGCGCGGATCGGAACCGTCGATGGTATCCGCTTCGAGTGGGATGATGGGCAATCAGGTGGAAGCGTGTCGCCGCTCTTGAAGCTGCAACCCGTGGGCGCCCAGTTCAAACCCGTCATGTCTTCGCCGGCGGGCAGGACGCTTAGGGGCTACCGCATTGACTTCGGATGGGTGGCTACCCATTCAGGGCAGGGAGCAAAAGAACTGCCTGGTCAACGTTGGAGACTCACGCTCGCCCTGTGTGATGGCGTCCTTGGCTGGAACGTTAACAAGAACGAGATCGTCAACGCTTCCTCCATCGAGCTGGCGGAGCAGATCGTAAAGCGCTTAATTGAGTATTGGGACGAATACGAGAAGTCGAACTGAGCGACAAGATGACAAATCCCGGGAAAAACGTCATTCCCCTGCAAGACGAATTGCCGTCACTGATTCAATCTCTGCGCGTTCCGGCTGGCGACGATCCCCGGTTTGGAACTAGGGAATCGATCGCTGCAAATTACGAAGCCTTCCAGGCAATCTGTCATGCGGCCTGGAAAGATATCCACACCCGATCGATCGATGCGATCATGACGATGGAAGGCATCCTGTCTCCGGAGCGAAGGAAAGTGATGCCGCCGGCGATGGAGTTTTATTTTCAGCGATGCATCCAAATCTGGCGCCGCATGAACGATGCTCTGATCTGGGTCCTGCTGGGATATCAGGATCACGTGATTCGGACGGTTTGTCATCGCAAGGAAAGACAGCTGCTTGCTTCCGCCAACCCTGGACCAATGCGAAAGCTGCTGGAAAATCTCAACGCGGACTCGAAATCGATCGCCGTATGGACGGATGCGACAACCTGTGTCGACGTCGGGGATATTTTTTGCAGGGCACCTCGCGGCAAACCGAATGGGTTCCTCGAAGTCAAAGAGGGCTCGATGAATGACAAGATATTCGAACTGCTGAAGGCCAAAGGTTCCCCGGCAGAAATCTCAGTTCAGATCGACGCATTCGTGCAGGAGAATGGCCCGAAGGCTCTTAAGCAACTGGAGCGTGTGATCCGCCAGCGTACGCGCTACAACGAGGTCTTAGACATCGTTCAGTATGAGAAAGGATACGATTCACGGCGGGATGCCGAGGTCATCATCGAGGAGTCAAAAGTTACGCTGGAGAGTTACGATCCGGAGCTGCAGGCCATTATCGATGAAGCGGTCGAATCGCCAGTGCTCCGGTCTCTGGATAGATGCCTCTGGATCTATGTGGACCGGGACCCCAACATGCCTCCCACGCAGAAAATCGAGGACTTTCGAATCGCTCTTCAAAAGGCCGCGCCCGATGCACTGCCCTGGATCCAACGGAATTTCCAAGGTAAATTGCCATTCGAGGCAATTCCTCTCGAAGGCAATCTTTATTCGCCCGAGGCGGTCCCTCTCTTCCTCCGCCCTCTAAGAGCGGAGACTATTCGGGATGTGCTGCTCGGAAACCTGATGGATTCTGTGTACATCTTCCTCGACTGGCGGGAACTGAGCACGATGATTCAGGAGCAGGGAGCTGAACTGGCGTGGAGCACCTTCAAGGAGGGCCGACGCGAGCAGGCTAAGCCCTACGGCCAACGAAAGCTGACCATCGGCGAGCGGGTGCCGCGTTTCCAGACAAAGGACGGCCACTTTATCGAAGGATTCTCAAAGGTATATCGGATTTACTTCGATGGGTTCACTCCCAGCTCCATCGTCGCCCAGTATCTGGAGCTGCTGCAGAACCCACAACATCAAAGACACGACGGGGCTCAGCCGGCCGACGACTTGGAAAGCGATAGCGAAAGTTGATACATCGGATCATGAGTGGTGAGAATTCGCAGACGCTCGCGCGGTGCTCCGATTCTTCACCGGCTGGTCTCTCTTGATCGATGCCTGGTCGTAGGTGCGCAGAGCTATTTTTTGCCGATTGAGCGGTCGCCATGTCACCATTTCTTAAAACGGATCGATCATGTTGCAGTGAATCGATTCCTGGAAGTGAACGTATATGAACGGCACCATTTTTTTCTCCTGGCAAAGCGATACCTCGACCAGTGTATGTCGCAATTTCATTGAGCGAGCTCTCGAGATTGCCGCCGATCGGATCAAAGCCGATATCAACGTTGAGGAGGCGGTGCGCGAGAACCTAGAGGTCGATCGCGATACGAAGAACGTTCCCGGTTCTCCTCCCATATTTGAGACGATCAAGGGGAAGATTGCCGCCGCAAGTGTCTTCGTTCCCGACCTCACGTTCGTCGGCGAGCGGGCGGATCAGACACCCGTTTTCAATCCAAATGTGCTCATCGAGTACGGACTGGCTCTGGACAAGCCGGGCGAACGGCAGATTATTGCCGTCATGAATGACGCATTCGGCGGACCTACGGAAGAGAACATCCCCTTCAATCTTCGTCACCGTCGATTTCCGATCACGTATACCTTGCGAGAAGACGCAACGGAAGACGAACGGAGAGCGGCACGGAAGATCCTCGTAAACAGGCTGGAATCCGCGCTGAGAGAGGTCTTCGACAGCCCAGAGTATAAGAAATCAGCGCTTTCGGCGCGCCCATCGTCACTTGATGTGGCTGCGCTCTATCGAAAGGACCTCGACTACGGCGACGCTCTTGCCAGCATTCGCTACGGAGAAGGAGCGAGAAATGCCGCAGACAATGTTCGCGCGTTGTTCACCGCAATCGAAGCCAAATGCAAGGAGGTGAACTCGACGTTCGAACTCGATATCGAGGTCGGCTGGCAGGTCCAGCCGCGTGAGGCCTTCCAATCGTGCGTGCTTAGGAAATGGCCCTTCGGCTTGGATGTGACATGGGAACAGCATCGGGTCGACTCGCTGGAGGGGGCTAAACTCGGAATTCGCGAGTTTCAGGGCCGCGTATTCGTTCCCGGAGACTCCCTCGCGGGAGTACACGTCCAGCAGCCGAAAATGCTGAGTGAAGTGTTTTATGTACCCACGCTTTCTCGTCAACATGAACTCGGCTGGGTCAAATCGATGGCTAGGAAGGATGAGCCGGGCTTCTTATCGACCGAGGATCTCGCCGATGCCTGTGTAGCGCAATTCCTGAATTTACATCGAAAAGAATCCCGATAGAGCGATACTCACGATCCTTCAAACTCGGCGTGGGTCGTATTATGCCGGCATGTTCACGCTGGGACAATCCGCCCGGAGCGCACAAGGACGAAGTTAAGCGGCGACCGGAACACTTAAGAATGTGGGAACTGCATTTCTGCGCGCCAGTCCAAAGGCCCGCGCTCACGAAGAACGAAGTGTAGTAGGCGAGTGGCCCACATCTTAACGACTCCGCAGATAATTGGGTGCCCCAGGTCTCGCCTTCGAAACCTGAGATCTCCGGACTCCTCCCAACCGCGGATAACTCCCCAAAAACGCCTTAAGTCTCCGGGTCTCGGCTTCGAGTTTGGTTTTCGTGTCCAAAGAACTGTGGCGAGTGCCGTGTGCGGTGAGCAGCAGTCCTAAAATAGAAACTTGAGGCAGTAATGAACTCCAGGAAGTGGCGAATTGAGCAAGGAACTTCAGCCAGGCATGCTCGTCAGGTACGACGAAACGACCAACCGTTGGTTCGTCGCCGTCGTGCGACAGGTCAACGAAGATCAGGTCGAACTGGAGTATCTTAGTGGAGACCGCAAGAACGTGCCCGCATGGAGAGTCACGCCCTTTCTGGACTACCTTCAATCGCGTGGACGCGTTCTTTCGCTACGGCGAGACGATCTCTGTTATGTTTCCTATACGCGCGTTCTGGTCCGGTTGAGCCAGAACCGCATCAAGAAGATACAGAAGTTCATTCGCTCTCATGGTCTCCGTTTCAGCCCGGATGAATGGAAGTCCGGATCACGAATCCGAATATGGCCCGACGGCAGTTTCATCAAGGCGCCTGTCTCTGACGCGGATCGCGACTATCAAGCACTTCTGCCGAGTTGGCTCGAACCACGTCGACTTCCGCCAGGTTCGCGTGACCCACTGGGATTCCAGAATTATGCGGAAAAGATAGCCGATGAGTTTCTACCCGGCCTGACCGTTTTTACCACGCGCATTGGATACTACGGCTTCATAGCGTGGGCCGTCCTCAAACTCAATGAAGCCCAGTTCTCCAGAGGTGTCGCGAGGCGCGAATTGTTCCATCGCCTTGAACGTGCGGTCGCACTGTGCGAATTCGTCAACCACGACGAGGGCATAAACTGTCGGCTCTTAGGACAACGTAGCAAGAGCGAGGTGCTGCAATCGGCCGAGAACAACCGGTTCCCCGTTCCGAAGCGGATACTCAAGAACCAAGAGTCAGCCGGGGCGCTACGCCTTTACTCTACATCGATGGAGAAGAACGGCTTCGCGGACATCGTTCAGGAACAGGCGGTGGACAACCTGCTCCCGTTTGCACTGACAGCCCTCGGAGCACAACTGGCGCGAGCGTTCGAAAAGCGCGTGCCTAAAGGTTTCTGGGAGTTCGCCCTTGGAGACACAAGAGAAGACCGCGAAGTAATACGCGACTGGGGTAAGCACATTTGCTTCTTCAAACTCGGGGGGCTCAAATTCTATCGCAAGCCCTTCCTGGACGGATTCCTGCTTGGGGATGGTCCGGGAGCCGAGACGCGGTACCGAACCGTTAAGTTACTGTACAGTCGCAAGCTCTTTCGAGACCATTACCCGATCCGAACCGCGAGCGGAACCTCACGCGAAGAAACTTTGTCGGAAGAAGATGCGGCCGTGGCCGAGGACTCTCCGACCAACGATGGACTCAAGAATAGCGATGTGCTCCTCCGTTTCTACGAGGAGCGAAGGAGTCCAGAGGTAGCCGTACTACAGAAGGCAGCTGTTTTCGAGTTGCTGAGCTTGGCGCACACCGCGATATTTGCCCATGTGATCAAATCTCTTGAGATCTCTGGCAGAGTTTCCATCAAGGAGTTGCTCGACGCCATCATGAGTAACAAAGTGGCCCGCCGCCTTTGGAGCATTCCGATGAATGCCGCCGGGCGCAAGGCGGCTGCCGCTCGGGATTTGGTCGAGAAGCTTTTCGTCGAGGATAGCGCGGCTGCGCGGGCAGCGTTTGGTGGAGTCTTATTGGCTAGGGTAAGCGCCGACGACGTTCAGGGGACCGTCGCTGCAGAACTCGCGGGAACTCCGGTGATTACGCTTCTCGATTCGTTGCTCCCAAACAAGACCCTGGCCGAGTCCTACGAGAGCCTTCTTCAGGCCATGGTGGAACGCCACGAGGACGTTTCCCTTGGCAAGAACCGCCAACGTTGGTGCTACTTGGATTCCGGCTTCGTCGTAAAGGATGATCTTCGACCACTTGGAATTGGGTGGCATGCCATGCGGTTTCCTCAGCTTCAAAGCCTTTGTCGTGACCTTCGCCTTGGGGAGGGGGATCTCGACCATGGCAAATGAACGCATCTTGGTTCAGGATGCAATCGGAGGTTTTGCGCCGGGGCAAGCGTTCCGGGCAGTACTGCTGCTCACCTACAGTTTCGACGGTCGATGGCTAGAGGAGAGTTTTGTCCCGGACCTATTTGACCGTCCCGTGACGACGGCTCTAGTCATTCGTGACCGGAACGCCGTGGTGACCGAGGCGCCCACCATCCGATACCACCGAGTCAATGCCGCCTACAGCAAACGGATTTTCCACTCGAAGCTTGGACTGTTCATCGCGGAGGACCGCGCACTTGCTGTAATCGGAAGTGCGAACCTCACTAGGGGTGGCCTTGAGAGAAATCTCGAACTCGCTTCGGTGTTCGAGATTTCGCCCAATGGCGGGCCGCGGGGCATTTTCCAGTCGCTCCTAGACTACGTCGCAGGTCCGCTGGCGCGAGAGGTCACCGGGGAGTCCGAAGCGTCCATTCGCGATACGGTCGTGGCGTTGCGCGAAGTTCTTCAGGGAATACCAAGAGAAAAAGAACGCCAGCACACTTTTTTGCACAACTATAATCAACCGCTCTGGGACCAAGTACTGAAGGCACTCCCTCATCGTCACGTCGCCAAGGTTAGTATCATCAGCCCGTTCTTCGAGCCGAATAGTGAGACCGGTGAAGATCCAGCGGATCAGGAGGACGATGGAATCTTCGCCCGTCTCTTCAAAGATCTTACCTTCGAGCCTCCGAAGGGCGAGAAACCAGTCTCAATATTCTTCCAACAGTCGGGAGGCGTCACCCGGCTCCCGGTAACCAAACTCGCAACATGGAAACACCAGCTCGACCTTCGCCAACGGCTATCCACAACGACCGACGAGCCTCGCCCGCTACACGGCAAAATGTTGGTCATTGAAGGAGCAAAAGGCCCGAGGCGCGAGCCCTATCTCGTCACGGTGTTCGGATCTCCTAACTTCACGAGTGCGGCGTTGCTCTCATGTCCGCCGAACGGGAATGCCGAGATAGCGTTACTCACTCGTCTGCCGCCAAAGCGGAATGGTACCCAACGAATCTGGTCTGCCTTGCACCTCGATGCACTCTTTTCCGAGGTCAAGGACTGGACCACTCTGCACTACGTCGAGACGCACCGGCCTCCCTTACCTCTGGCCAGTGCGTTCCGCGTCGACGACGCATGGCTCAGCGTCGCCGATCGCAAGCTGGTACTCTCCTGGCAAGGCTCCACGTTTCCTGCATCTGAACTACGCGTCCTTGTGGAGGCGAACGGCGCTTGGACCACGGTCGCTTCGATACCTCTCGGAACGGGGACCAGAGCGGAACTCGATGTTGGGGCTTTCTTCCATACCGACGACGCAGGCCTCGTCTCTGTGAATGCTGCAAGAATCCGGATCGAGCTTCTGGATCCAACGGGGAAGGTTGTCGCTGTATCCGATGCCCCGGTCAACGTGGACTGTTCTCAACAGTTTTGCGGCTTGGCGATGGTAGTAAAGCTCATGGCAACTCTCGATCAGCGCATTGCCTTCGCTGGCTTTGGCATCCCACAGACATACCGCGAGCAGCAGAAGTTCCTTCAACGGCACCGGGGGAAAGACCGTGGAGTCGGTAAGGTTCTCAAGGCCCTAACACACCAAGCGAACCTCGATCATTTCTTCCGCAATCTGCACGCCGGATTCCGGGGCATGAGGTCTCAAGCAGAAGCCATGCCCAACTCCGAGTTCACACTTCGACGCTCCGTTCGGGACTTGGAGCGGTGGTGCCAGGAGGTGCTTCTGCCTGATGGTCAGGTTCCGTCAAACGAATGCCGCCTCTTTCTCATTGATCGCCTCGGAAGAGCGGTCCAGTTCACGCTGGATCTGGCGCAGAACAGCAAAGTTCTCGCGCCGAAGCTTGGTGAGATCGTTAGCGAATTCCGGTTGGTTGCGGCACTGAAGGAAGCATCGAAGTGGGTCGAAGCGTTCAATGATAAACGTCTTAGCGTCTATGTGGGAGATACGAATCGCCGCCTTCGTAGCGTGACCAAGGCACTCACCGATTTGAAAGGAAGTTGATGGCGCTTACCAACGCGGAGGTTGAAGCCCTTTCGGCGCGATTGAAATTGGGGAATGGACACGAAGCACAGGAACGCGCCGTCGCAGCCGCTCTTCGCAGTCTCCTGGTCGAGGAGAAGAGAGGTGTCGTGCTCGCTGATGAGGTCGGATTCGGCAAGACCTATGAGGCACTCGCCATAATGGCGCTACTGTGCGAGCGGGCACGGGCGGCTCGAAAAACCTTCAGCCGCGTGCTCGTACTCTGCAAGTCGTCGCTCTTGGAAAAATGGCAGGAAGAACTCAGTGCGACAAGGCCTGAGCGCGGTTTCCCGCGATATCTCGATCCGTGGGACGACAGGCATCCTGCGAAGCGTCTTCTCCGTCAAGTGCGGGTCATCGGTCGCCGAGCCTCTGGGGATGAACTCAGATCAGTCCGTGAGGATGGCAGGCTCCAGGCGCCAGAGGGCATTTACGTTGTTAACCAGGACGTGCTGACACCCAAGAACCGGGAGCATCGATTCTTCCTCAGAAGACTATACGATACGATCTGGGACCTCATCATCGTAGACGAGGCCCATCACTATGCTCGATGGACACAGCCATCATATATTTTCGCCCCGAACGGGGACTTGAAGGACTACGATCAGGGAATCTCGAATGGCAAATTCGGGAAGATCCTCGCCCTGACCGCCACTCCCTTCGAGCTAGAGCCTCGTGAAATGGTGCGTCTCCTCGCGCTCGTCAGAGCCAACAAGGGTGACCTTGACCAGATAGAGCGCGGCCTCGAACTCTATGTGAAGCATCTTGCCCACTTCTTCTCGCTGCGACAACGGAGCCAGAATGATTCTTTCCGGCGAGACGCTGTTCGCCAGCTCAAGCAACTGCGCGTGGAGAACGCGCTCGGCGCGAGTGGGCAAAGCGTGGGGCTCCAAACGCTTTTGCGGCGATATGTCATCCGCAACACGAAATCCCAAAACGAACGCCTGTACTTCTTCGTCAACAAAGTTGACGGCAAGTACGCGGTTTCCCAATTCGACAAGCTCGAAGACTTGCATAAGAAGCTTCGGGATTCCCCGCTGCTGCCTTTCGACGGAGTGGACGCGCTGTTTTATTTAGAGTTGCGCGAAGTCATCGAAGACAGGATGCAGCGGGCGCGAGACGGTACTGATAACCGAACATTTATCACTACTGATCTTCGACAAGGGCTGTCCTCCTTTCCCCAGATCTTGAATTCAAAACTTCTTGACGGGAACATGGAGAGCGCAAGGCGTCTCAAAAGGCTGGTGAGGTCATGGACGAATGGCAGAGGCCAACGTTTGCACCCGAAAGTCAGTGCCTTGGCCGACCTGGTTGCGCAGGTAGCTGACTACGAAATTGAAAAGGTCGGAAGAGACTCGACAAAATGGTTTTCGAAGATACTGGTCTTCAATAAGATGATTGGAGGAACCGCTCCACATCTTAGTAGGGTGCTCAGTGATCGGCTAGATCGTCTTTTCAGTGATCGGCTAAACAAAGTACTTCGCGACAAGGGTTGGGGCAACCGGACAGATTTTGCTTCAAAAGTGCGTGGTTGCTTGCGGCGAGAGTTGGAGACCATCAGGAAGGGCATGGGCGAAGAGTACTGTCGAGTCCCCGGCGAGTTTCAACATGCTGACTTCGTTCGACACCGAGGACGTCATCTAGTAGATGCGTACCGCGAAACAATCCTCAAGAAGACGACTCAATCGCTCTTTCTCCTGCGAGCAGCGATCAAAATCGAGATCTCGGATGACGCGACGCTTCGGAAATGGCTCGTTATGGAGGTCACTGGCCCGTTCGAGAAGACCCTGAGACACATTATCGACTATTACCTTGACGATAAGCCCGAAGAAGACCGTCCACGGGAAGAACTCGTAGAAATGGCCGAGCGGGAGTGCCTGGTTCTCTTGGAGGAGTGCAAGTCGGTAAAGGTGGTTGGAAGGTACGATGGGGCGAACAGCCAAGACAGAGAGGCGCACAGGCGGAACTTTAATGGTCTTTTCAACCCGTTTGTCCTGCTAGTGAGCCGCGTCGGCGAAGAAGGGATCGACCTGCAAAAACAATGTCGCTACATTATTCACTACGACCTCGAATGGAATCCAGCGAGGATGGAGCAGCGTGAGGGACGGGTGGACCGTGTCGGCTGGGGCAGGGCTGACGAAGGTTACATCGACGTTCGTTTCATGCTTTTAAAAGGTACTTACGAGGAACGGATCTTCCATGCGGTCATGCAACGCGACCAGTGGTTCCAAGTGCTAATAGGCTCGAAGAGGAAGGAACTCGGCCAACCGGATGATGACGAGTTGGCATCGAAGGCTGAGGATGTGGATGACGGTCCCGTGGATGTCCCGGATGAGACCGGCCGTCTCACACCAGAAGAGAAGGCCTCGGTGATGATGGACTTACGGCCGACGCCGGTTTAGCGTTCTGGCCGCTGTTGCAATTCTTCCCGCCAAGACGGCAAGATCGGACAACCTTCATATTTCGCGGAGCGCTTTCAGGACCTTCGCCATGGCCAGCGTAATCCAGGCAAATCTGCATCCAGTTTTTTGACATGCTTCGTTAGGTTTCGAATCGTGAAGAGCGTCACCAGACCGTGGTGTTGCTGGTCATATCGGTAGTCCCGGTTCAGGTGCATGAGGCAGGCTGAGAAAATATCAAGACTGCAGGCCCCCAGGATGCGGTGTTGGGTATATGCGCATCGTGGAAATTCGTACCAGTTCGCGGAAGTGATGGCCACCCTGCTCCAAATGAGATCGACTCGAAAGCTAGACTGAGCCGCCGAACCTTCGAAGTCAAGACGGGCGACACGCGCCAGATGCTTAGGTCCGGAGTGCCTGGTCTTTGTCCAGCCTCGTGCTCTACGCTAGAGCAACGGGCCATCCAAGGACGTTCCCTAACGTTAGATTCCGAATTCTGCGAGGGTGCTCGACGCCCCCGTGCTCCCCGAACTGGTCGCGGTCTGCTCTGATCCTGTGGGTGAGCAAGAGGTGTAGAGTTAGAACGATCATGACGCACCGGCACACCATCGTCGCACACGGTCGACTAGCAAACCGCGAACTGCGGCTAGTGGCAGCGCGGGAACGACGTCACGGGCGCCAGATCATGACGTTCGAGCAGTTGGCGGCGAGGCTTGCAGGTGGATTTGCAAGCCCTGTTGACATGGAAAGCCTCCGCGCAGCCATCCAAGCGGCATTACCGTTAACCGCGCTTGGCGAGCTCGACAGCATCAAGCTGTTACCGGGTATGGTCGATGCGGCCGCAGATACGCTGCACAAGGCGTGGCGCGCAGGCATCAACCTCCAGGTGCGAGCCGGCGATCATCCTCGCCTCCTGTCAATCGCCCGCCTTGAAGAAGCGGTCCTAGCGCAACTGCCAGCATGCATGATGCGACCTCCGGACCTCGCAATTGCCGCTTTGTTGCGACTCAATTACGCTGAAGCGCTGCTCGGTCCGGTTGACATTGTTGGAATCACCGAGATGTCGCCCTGCTGGCGTCCGCTACTGAAGTCCTTAGCTGAACGCACGCCGGTTCGATGGATCGCCGGCCCCCGGTCGGCCCCAGCCTGGCTCGACGGAAGCAGCATTGAGATCGAACGTTCCGCACCGGAAAACCCCGATATCAGTGCAATAAGCGCATCGACGAGCTATCACGAGGCGATCGAGGCCGTCCGATGGGCGCGCAAACTTGTCGCCTCCGGCACAGCTGAGCCTGCGGAAATAGCCATCGCTTCAACCATGCCGGCGGAGTTTGACGACCACTTCCTCTCCCTCCGATCCGACGCTAACTTTGACCTGTATTTCGTACACGGTGTCAGCGTAACTTCCACACGGGAAGGGCAGGCTGCGGCAGCGCTTGCCGACATCCTCATGCGCGGTGTTTCCCAAACCAGGATTCGGCGGCTCGCGACGCTTCTCAGCGCCGAGCCCGGCCCGTTTCACGCTCTTCATTCCGGCTGGACACAGGTCCTGCCCGCCGATGCGCCGCTTACCACGTCCGACGCTTGGAATCGACTTCTTGCACGCCTTACGGCTGCCGACTGGCCGGATGGAAAGAACCACACCGAAACACTGCGCAGTATCATCGCACTTCTCGCAAAAGGGGCCGAAGCAGCCTCTGAGATTGGTGAATCGCTACTCAACGGACGTGCCTTGGCAATCTGGCGCAAATCCCTCCTTAACGGTCCTGCGGCCTCACTGGACATGACGATAGGTGCGCTCAAACAGAGTGACGGGCCGGAACCCTGTGTCTCAATTGCTTGGATGGCGGCCAGTGAACTCGCCGCTTGTCCGCGGCGATTCGTCCGTTTGCTTGGTCTCAATTCGTCGCGATGGCCGCGTAGCATTTCAGAGGACCGGCTGCTCTCCGATCACATCATTCCCTCCACCGAACTCGATCCCCTGCCCGTCAGCGCCGCGGACCGCCGTGATTTCGAGACAATCCTGGCCACGACCGAGAGCCAAGTTGTCTTGTCGCGATCACGGCGCGACAGCGATGGGCGTCTTCTGGGCCGAAGCGCACTGCTCCAATCGCAGCCGGTCGAAACATATGTTCGGCGCAACGCAGTGCCAATCCATGCTATGAGCGAGACCGACCGGCTTCTAGCACGACCGGAAGAATTCGCGGTCCTGCCGCAGGCGAGTGCCGCCGTGACCTGCTGGCGAGACTGGCATCGGGGGGATGTCACTGCACATGACGGCCTCGTTCGCCCCGATCATCCACTTCTTCTGTTCATTCTGGATCGGACCCAATCGGCCAGTTCGTTGCGACGGCTCCTGCGCAACCCACTCGGCTATGCATGGCAATATGGCTTGCGCTGGCGTACGCCTGAGAGCAGTGCAGATCCGCTTGTTCTCGACGCGCTGGGGATCGGCGACCTCGTTCACTTGACTCTCAACCGCGCCCTGCGCGTGATCGAGGCTGAAGGTGGTCTCGCCACAGCAGACGCGGCTCAGATCGCCGCGGCCGTCGATCAGGCGGCTACCGAAACGGCGGGTCTCTGGGAAGCCGAGAAGGCCGTGCCGCCAAGTGTGATCTGGCGACGGACGCTGGACGAGGCACGATGGCTAGCTGGCCGCGCCTTAACCTATCAGGATCAGCCGCTAGCCGACGCCCATTCATATGGCGAAGTACCCTTCGGCGGCGCTGATGCCAAATCGGTCGGCGCGGCTCCATGGGACGTGCGGGCGGTAGTTGAGATACCTGGTACGGGGTTCCGCATCGCCGGCTATATTGACCGGCTTGACATCTCTGGAGACGGTCGTGGCGCCCTGGTGCGCGATTACAAGACCGGAAGACCACCGAAAGACAGGATTGTCTTGGACGGGGGCAAGGAACTCCAGCGTTGCCTTTACGCTTTTGCAGTCAAAGCGTTGCTTGGGAACGATGTTGCGATATCCGCGTCGCTTCTATATCCGCGCGAGCAGACCGATCTGCGGCTCGACGATCCCAATGCCGTGCTTGGCCAAGTCTCGGGGTATTTGCGGTCCGCGCGAACCAGCTTTGAGGCAGGCAACAGTTTAATGGGTCCGGATACTGGCGGAGCCTATGACGATCTCGCCCTAGCTCTGCCTGCGAATGCCGCCGCAAGTTATTGCAAACGCAAGCTCGCCGCCGTGAACGGAAAAATGGGTGACGCAGTGAAAGTCTGGGAGGCCATGTGATGAACTCCCCGACAAAGGCTCTTGCAGATGATGCAGCGCGCCGCGCCGCCATGGCTATCCATGATCGATCCCTCCTGGTCGAAGCCGGGGCCGGGTCGGGGAAGACTGCCGTTATGGCTGGACGAATTGCCATGATGTTGGCGCAAGGCATTGCGCCTAAGTCGATCGCCGCAGTCACCTTCACGGAATTGGCCGCCAGCGAATTATTGGTGCGCGTGCGCGATTTCGTCGGTGACCTCGTCGCAGGACAAATCCCATCGGAATTGCGGGTTGCGGCGCCCGAAGGCTTATCTGATGTGCAACTGAACCACCTCGCAAGGGCAAGCTTGGCGATTGACGAGATCACCTGTTCGACGATCCACGGTTTCTGTCAGCGCCTGATCATGCCCTATCCGGTAGAGGCCGATATCGATCCGGGCGCGTCCGTGATGGATCGTAACCAAGCGGACCTCGCTTTTGTCGAGATCGTCGAGGCTTGGCTGCGAGAACTGCTTTCAGGCACCGAGGGCGGCCTGATCGCCGAGATGGTGCTTCAGGACCCGGTCGAAACAGTGCAACTCATCCACAAGATCCTCGGCAACCTGCGCCGGCGGCGGACGGTCGTTGCGCCGCCGGTCTCCCCCCTGCCGCCTTTCGTTCGGTGCTTTCAGGAAAAGACTGTCGCGTTCGCCGATTTCATCCGACAGTCTGCGGCAACGGAGGAAGAAACAGCCACCATTGCTGCGCACTTTGAGGAAATGGCCGGGGCGCTCACCTTTGGTCTGACTGCTGACGATCCTGCCAGCCTCGTGCGGCTGCTTGTTTCTCGGCCCCATCCCGATCTCTGTACCAAGGCCGGCGCCTTCTCTGCTTTCAAGAAGAAGGGCAAATGGGTCGAGGCGGCCAAGCGCGCAGGCCTCGCCAAAGCTGATGGAGAGCGCTTCAACGCAGCAGCCGAGAGCCATTATGAGGATTGCTGCAAAGCTTGGCAGGCGATGCTGCAAAACGCAGCGAGCCGGGCACTTGCGGACTTGATCGCCGCGGTACAGCCTGTCATGCGGCGATTCCGCGACCATAAGCGATCGGCCGCGCTATTGGATTTTGACGACCTGATCTTTGCTGCTCGTGGGCTGCTCCGTGAGCATGATGAGGTCCGACGGGCACTTGCCAGCCGCTACGCGTATGTCTTGGTCGATGAATTCCAAGATACCGATCCGCTTCAAGTAGAGATATTTTGGCGCCTCTGCGGTGATCCGCCGGCCAGTGAATCTTTGGAGAAGTGGACGGACTTCCGAATTCGACCTGGCGCACTCTTCCTTGTCGGCGATCCGAAACAGGCGATCTATAGGTTCCGTGGCGCCGATGTAATTACCTATGTCCGCGCGCGTGACGCATTTTTTGCGCAGGATAACGACAGCGTACTTTCGATCTCGACCAATTTCCGCTCTTGTGCACCCATCCTCACCTACGTGAATGAACGCTTTGAGACGCCATTGTCGAGCGATGGTCAGCCTGGCTTCACACGCCTTGACCCTTTTTATGGCGATCGAGGTGAGGCCCTCTGCGTGGCCGCTCTCGACGTTGCCGTCGCCGCCGAAAACGGAAAAGCTTCGGCCGAGCAGCAACGTGATGGGGAAGCCGAGGCAGTTGCCAATGTGTGCGCACGCCTGATCGGCCGTGAACGGATCATAGATCGAAAATTGGGTAAGATCCGCCTGTGTAGGCCCGGCGACATCGCGCTCCTTGCGCCCACCGGAAGTGATTTGTGGCGTTACGAGGAAGCGCTCGAACGTCACCGCATCCCTGTTGCCACCCAGGCAGGCAAGGGCCTGTTCCGCCGGCAGGAAATCCAGGACCTGATCGCGCTAACCCGCGTTCTCTCCGACAGGCGCGACACGCTCGCGCTGGGCGCTTTGCTCAGGGGGCCGCTCGTCGGCCTGACGGAAGAAGAGTTGCTCGACATTGTTTGGGCGCTCCCACGCTCCGAAGGGGATCCGAGGTCTTTGCCGCGCCTTGATCTCGGCGTCGACCTGGAGTCCGTCCGGCATCCCTTGGCCCGGGAGATTCTTGAGAAGCTGCAGGCACTCCGCCGTCGGGCGAACAGCACAACGCCGCATGATCTTCTGTCGCAGGCCGTCGATGTGCTGCGTGTACGTCCGATACTCTTGCAGCGCCATCGCGGACAGGCTGAGCGCGCACTGGCCAATGTCGATCTCTACCTCAGTCTGACCAGGGCCTATGCGGTGCGCGGCCTGCGCGCGTTCGCCGAGGCCATGACTGCGGCTTGGACTGACGAGTCGCGTGCGGTCGAAGGACGCCCAGACGCGCAGGAAGAGGCGGTCGCGCTGTATACGATACACGCCGCCAAAGGCCTGGAATGGCCGATCGTCGTTCCGGTCAACACCATGACGGCCATCATCGCGCCGGATACTGCCGTCACCGACCGGGGAAGTGATCATTTCTACTGTCCCATCTTCGGCGTTCGGCCCGTCGGTTATGACCAAGTTCGTGATGCCGAGAAAGCTGAGCTCGACCGGGAGCGCATCAGGCTCTGGTATGTTGCCGCTACCCGGGCCCGCGAGCTCCTGCTTCTCCCGCGTCTTGATGCTTCCGCGTCGAAGTCGGCATGGATCTCCTTGGTTGACCTGTCGCTAGACAAACTTCCTGCACTAGATCTCTCTCATCTCCCGGCCGAAATCAGTCCCGCGGATACATCACCGGCAAACAGCCAGACGCGGGAAGCCTTCGCACGAGAGGCCGCGGCCATCGCTGACAGACATCGTCGTCTAATCTGGATGGCACCGAGCCGTGATGAAGGTATAGCCAGCTCTGTCATGCAGCCCGAGATGCCTGGGATTATTGTGCCTGAGGAGGATGACGAGCCAGTCGATGATGGAACTTCTGCGGACGTGCAAGGCGGTCGCGAACGCGGCCAGATCATTCATAAGCTGCTCGAAGAAGTACTGACTAGAGAGACTGAGGATGGTCTGTCGGTTCTTGCCGAGCGTGCTGGCGTGCTCATCGGTGCGCTTGGTCAGTCGAACGTCGAAGACCCGGCCAAAGGTCTGTCTTCGGCGGAAATCGCCGGCTGCGTCGCGCGCACACTGGCCCTGCCCGAGATCGCCGCCCTGAGGCCAACGCTAGTGCCGGAGTTTCCGGTATATGCGTCCGCTCTGGTGGGTCCTGTGGAGCAGGCCACCGCAGGTGTCACGGATGCGACAAGCTTCGCAGCAGACGGAAAGCCCCAGGTCGTCATCGACTGGAAGAGCGATGTCGATCCCGCGGCGCAGACCATCGAGCACTATCGCGCGCAGGTTCGGAACTATCTCGGGACGATGGGGATTGAGAATGGCCTGATTGTTTTCGTTACCTCAGGTACTGTGGTGCATGTCAAGGCTTCAGTCACAGTCGAGCTGATTTCGTGACATTCATACACCGGAGGAGTGAATACATCAACCCTGGCATTGATTGATTTTGACGAGGCTGCGGAACAGTTTAGGTTTGATCTGCGCGGTCTGGTGCTAAGGATACCGGGAAAGCAGCCTGCTCAAACTCGCGATAATGCTCGGCCCGCTGAATTTCCCGGTGGCGAAGGGTTCGTTCCAGATGCACAGTTCCTTCCCCTGCCAAGGCGGCCTGAGCATATTCGCGGAGATCGGCGGCCTGGGCCAGGAAGAGAGCGATCAGTTCATCCGCCAACTCTTCAATATGCGCCGTGCGTGAAGGGTGGTCCATTGGAGCTCCAATGCGGGGATGAGGACAATCGGTTTCGCATGAATTGTGATAAGTGCTGGTTGTACTCAATTCTGCCACTCAATATAGTCCAATCCTGCCGAGGAAAATAGTCCTTTGCTGCCGCCCGTTATACTGCAATCCTGCCACCGATTACACTGGAAGCTCCTACCTTCATAGTGATTGGTAGGATTGCTTGATATCATCCAATCCGAAGGCATGCGGCCTTGTGCATCATCCGCGCCGAAAGCGCGGCGGGAAGCCTCCCGCCTGAAATCTCCGGCCGGTTCGGCTGGGCTCCGGTGATCGGGCTCACTTGAAATTTCCGAATCGGCGACCACTCGGCCACTGACGGTGCGCTGTGAGAGCATGGCATCCATGGATACGGTCTGGTTGCTACGGTTCGTGGAGGAGCAGCAAGATGGCAAAGACACGGAACTCCTGATTGGCGTAACATGGCTTCACCAATTCCGTATACGTTAACCTAGTCAACAACTTGGCCACTTACCAAGAAAAGGCCGATGCTGAGTCCAAAGAGGCACAGCATCTCTTTGATTTGGCTGCGAAGGACCTTGGTGTTCCATTACCAAAGTACATGAAGAAGGTTTAGCCAGCGAAGCCCGGACTAAGGAAGAGTAGTAAGGAGATCTGCGGCTAAGGACGTTTCAATTCGTACGGAGAATCTGGAGAGGTAAATGAAGGAGAAGAGCAAGGTGTTACCAAAGGGGATGGCTAGGCAACTACGTCTTCAGGCTCTTATAGAGGAGGCCAAAGAAGACGCTAGGCAGTCAAAGAAGAAGCTCGCAGCTAAGAAGAAGCTCGCAGCTAAGAAGAAGCCAAATCCGACCCCCAAGAAGGTTGTGGGGAAGAGAAAGGCCGGCCCAGCACAACCAACAAAGAAGAAGGTTTCCCCGAAGAAGAAGTTGTTAGAAACAACCAAGCAACGTCCCGGCGAACCTGATAGCCCAATTTCATCGATGCCGGTCACTTGCTTGATACCTCAGCCCCTCATTCGAAGTCATGATCGCACAAACCAAACGTCTACAAAAGGAGAGCTGTTTGCTCAACTCACCGCCTCCGGCAAATCCAAACAAGAACTACCGCTCCGGCTAATTACCGAGGCCTTGCGAAATTACAAAACGCCAATTGTTAGCGTGGCCGATGCGCTCTACGTCCTCGCGTGTTACAACCTCCTGAATGCATGGATCAAGACGGATCACGCCAAGCAGCACTGGAAGGGTGACGAATCCAAGTTCAAGGCACTGATCGCAATCACTATCACTGAACTCATAAAAAAGAGGCTCAAAAATGTGACGATCTGGATGGACGACAGCTTCACGTACGTGCGGCTCTTCGGTATCGACTTCAGCTTTTGTCACTTGCCGCTGAACGCCACTCTGCAGCGATACCGATCCAGTTCACAGAATTTACCTCACACATGGTCGCAATTCCGATTGCAGCCTCGGGCCGCTCTCGTACTCGATTGGGCCCGGCAGGTGCGACTCGAATACCAATCTTCGCGATTCCCCGAACCTTCTGCGTACTCGACTCGGAACGGAGTGATTCAACAAGCCATGAGCACGGGAGAGGCGCTTGAATTGCACTCGGTCCACGGGAAGAGCGTGGAACCGAAACGCAAGAAGCAAGAGAAACTCAAGAAGCAAGAGAAACGCAAGAAACGCAAGAAGCAGCCCCGCAGCACATTCGAAGATACCCGCAGCACAGTTGACAAGAAAGAGATACGAGGCATTAAGTTCTGGTCGGAGGTGAAGATCGTTGGGGGACGCCCACTGCAGGGCGGCCTCCCAGGCTTAGGCCGACGACACTGAGAGATTAGGTGTCTTGTTCTCGCCACCCGAAGGCATGCAAACCGAAAAATCAACTGCATCTCGCGTTTGATTCCAGGGTGACCGCCAACGGGGAAGTTTGGGCCGCTGGCTTGCTCATCTCGATCCCGCTTCACGCGAAACTTCCCCATTGACGACAATCCGCGCGGTATCACGCCCGCGCGGTAGTGGGCTACTTTGATTTCACAGAGTGGGGGCAGGAATTTTGCGTCAGTTCAGTCGGACAAGCACGGCTTTCAAGGCGAGCATACTCAACAATGAGAACGCAGCCAGGATCATGAACAAGATTCCACGCCGTTTAGTAGATGCCAGTTGTTTTGGGGAATCGAACTCGCGAAGCTCCTTGCGAGAGCTACGTGCATTCATTTTTGCCCACGCCTGCGGGTAGCGAAACATCAGGAAACCCAATACGCCCATCAGTGGGTCTCCGACGAATGCGACAATATTCGCGGTGCTTACGACAATACTCGGAGTGCTCATAACGCACCCATCTTCTCACGCCGCCCTTTCCGCCTCCCGCTCGTAGGACTCCCAAAGAGCTACGAGGTCTGAGACTTCCCAAGGCCGGTCCGTGACGCCAGCGGCTTTCGTTATCGTTACGCTGTCGTGGGCTGCGTGTGTTGCAGTGGCTCGCTCGGAAGCATATTCCGGATGTATGACCGCCAATGCGGAACTTTGCCAGATCTTCGCCAATGAGGGCCTCTGGCAGTTAGGTCTGGGCTGGCCGGCCGCGAGGAAGTCTAGCGGGTGGCAGCAAAACAGTGTACTGGGTGGCAGCAAAGCACTATATCCAGCAATAAGGCTTCGTTATTGAAGTATAGGGTGCGGCAGCGATTCGCTATGCTCACTCAACGACTCCAGTCATCGAGTGGCTCATGCCAGACCGTTTGGAGGAAAGAACCTTCGCGTTCCATCCATTAAGAGGCAGTGTACCAGCATCATCGTCTTCCCCTTCCATCTCTTGCTCTTTGCCTGCCGAGGCAACTGGCCAGAGGAGCGCAATCGGCTCGACCTCCAGAAATCGAAAAGGAAGGCCCAACTCCAATGCCTTGTTCCGCACGAGAGAAATGCTGCGACCAAGGGCCTGCTCTACACCCGTGATGTCTGTAGGCGGAACAGAGCTTTTCCCGCGAAAACCTCGTGCACCGACGAGCCCATTTAGCCTCTCGAGCAATTCCCAGTCTTTTAGAACTACATCCGTACCCGTCGCACCTTCGGCGATCTCCACCGCGAGGATCACCGACCGAACGGTTCGCTGTTCTCCTGTCATTTTGTCGCGAATACGGCACACCACCAGGGGTCGATTCAGGGTTTCCACAGGCATCGTCGCTACCATTGCATTACTCTCTCGGGCCTGTCGCAAGGCAGCATTCATCACTTTGTGGCCCACTCCAAGAACCCGCCGTGCCGCATCACGGCCCCGAACCTCTCGCCGAAAAACCATCCCTTGGTAGGTTGGAAAGATCCCTGGCTCAGTTTGCCAAAGCTCAGGTGTACGGAAGGCGAGGCTGTCGTCTCGCTGTTCGACCCGTCGACGGTTGAGTTTCAACATGGACAAGAAGAAAGGCCTCAGTGCGGGCAGGTCTGTCTTCGGAAGCTGATCAGAGATTTCCTGAAAGTCGAATCGTGCGCAGTTCCCGACGAGGTCCTGCACCGTCTTGACCACGTCTTTGTTGCCAAACTGCGCAGTCCGGTGATCAAACCACTCTGCCAAAGATTCCCGCGGAACTTGTCGAGCTTCGACAAACAACTCGCGCCACAAGCCTGGAGAGGTCATGCCGAGGACGAGTTGCAGCAAGTCTTCTGGCTCGTCCATCGCGTGGCCAAGCGCGAGCATAATCTCATTCATTTTTCCCTGCAGGATTTCCCAGATCCTTCCTTCAACCGTCTCTGGATTGCGAAGAACGATGACCTCAACCTGCTTCTTCTGGCCGTAACGATTCAGTCGGCCCACTCGCTGGTGCAACCGCATTGGGTTCCAAGGGAGATCGACATGCACAAGGCTGTGACAGCTTTCCTGGAGATCGATTCCCTCGCCTCCCGCCTCGGTCGAAACGAGGAATCGGACCTCACCGGCATTAAATCGACCGGTAGCGTCGCTGCGCCGCAGCGCAACGCTTCTGGTTTCACCCGCAGGGAACACGACCTCGTCAGCGCGGTCGTCGCCATTGATGAAGGTTACGGAGGCTTCTCCGAATTCCTTCATCAACGACGACATTAGGAGTGACTGAGTAGCCTTGTATTCCGTGAAGAATAGCACCTGTCGACCGGCGTATTCCTTATGCAGGATCGAGACGATCCTTTCGATCTTCGTTTCTCGGACAACCTTGCCCGCAGACGCGACCAGCTCACGGAGCCTCGGCTCCTCGTTCTCCATTAGTCTAAGTTCGCTTGAAAGCTCAGCGATTTGCTCCTCCAGGCGGCTGAGAGCATCCAGGTCGCCCTGCCTCTCGAACTCTTCGCATTCGTCGAGTCGCCGAATTCGCGTCTCCCGACGCGCCTGAAACTCGTCCAACTGTCGCCGTCCCTCGGCAATTCGCGCCAACCTTCCCCGGAGTGCACGGCTTATGGCCGCCACCGAACTCGACGCCAGTTTCTGCATTGCCACGAGAACCAATTGGACGGCCTTGCCGGTAACCGCCTTTCCCTCAGCACCTGTATCAACTTCCTGGTTAGCTCTGGGAACGGTTCAGCCCGTCGTACTCTCGGTTGGAATCGCCCGAGCAATCACTCTGGTAGCCAGGAGCATCACCGACATTGCGTGCTGTGTTGTCGAGTGGAATCGAATAGCTCACAAATGTTGGGCACCCTCGTGCTGGGGAAACTGAAGGGCCAGCTGAAGAGCGGCTGTCCATCAACGTGAGGAATCGGCCGATCCTGTCGCCCTCTCCACTTTCAGCATCACAGAATTGCTGGAATCACTCTAACAATTCACGTGGCGCGGTCCCGTTCTCCTCGGCCTCTTCTTCAATCCGATCGAGCAGCGAAACGAGTTCCTGGACGATCCCAAAAAGCGTGTTTGCCTCGCTCATTGCGCTGTCTCCAAAAGACTTCCCGACTGGCAGCACGGCCTTAAACTTCGACCGGTTGTAACGGGGTAGTTGGCAATTCTTGGCAATTCACCCCGGATCGCCTCTTAATCACTAAGAATTTACCGCCACCAATATTGACATTTATTATTGTTACTGTCACAATGATGTCTGTATGGTTGTACCAACAAGAAGCAGGGAAATCGGAAGGTCGCCCTGGACGGTGGATGAGCTGATCGAGAGGGCGGAGAGGATCATTGCGTCCGATCCTCGCTTGTTTGCGCATCCCGAAAGCGGGAGCAACAAGGAACTCAATGTCCGCCTGATCAGAGATTACGTTGTCCGGGAATTCATTCCCCGGCCTGAGCGGGTGGGGCGGGAGGCGCGTTTTGGCCTCGACCACTTGGTGCAACTGCTTGCAGTTCGGGTGCTGCTGAGGAGCCAGCGTTGGTCGCTGCCGGCGATCAAGGCCAGCTTCGCGACAACCAGCACGGATGACCTGCTGAACAAGCTGCTCGCTCCGGTACAGCCGCTGATTGAAAAAGAGTACCGTGCTGCTGCGGGCGCGGTACCAAGCCAGGCTCAGGTTCCATCTGACTCCGTTCAAACTCCGCAGCTGAACCCGGCCCAGTTGCTAATTGAGCAATTCAAGGCCACAAAGAAGCCCCAGGCAAAGGCAACGGGACCGGTACTGTTCAACAGAACACCGCGTGCAACCCCGGCTCCGGCAAGCCAGGCAACCCAACGAACGGTCGGTATGAGCAGCAGGTTGCATGTTGAACTCGAACCCTGGTGCGAAATTGTGATTGACGCTCAGCGAGTGAAGTCGCTGACGTCGGAGGAAGTTGAACGCCTTGGAGAGGCACTGAAAAGCCGTCTGCATGACGAGACGGCGCGCTGAAGGGAGCGTAG